>OODA01000809.1_pt1 | contig 13690 bp, 13 predicted proteins | sample 1671341 | NCBI WGS metagenome assembly OODA01 (sample SAMN06348147, study PRJEB24527) | human gut metagenome | biome: human gut; feature: ankylosing spondylitis patient; material: feces | host: Homo sapiens | place: China | collected 2015-10 | reverse complement strand
TCGCGGACCGCAGAACAGGTAGGCATGCGCCAGTTTATGATTGGCAATGGCATTTTTCAGGGTCGTGGTCAATGCACGTTGTCCCACTACGGTATCGAAAGTAGAGGGACGGTATTTGCGTGCCGATACGATATAATTTTCCATGTGTCGATTCTTTTGTTTGATTCCTTGATATTTCTGCAAATGTACATAAAATCTCTTTCTTGTCATGGGCTTGCTATGAAATAATTTCTATCTTTGCAAGGGTAATAAAGTGTGCATTTTATGAGTAAACTGGCTAATATATGGGCTTTTATAAAAAGGCATAAGTATTGGGTAACCATCGGTATTTTTCTGCTGATTATCGGGGTGTTGGATGAAAACAGTCTGATACGCCGCATAGCACATAAGCGTGAAATTCATCAGTTGAATACGGAAATTGAGCGTTACCGTAAGCAGTATGAGGAGGACAGCAAGTTGCTGAAGGAGATTACCTCAAATAAGGAAGCGCTGGAGAAGGTGGCTCGTGAAAAATACCTGATGAAGAAAGAAAATGAGGATATTTTTATTTTTGAAGAAGACAAGTGATGGAATCAAAGATGAAGGATAAACTGGCTGTTGTGGGGGCCATTGTGTTGTTTATTGGCTTGGCATTGCAGTTTGTAAAACTGGCATGGGCTCCGTATGTGTATCTGGTAGGAGCTTGTTTGTTTGCCTACGTACAGCTGGTTTCCGATTATAAGGGAAAGAATATCATTATTCGTCGTTTGCGCCGTCAGCAGCTTTTAGGAGCCATGTTGCTGGTGTTGACAGGGGTAATTATGTTGTTGTGGAAACGGAACGAATGGATTGTTTGCCTGACGGTGGCTGCGGTATTGGAACTTTACACGGCATTCCGTATTCCGCAGGAAGAAGCAAAGGAGAATTAGTGTGACAGTATAAATTAAGGAACCATGAAAGAAAGGTATTGGAAATATTCACTGATTGTTTTTATCCTTGGATTGGGGTATTTGCTGTTCCGCCAGGCACAGCCGTTTATGAACGGTATTTTGGGAGGATTTACGCTTTATTTGCTGTTGCGTAACTTCACTTTCTGGCTTCAGACCAAAATGAAGCCGGCATTGGCTGTATGGCTGGTGACAATTGGAGTGACACTTTTTATTCTGATACCACTTTCTTTGTTTAGCTGGGCTTTGGTGAGCCAGGTCTCTAAGATGCACTTTGATACGGAGGCTATCATTCGTCCGGCATGGCATGTGATTGATTTTATCAAAGACCGTACGGGTTTTGATATTTTGTCGGAGAAAAGTCTGTCGTTCTTTGTGTCACAGGCTTCTTCCATCGGGCAGTCGGTAATGAGTGGGGTAAGCGACCTGCTGGTTAATCTGTGCGTGGCCATTATGCTGTTGTTCTTTATGCTTTACGAGGGGAAATCCATGGAGCACTATATATCCACGCTGTTACCTTTTAAAGCCGAGAATAAGATTGAAGTGCTGAAGAAGGTACAGCTGATGGTGCGTTCCAACGCCATTGGAATTCCTTTGCTGGCCATTATCCAAGGATTTATATCGTTAGGAGGCTATTTGATTTGCGATGCCCCCAATCCATTTCTAAGTGCCATGTTGACAGCTTTTGCTTCGGTAATTCCTTTGGTAGGTACTGCTTTGGTATGGGTACCGATTACTATCTACTTCCTGATTGTAGGAAGCTGGGTAAATGCTCTGATGATGCTGGGATATGGAGCTATCATCGTATCACAGTGCGATAACCTGATTCGTTTCCTGCTCCAGAAAAAAATGGCGGATGTGCATCCGTTGATTACGATTTTTGGTGTAGTGGCCGGTCTCCCTTTATTTGGCTTTATGGGAGTGATATTTGGTCCGTTGCTCGTATCGCTGTTCCTTCTTTTTGTGGATATGTTCCGGAAGGAATTCTTGCTGGAAGACAACCAATCGGCTACGCCTGATTGATTCGTTCTTCCAGGAATTTCATAATCTCTTCCGCTTGTGTAGGATGGAACCACGTGATTTCCGGGTCTCTCTTGAACCAAGTCATCTGTTTCCGGGAATAGATGCGCGAGTTTTGCTTGATTTTTTCTATCGCAAAGGGGAGCTCCCATTCTCCATTCAGGTAGTTGAATATCTCTTTGTAGCCTACAGTATTGAGTGAATTGAGGTGCTTGTAGGAGTATACGCTTTTGACTTCCTCCAGCAATCCTTCTTTCATCATTTCATCCACGCGCTGGTTAATGCGCTGGTAAAGCTCTTCACGGTCGCGTGTGAGGCCAATTTTGATGATTTGAAACGGACGTTCTTTGGTGTTGCGGGTGCGGAATGAAGTGTAGGTTTTTCCCGTCATATAACAGATTTCCAGTGCGTGAATCACCCGCTTGGGGTTTTTCAGGTCTACAATGCGGTAATACTCCGGATCGAGTACCCGTAGTTCTGCACAAAGTTGCTCCAGACCTTCATTTTCGTAGCGGCGCAACATCAGTTCTCGTGTTTCTTTGTCAACCGTAGGAATATCGTCTATTCCTTTACAGACTGCGTCAACGTACATCATGGAGCCTCCGGTCATCACCACTACCGGATGGGTCTTGAATAACTCTTCCAACTTCTTTAGTACTTCCGCCTCGAATTGGGCTGCGCTGTAGTAATCAGTCAGTTCAAGGGTACCTACAAAATAGTGGGGTACTCGCTTTAACTGGTCGGGAGTGGGGGCTGCGGTACCAATTTTCAAGTCTTTATACAGCTGGCGGGAGTCTGAAGAGATGATAGAGGTATGATACTTTTCGGCAATGGAAAGACTCAATTCTGTTTTTCCTACACCGGTAGGACCAATAAGTACGATAAGGACGGGCTTTTTCATTTGTATGTGGGGATAGGTCGGTAGGGGAAAAAAGAAAATGTCATTCTGAGTCAGACCCAGGATGACATTTCTTATATTGTTTCAAACTGATGTAACTACGTGTCAGCTCTTTTTAATATTTATCTTCATCATAAGGATTTCCGCTTCCTTCGTTGATGTCAAAACCTTCCGGGTCAAAGTCTTCCATGTCGTAGTCTTGATCGCCATAGAAGTTTTCGTCAAGGTCGAGTGCAGCGTTTGTATTCATCTGTTCATCAAAATCGATGGTCTGTTGAGGAGCTTCTCCATTTTTACGAGTGCATACTGCCTTGTCCAAATCTTTTCCGGTGATGATTTCTGAAAGTTCAATGAAGAATACACGTTCAGCAAGTGGGTCAAACACATATATCATCTTCTGTTTTTCATCTTCCAGCAATTCGCTTAGAGGAGTTTCTCTCATGATGTATGTATCTTCTTCCGAGCTTCCGCTTCCCATGTCTTCCAGCGTTATTTCTGTTTCTTTTTCCCAGTCATCGTCACAGATGAAGAAAGAAGTCATCTGGTCATCTTTGTATCCAGTTGATTTCAGAATAGCTTCGTGAAGGTCGTAGAAAGAAGCTTCAGAGTCGATTTGGATTTCTCTTAAGAAATCATCGACTTCGTCAGATATGATTCTAAATTTGTATACCATTTTCTTTTTGTCTTTTGTTGATGGGGGTAAATATACAAAATCTTTTTTATCGGATGATACCGCGCTGTGAGTTTTCCACAAATGAAATGATGTATTCAATTTCGGGTGTCATCGGCATTTCAGCTTTTATCTGTGCAATGGCTTCCGTAACATTTTTCCCACTATTGTAAATAATGCGGTAGGCATTGTGGATTATTTCAATCTGCTCGTTTGTAAATCCTCGACGACGAAGACCTACAATATTGATGCCACAATAAGCAATTGGATCTCTTCCGGCAATGATATAAGGTGGTATGTCTTTGCTGAAACGGCAACCGCCCTGAATCATAACGTAGCTTCCTACATGGCAGAATTGATGCATTAGTACAACACCACTTACGATAGCATTGTCATCGATAATCACTTCTCCAGCCATTTTGGTTTGGTTGCCAATAATACATCCGTTTCCCACAATCGTATCATGAGCTACGTGTACTCCTTCCATCAGCAGGTTATTATTACCTACTACAGTTTTACCTTTGGCTGCTGTACCACGATTGATAGTTACATTCTCACGGATGGTATTGTTGTCTCCGACTTCTGCAGTGGTTTCTTCTCCGTGAAATTTCAGGTCTTGTGGGATAGCTCCAATTACTGCTCCGGGGAATATACGGTTTCCATTTCCAATACGGGAACCATACAGAATGTTGGCATTCGGCATAATGACATTATTGTCACCAATGACTACATTCTTGTCAATGAAGACAAAAGGACCTATTTCTACGTTCTCCCCGATTTTGGCTTCCGGGTCTATATATGCTAAAGGACTGATCATGTTACTTGTTTTTTACAATTTGTGCCATAAATTCAGCTTCGCAGACAATCTTTTCACCTACGAAAACATATCCTTTCATGGTAGATATTCCTCGGCGAATAGGTGCCATCAATTCGACCCTGAAAATTAAAGTATCACCTGGAACCACTTTCTGACGGAACTTTACATTGTCTATCTTCAAGAAATAGGTGGAATATTTTTCCGGTTCGTCTACTGAATTCAAAACCAGCAAACCTCCTACTTGAGCCATTGCTTCAATTTGTAATACACCAGGCATTACAGGTTCTTGCGGGAAATGGCCTTGGAAGAATGGTTCGTTGGATGTCACATTTTTAACACCCACAATATAGTTGGCTCCAATAGCAATTACTTTATCTACCAACTGGAATGGATAACGATGAGGTAATAATTCACGAATACGGTTTACGTCCATCAAAGGCTCTTCGTTACAGTTGTAAACCGGAGCTTGTATTTCGTGCATGCGGATTTCCTTCCGGAGCTGGCGGGCAAATTTGTTGTTGATGGTATGTCCCGGACGGGTAGCAATGATGCGGCCTTTAATAGGTTTGCCTACTAACGCCAAATCACCAATAATGTCCAGCAGTTTATGGCGTGCAGGTTCGTTTGGCCATACCAATGGAATGTGGTTGATGTATCCTAAATGGCTCGCATCCATGTGAGGTACTCCCATCACGTCGGCTAACTTATCGAAGTTCTCCTGTGTCATCTGCTTTTCGTAGATAACGATAGCGTTATCCAGGTCGCCTCCCTTGATGAGTCCGGCATTCAGCAGCGGCTCAATTTCACGGACAAATACGAATGTACGTGCAGAAGCAATTTCTGTAGGGAAGCATTCCATATTTTCCAACGTAGCATATTGGTTGGTCAATATTTTGGAGTCGTATGAAATCAGTGTGTTGACGCTGAACTTGTCATCAGGAAGTACAATGATGGAAGAACCTGTTTCTTCATCACGGAACTCAATCTTTGACTTGATGATGTAATAATCTTTCGGAGCAGCTTGTTCTTCGATGCCTACGCGCTTGATACATTCTACGTATGCTTTGGCACTTCCGTCCAAAATAGGAAATTCCGGTCCGTCGACTTGAATCAAGCAGTTATCTATACCTGCTGCGTATAATGCAGCCAACGCATGTTCTACGGTACTAACTTTTACCCCGTTTTTTGCTAAAACTGTTCCACGGGTTGTGTCTACCACATTTTCTGCTACAGCATCTAATATGGGCTGATCGTCCAAATCGATTCGCTGTATCTTATACCCGTAGTGCTCTGGGGCAGGATTGAACGTAACGGTCAGTTTAACTCCCGTATGGAGTCCCTTTCCATTGAGTGAAAAGCTGCCTTTTAAGGTTTGTTGTTTCAACATGGGTTTATTTATTTAGTTGTTTTTTTAATTCTTCAATTTCCTTTTGCAGGCGTCCGAGTTCCACATACATATCCGGTAGTTTCTTATAGATAGCTGCAGAACGTGCGAACTGTTTCGGGTCTATTGCTGGATAGCCCATTAATGTAGTGTTTGATTTTGTATTTCCTGGAATACCAGACTGTGCTCCTACATTGACGTGGTCTCCCACCTTGATGTGTCCGGCAACTCCTACCTGACCTCCGAACATACACCATTCGCCAATTTTGGCAGAACCGGCAATTCCTACTTGTGATGCCATCACAGTGTGTTTCCCAATTTCCACATTGTGGGCAACCTGAATCAAATTATCCAGTTTCACTCCCTGTTTGATAAGTGTATGTCCCATTGTGGCACGGTCAATACAAGTGTTGGCACCAACTTCTACATTGTCTTCCAGCTCCACAATTCCTATTTGTGGAATCTTTTCATAGCCATCTGCTCCCGGAGCAAAACCAAATCCGTCGGCACCGATTACGGCTCCGGCGTGAAGAATACAATTGTTCCCAATTCTGCAATCCTGATAGATGGTTACATGAGGATAAATAATGGTGTTCATGCCTATTTTCACATTGCTTCCGATGGTAGCCTGCGGATGTATACATACATTGTCTCCAATTTCAGCCCCGTCTTCGATGCACGCAAATGGACCGATGTACACATTCTTTCCAATTTTGGCACTTTCTGCAATGGATGCTAACGGACTTACACCTTGTTTCTTGGGGATACTCATTTCATATAACGCCATGAGTTTGGCCAGACTCTCGTATGCATTATCCACTTTGATAAGTGTGGTCTGAAGTTCATGTTCAGGTTCGAAATCTTTATTTACCAGTACAATGGAAGATTTCGTATCGTAGATATAATGAGTGTACTTAGGATTGGATAGAAAGGATAATGCTCCCGGTACACCCTCTTCAATTTTGGCAAAGGTGTGTACTGTGGCATTTTCATCACCAACTATAATTCCCTGGATGTATTCCGCAATTTGCTTAGCTGAGAACTCCATATTAGTTATCTTTAATTCCTTGGTTTTCCTTGGTTGTTCTTCAATATTTAGTTGCCTGAAAAAGCATACTTACTACTTAATTATGCAAATTACGTATTTTTTTTTTACATATCCGTGAAAAAAAGCAATTATTTGCCTGAAACGACCATTAATTTTCATTGGTATCGTATAACAAATGCTTCGGAAGGTTGTTTTTATATGATAAAAAAGAAGTACAAAAATTCCTGTTGAGAATCTTTGTACTTCTTTGTATGTGGAAACTAATTGTTGCTTAGAGGATAGCAGCGAGTTCTTTTTCCATTTGCTGCTGTACCTTTTGGGCTTCTTCCGCAGCTACATTGGCAAAGTTTTCTGTTTTGTCTGCGTAGATAATGGCGCGACTTGAATTGACAATCAATCCACATTCTTTAGTCATACCATATTTGCAAACTTCTTCCAGTGAACCGCCCTGAGCACCGATACCTGGTACCAGCAGGAAGTGGTTGGGAACGATTTTGCGGATGTCTTCGAACATACGTCCCTGAGTAGCACCTACCACATACATCATGTTCTGGTCGTTAGCCCATTCCTGTGACGTTCGCCTTCTGTATCGGTAGTCAATTGAAAATCGTGTGAGCCTTTGTTGGAAGTCAGTGCCAGTAGGATAACCCATTTACCTTCGTAAGTAAGGAATGGAGTTACGCTGTCTTCTCCCATGTAAGGAGCTACAGTGACAGAATCAATATTCAGTTCTTCAAAGAAAGTGCGGGCATACATGGCAGAAGTGTTGCCGATGTCTCCACGTTTTGCATCAGCAATGATGAACTGGTCTGGATAGTTCTTCTTGATGTATTCAACGGTTTTTTCGAATGCAATCCAACCTTTCACACCCATACTTTCATAAAAAGCCAAGTTGGGTTTATAAGCGATACAGTAGGGAGCTGTTGCATCGATGATCGCTTTATTGAATGCGAAAATCGGGTCTTCTTCTTTTAGAAGGTGTTCCGGAATTTTCTTTATATCAGTATCAAGTCCTACACACAAAAAAGATTTTTTCTTTTTGATGTTTTCAAATAATTCTTGTTTGTTCATGACACGTTTATTTTAATGATAATTATATACTCCTTTTGTACGCGGGTAGGGATAAAATTGTACACGCGTAATTATAATTCACTCTCTTTCAATCGCTCTGCATTTTCAGCCACAATCAGGTGGTCGATGCAGTCCTGTATGTCACCGTCCATGAAAGCCGCCAGGTTATAGATGGTGTAGTTGATGCGGTGGTCGGTGATACGTCCTTGTGGATAGTTGTAGGTACGTATCTTGGCCGAGCGGTCACCGGTACTTACCATTGTCTTACGTTTGGAAGCGATGTCGTCAATGTATTTTTGGTGCTCCTTGTCATAGATAAAGGTACGCAAACGGCTGAGGGCACGTTCCTTGTTCTTTGGTTGGTCACGAGTTTCCGTACATTCTATCAGGATTTCTTCTACGATACCAGTGTTAGGATTTTTCCAGTTGTAACGCAAGCGTACGCCAGATTCTACCTTATTGACATTCTGACCTCCGGCACCGCCACTTCGGAATGTATCCCATTTGATTTCACCTTCGTTGATTTCTACGTCAAAAGGTTCTGCTTCGGGAAGTACGGCTACCGATGCGGCCGAGGTATGTACACGACCTTGTGTCTCGGTAGCAGGAACTCGCTGTACGCGGTGTACACCTGATTCATATTTCAGTGTACCGTACACTTTTTCACCTGTTACCGAACAGATGATTTCTTTAAAACCACCCGCAGCTCCTTCGTTGGCGCTGGAAACTTCCAGTCTCCATCCTTTTGATTCGCAGTATTTAGAATACATACGGAACAGATCGCCGGCAAAGATGGCAGCTTCATCACCTCCTGTACCGCCACGAATTTCCAGAATGGCATTTCGGTCATCTTGCGGGTCTGCCGGTACTAACAATAATTTTATTTCTTCTTCCAGTTCCGGAATGCGAGCTTCACAAGCGGCCGCTTCTTCACGAGCCATTTCTTTCATCTCCGGATCGTTCTCGCTCATCATCATTTTGGCTTCTTCCAATCCGTTTAGACATTGAAGATACTCCTTGCGGGCAGCCATCAGGTCGCCCAGCTCTTTGTATTCTTTGGTCAGTTTGACGTATCGTTTCTGGTCTGCTATCACGTTCGGGTCAGTAATCAGTGTAGACACTTCCTCAAAACGTGACACCAATCCTTCAAGTTTCTCTAATATGGTGTTATTTTCTGCCATTTAAATCTTTTTGTTTTTTACCACAATCAGCCATCGAACAGAAATGTTATAGGTATACCAATCAGAACTAGAACTATTGCAATTAAATTAGGAGAAGACTTTTTCCCAATTTGGGGAAATATTGTCAATATGGTCTTTCCGCCAATCTAATATCCGAAGAATATACCGCTAACCTCTCCAGCAGTTAGATCTTCTAATATTTAGACGAGAGGTATATCGCTTGAATATATAAATAGTATGACAATTACCAATATCTTTCTATAGCAATATATTGTTTGTAATCATCTATAAACTCTTTATTTTTGTAATATAAAGCCCCTTTTCTGTTAAATAGACTATATAATTCATCATTAATAACTATTTCCTCATTTTCAGAGTCGAGTGCAGCAGTGAAGCTGTCTCGTATTTTGGTTATTGAACCACTATTATTTTTAATTCCTATTGGTGCATGTGATATATGAATTAAGTTACCCTTACCCCAATAAATGGCATCTTCTAATGAAACGACTTTTCTAAAGAGTGGTACATTATTGATTGAAGGTATTTTTTGTGAAAACAGAGCTTCTTCTAATACACCTTCTTTATCATAAATATCATAAAAATCAATAGGTCTTGAATATTGACTGCATTTTGCTTCTTTATTATCACTTATAAGTATTCTAGCATATACATTGTTGCTATAATTTTCCAAAAGCGACAGCAATTATGTATAGATCTATATTGATTTTATCATAAACCTTTTTCATCTTAAGGTGTATTATTAATGCCTTTTTGTTATTGGAGTAAATTCAAATATGCCTATAAGTATGGCTTTATTATATTAATAGTTGAATTCTCCAAATTCAGAACGGATAATCAGTTCCTTGTGGTCACTTTCTTCGATGCGTCCGATAATCTGTGCATCGATGTTGAACGATTTGCTGATTTCAATTACTTGTTCCGCATGTTCCGGTGACAGGTAAACTTCCAGACGGTGCCCCATGTTGAATACCTTGTACATTTCGTCCCATTCGGTGCCGCTTTGTTCTTTAATTGTACGGAACAAAGGAGGAACAGGGAAGAGGTTGTCTTTGATGACACGGCAATTGTCGCCTACGAAGTGTAGCACTTTTGTCTGTGCACCACCTGAGCAGTGAACCATACCGTGGATTTCCGGACGCAGGGCATCCAGCAATTTCTTAACCACCGGTGCATAAGTACGTGTCGGAGAAAGAACCAGCTTGCCGGCATCCAGTGGAGAGCCTTCTACGGCATCCGTCAGTTTCAGTTTACCGCTATAGACCAATTCTTCAGGTACAGCCTTGTCGTAGCTTTCCGGATATTTTTCAGCCAGGTATTTGCTGAACACATCATGACGGGCACTGGTCAGACCGTTGCTTCCCATACCACCGTTGTATTCTTTTTCATAAGTAGCCTGACCATAAGAAGCCAGACCGACGATTACGTCACCCGGACGGATATTGGCATTGTCGATGACATCGACACGTTTCATACGGCAAGTTACCGTACTGTCTACAATAATTGTACGAACCAGGTCGCCTACATCGGCAGTTTCTCCACCTGTGGCATATACGCCGACACCCATTTCGCGAAGTTCAGCCAGCAACTCATCTGTTCCGTTGATGATGGCAGAAATCACTTCTCCCGGTACAAGCAGCTTGTTACGGCCGATGGTAGAAGATACTAAGATGTTATCTACCGCTCCTACGCACAACAAGTCATCGATGTTCATAATCAATGCATCCTGTGCGATACCCTTCCATACAGACAAGTCGCCGGTTTCTTTCCAGTACAAATAAGCCAGTGAAGACTTTGTTCCGGCTCCGTCGGCATGCATGATGTTGCAGTACTCCGGGTCACCTCCTAAAATATCAGGAATGATTTTACAGAATGCTTTTGGGAAAATACCTTTGTCAATGTTCTTGATAGCGTTATGTACATCTTCTTTAGATGCAGATACGCCGCGCTGCATGTATCGTTGATTGCTCATGAGTATAGTAAGTTTGTTTGTTTCAATTGAATGTGCAAATTTAGTGATTATTCCTTTTATTACCATGCGTTTCGGGATAAAATCAGTACACCGTTACTCCTGCAGGGGTAATTGTGCCGTCAGGAGCTAACAGGCTGAATCGGAAAAAGCCTTTTCCCGTTTTCTGAGGAATGTCTTTCTCAGGCTGGACTGTACGTAGAATCTCCATGCCTGTGGCGTCACTCACAATGAGTATATATCCGCTTGGGATAGCCGGAAAGCTTCCGTAATAAATCACAGGATTGTCTTTAGCCGGTATGTTTAAAGCCAGTGGGGTGCTTTCATATCCAAAACGGTTTACGGCTGTAACTGCCCAGTAGATACCTCCCTTTGTGGATAAATCCGGCTCAAATGTGTATTGACAGCTGTCCGTACGTGTAATAATCAGGTTTTGAGTCTTCTCTGTATCTACCGGATAAGTGGCAGATGCATAAATCCGGTAATAGATTCCTCCCGGCAAAGATGGGGATGCCTTCCAGCTCATTTCGATATTGTTTCCTTTTAATACCAAAGAAGGAGAAGTCGGCTGAGAGGGAGGATTGCCTTTTGTCCATCGCATGGGAGGCACTACTGCCGGGTATACGTAAAAATGGTTCGTCAGTTCGTCCAGTATTCCTTTGGTATTCTCCAGCATGAATTTGTTACGGAAATAAGCCTGTCCATCCAATCCAATTCTTCGGGAGAAATAAATCTGGCGTATGATTTCATCTACTTTCCAGTTCTGCTCTTTAGGGTGAAGAAAATAGATTCCCAGTCCGGGTACTATCCAACGTTCATTCTTGTTTTCTTTCCAGTCGAGTGCAAAAGGGTAGAAGTGATTTCCCTGGAAATACATCATGGGGAAAAGCGCATCCTGAATACCATCATTTAGCCACTTTTGTGCATCCTGATATACTGTGCTGTATGCATTCCAGCCAAAGGATGAATAACGTCGTGTGTCATTGAACTTCCCGATGGGGGAACTGCTGACTTTCACCCACGGCTTCAGTTGCTTTACCTCCGCGTAAATTCGTGCGACAATACGCGTAATGTTATCCCGTCTCCATTGCTTGACCTCCTGCTTTTTCCCATATTTCCGATAGGTATCTTTGTCCGGGAACTTTTCGCCCTGCTCCGGATAGCGGATATAATCCAGGTGGATGCCGTCAATGTCATAGCGACTTGTGATTTCCTTGGCTATCCGGCTCAGGTAATCGGCTGTACCTGGATTTCCAGGGTCAAGGTACCAGCTCCCGTTGAACTGCTTGCACAGTGCCGGTTGTTTTTTTACTACACAGTTCTTTCCCAACAGCGTTACTTGGCGCTTGTTTCCGATAGGAATACACACCAGCCATGCATGAAGTTCCAGTCCCCGTTTGTGACATTCTTCTATTGCAAATTGCAGTGGGTCATATCCGGGGTTCTTGCCGGTATGTCCTGTAAGACTTTCTGCAAAGGTCTCAATTGCAGAAGGGTAGATAACGTCTCCCCGAAGACGGGTTTGAAAAAGTACGGTATTGAAATTAGCTGCCTTTAAGGCATCAAGTTGCCGGATCAGCTCATTTTTCTGTGCTTCAATTCCCTTGGCCGAATTCGCTTTCCGTGTAGGCCAGTCCATTCCTCCAAGAGTAGTCAGCCAGGTGGCGCGTATTTCCTCTTTAGGCTGAGCTTGTAAGGAAACCAAGCTGTTTATAAATAGAAGACCGATTAATAGTATGCGCATATTTTTTAAATGTTTGTGCAAATATACATATAAATTACGGATATGTAGAGAAAGAAAAGGATAAGCCGGGGGGGAGATATGAAAGAATAAGGTCTTTGGGGTAAATTCTTCTTGAAAACAGTAACGGTTTGTTTCTTTTTATTACTTTTGCGCGATAATAAAAGATAAATTGATAGATATGATAACGTTTACTCTCGCATTGGTATTATTGGTGGTGGGATATTGGGTTTATGGAAAGTACGTCAATTCCTTGTTTGCTCCTGATTCCACACGTAAAACGCCGGCTTTGACAATGGCCGACGGGGTGGATTTTATTCCCCTTCCCACATGGAAAATTTTTATGATTCAGTTTTTGAACATAGCCGGGCTCGGACCTATTTTCGGGGCGATAATGGGGGCGCAGTTTGGTACGGCTTCTTATTTGTGGATTGTGTTCGGTACGATTTTCGCCGGAGCCGTACACGATTTCTTGTCCGGTACCTTATCGTTGCGTAACAATGGAGAAAGTCTTCCGGAAATTATCGGTCGTTATTTAGGAAGCCGGACTAAAAAGGTGGCCTGCGTGTTTACTGTCTTGCTGATGATTCTGGTCGGTGCGGTATTTGTTTCAGGACCTGCAGAGCTGCTGGCCGGTATGACTCCTTCTGCGCTGGATGTGTATTTCTGGATGGTCGTGATTTTTTTGTATTACATTTTGGCGACCATGCTTCCTATTGATAAAATCATCGGACGCATTTATCCTTTATTTGCCTTTGCCTTGTTGTTTATGGCTGTAGGCATTCTTGTTATGCTGTATGTCAAAAGTCCGGCCTTGTCTGAAATGTGGGAGGGATTTGGTAGGAAGTACGAGAAGAACCCGATTTTCCCAATGATGTTTATCTCTATTGCATGTGGAGCCATCAGCGGTTTTCATGCTACCCAGTCGCCTTTGATGGCGCGTTGCA
>OODA01000805.1_pt1 | contig 13759 bp, 9 predicted proteins | sample 1671341 | NCBI WGS metagenome assembly OODA01 (sample SAMN06348147, study PRJEB24527) | human gut metagenome | biome: human gut; feature: ankylosing spondylitis patient; material: feces | host: Homo sapiens | place: China | collected 2015-10 | reverse complement strand
GCTCCCGACTTTGCTGTCATTGTCAATGCAGCCACCAAGGGCTGAGCAACTGCCTTTTCTTAACTAAGCTGTTTCAGCGCCCGGCTGCGCCGTTTTTTCAGCGCTGAGCCGGGCGCTGATCTGTTTTTACAGCAGCCGCTCGGGTGTTATGCACCCCGCAGGCTGCACTCCCGCAGGCAGGGCGCTTAGCCTTGCCCGCAACGCGTGATAAATTCAAAGGAGATTCAATTTTATGGCAAAGAAACCTGTTCTTCTGTGCATCATGGATGGCTTCGGCTGGGTGCCGGAGGAGACCTTCGGCAACGCCGTAGTCGCCGCAAAGAAACCCCACCTCGATGCTCTGATGGCAAAATATCCCATGACCACCATCAATGCTTCCGGTATGGCCGTCGGTCTGCCCGAGGGCCAGATGGGCAACTCTGAGGTTGGCCACACCAACATGGGTGCTGGCCGCATCGTGTACCAGCAGCTCACCCTCATTACCAAGTCCATCAAGGACGGCGAGATGCTCCAGAACCCGGTTCTGGTCAAGAACATGAAGGCTGCCATCGATGCCGGCAAGGCCATCCATCTGATGGGTCTGGTGGGCACCGGCGGTGTGCACAGCCACGCAGACCACTGGTTCGGCGTGCTGGAAATGGCAAAACATCTGGGTGCAAAGAACGTTTACCTGCACTGCATCACCGATGGCCGTGATACCGACCCGCACTCCGGCAAGGGCTTCCTGGCCGACCTGCAGGCCAAGCTGGACGAGCTGGGCATCGGCAAGATCGCCAGCGTCTCCGGCCGTTACTACGCCATGGATCGCGATAACAACTGGGATCGTGAAGAGAAGGCATATGCTGCCTTTGTCTACGGCGAGGGCAATCATGCCGCCAACGCTGCCGAGGCCATCGAGGCATCCTATGCAGCAGACAAGACCGACGAGTTCGTTCTGCCCTGCGTCACCTGTGAGGGTGGCCGTGTGCAGGACGGCGACACTGTGATCTTCATGAACTTCCGTCCCGATCGTGCCCGCCAGATGACCCGCATCTTCTGTGACGATGCGTTCACCGGCTTTGAGCGCCGCGGTGGTCGCAAGCAGGTGAACTATGTCTGCATGGCCGAATACGATGCCACCATGCCCAACTGCGAGGTCGCCTATCCGCCTGTGGAGCTGAAGAACGTTCTGGGCCAGTACCTGTCCGAGAATGGCAAGACTCAGCTGCGCATTGCCGAGACCGAGAAGTACGCTCATGTCACCTTCTTCTTCAACGGCGGCGTGGAGGCTCCCTACGAGGGCGAGGACCGCTGCGTGATTCCCAGCCCGAAGGTCGCCACCTATGACCTGAAGCCCGAGATGAGCGCCCCCGAGGTTGCTGCCGAGTGCGTCAAGCGCATCGAGAGCGGCAAGTACGATGTGGTGATCCTGAACTTCGCAAACTGCGATATGGTCGGCCACACCGGCGTGTTCGATGCTGCGGTCAAGGCCGTTGAGGCTGTGGATACCGCTGTGGATCAGGTGGTGTCCGCTGTGCTGAAGGCCGGCGGCTGCGCCTTCATCACCGCCGACCACGGCAACGCCGAGAAGATGATGAACCCGGACGGCACCCCCTTCACCGCACACACCACCAACGTGGTGCCCTTTGTGGCTGTTGGCTGCGGCGATGTGAAGCTGCGCGAGGGCGGCTGTCTGGCAGATATCGCTCCCACCATGCTGCCGTATATCGGTCTGCCCGTGCCTGCTGAAATGACCGGCAAGAGCATCATCGTGGAGTAATTGACCGTTAAAATGGCCGACGCGTTCGCTTTGGCTATGAATAGCGGAATTGTTATTCTTATATTTACAGCTCTGGAAAATCTGTGGATTTTCCAGAGCTGTTTTTTCACGTGAAAAGCCGATAAGATAAACTGCGTTTTTGGGTTTCGCCCCCATTCTAAATCAAAAACTTTTCTTTTTTCCCCATCCGTGCTACAATAAAAATGAATTTTTGATTGTAGGAGAAGCGGATGGAAACAACGCATAAACAAATCGTTCTGGGCATCCTTGCCCATGTGGACTCCGGCAAGACCACCCTTTCCGAAGCCATGCTCTACCGCTCCGGCGCGATCCGCAAGCTGGGCCGCGTGGATCACAAGGATGCCTTTTTGGATACCGACACGCTTGAAAAAGCGCGCGGCATCACCATCTTTTCTAAGCAGGCCCTGTTGACGGCGGGCAATACGGATATCACATTGCTGGACACCCCCGGACATGTGGATTTTTCCACCGAGACAGAGCGCACCCTGCAGGTGCTGGACTATGCTGTGCTGGTGGTAAGCGGCACCGACGGCGTGCAGAGCCACACCGAGACGCTCTGGCGGCTGCTGCGGCGCTACCATGTGCCCACCTTTGTGTTCGTGAACAAGATGGACCTGCCCGGCAAGAGCAGGGAAGAGCTGCTCGCCCAGCTGAACCACCGTCTGGGCGAGGGCTTTGTGGCCTTTGATGTGCCGCAGGCCGACCGGGACGAAGCACTGGCCCTGTGTGACGAAAACCTGATGGACCGGATGTTGGATGCCGGGCAGTTGACCAATGTGGACATCATCCCGGCCGTTGCACGCCGGCATGTGTTCCCGTGCTGGTTCGGTTCGGCGCTGCGGCGTACCGAAAACGATGTACTGGAAAGCGTGGACGCTCTGCTGGACGGGATTGACCGCTATACCCGTCCGGCTCCCGCGCTGGATGCCTTTGGTGCCAAGGTGTTTAAGGTGTCGCAGGATGAGCAGGGCACGCGCCTGACATGGCTGCGCGTGACTGGCGGCGAACTGAAGGTAAAGGCCCAGCTCTCCGGCGAAGCAGATGGTGAGCCGTGGGAGGAAAAGGCAAACCAGCTGCGGCTGTACTCCGGCGTAAAGTATACGCTGGCGGAAGCCATCGGCCCGGGGCAGGTGTGCGCCGTCACCGGCCTGACCAAGGCGCGCCCGGGCGAGGGCCTTGGCGCGGAACGCGACAGCGATGTGCCGGTTCTGGAACCGGTGCTGAGCTATCAGGTGCTGCTGCCGGAGGGGACTGATGTGCACGCGGCACTGGGCAAGCTGCACCGGCTGGAAGAAGAGGAGCCGCAGCTCCATGTGGTATGGAACGAGACTTTGGGCGAGATCCATGTGCAGCTCATGGGCGAGGTGCAGCTGGAAGTGCTGCGCAGTTTGTTGGCAGAGCGCTTTGGCCTGAACGTGGAGTTCGGCCCCGGCGGCATTCTGTACAAGGAGACCATCACGGAGCCTATGGAGGGCGTGGGCCACTACGAGCCGCTGCGCCACTATGCGGAGGTGCATGTCAAGCTGGAGCCCCTGCCCCGCGGCAGCGGGATGCAGTTTGCCGCCGACTGCCGGGAAGAAGTGCTGGACAAGAACTGGCAGCGCCTTGTGCTGACCCATCTGGAAGAAAAGCAGCACCTTGGTGTGCTGACCGGTGCGCCGCTGACGGACGTGAAGATCACCCTCATTGCGGGCCGCGCCCATCTTAAACACACGGAGGGCGGAGATTTCCGGCAGGCCACCTATCGCGCGGTGCGGCAGGGCCTGATGCTGGCCAAAAGCCAGCTGCTGGAGCCATGGTATGCCTTTCGGCTGGAAGTGCCGGTGGAGAACCTTGGCCGTGCCATGACCGATATCCAGCGCATGGAGGGCAGCTTTGACCCGCCAGAAAGCGGGGAAGAGGCTGCTGTGCTCACCGGTTTTGCACCGGTGGCCACCATGCGCAGCTACCCCATGGAGGTGGTGGGCTATACCCGGGGCCGGGGACACCTGACCCTGACGCTGGACGGCTACCGGCCCTGCCACAATGCGGCGGAGATCATTGAAGCTGTGGGCTACGAGCCGGAGCACGACCTTGACAACCCGGCAGATTCGGTGTTCTGTGCCCATGGCGCGGGCTTTGTGGTGCCTTGGGATCAGGTGCGCAGCCACATGCATGTGGACAGCGGCTGGGGAAAAAGCAAAAGCCCGGAGCAGGAGACGCAGGCCGTGCCCCAGCGCCGGACAGCGGCTTACCGCGCAACACTGGAAGAGGATGCCGAGCTGCTCAAAATCTTCGAGCGCACCTATGGCCCCATCAAACGGGACCCGCTGGCGGCATTCCGCCCGGTGCAAAAGCGGGAACGCCCGGATTTTGATGCCCAGCAGTGGGAAATCCTGCCCGAATATCTGCTGGTGGACGGCTACAACATCATCTTTGCGTGGGACGAGCTGAACGCCCTTTCCAAAGAGAGCCTGGACGCCGCCCGCCACAAGCTGATGGACATCCTGTGCAACTATCAGGGCTTCCAGAAGTGCGTGCTCATCCTGGTGTTCGACGCCTACCGGGTGCCTGGCAGCCCCGGCAGCATTGAGCAGTACCACAATATCCATGTGGTCTACACCAAGGAAGCCGAAACCGCCGATATGTTCATCGAGCACGTTACTCATGAGATCGGCAAGGGGCGGCGAGTGCGTGTGGCTACTTCCGACGGCATGGAGCAGATCATCATTCTGGGCCACGGCGCGCTGCGCGTCTCGGCCCGCATGTTCCATGAGGAAGTGCAGAATGTGGAAAAGCAGATCCGCAAACTGGTGCAGGGGGAAGCATAAAATGTCAACCGAGATCACATCCGAATTTGTCTGGCACAACATCCCGCCGCGCCCGCGCGACAGCCACAAGGGCAGCTTTGGCACCGTGTTGGCTGTGGCGGGCAGTGCATATTACCGAGGTGCAGCCCTGCTTGCCGCCGAGGGAGCTCTGCGCACCGGTGCGGGCATTGTAACGCTGGCCAGCGTGGAGCCGGTATTGGCAGCTGCGGTGGCCCGCCTGCCGGAATGCTGCCTGTGTCCCTGCGTGGCGGGGGCCGAAGGCGGCATCTCGCCGGAGAGCATTCCACAGCTCCAGCGCCAGAAGGCGACGGTGCTGCTGCTGGGCCCGGGCCTTGGCGGTACGGCCCAGAGTGCAGCCCGCGCGGCAGAGACACGCACGCTGGTGCAGAAGCTGCTGCCCGGCTTTGCAGGCAGCGCGGTGCTGGATGCGGACGGCCTGAACGCCGCCGCGCAGCTGCTGGCCGAGGGCAAAACGCTGCCACACCCGGCGGGAGAGCTGATCGTGACCCCGCACCCCGGCGAGATGGCCCGGCTCACCGGGCTTTCGGTGGCGCAGATCAATGCGGATCGTGAAAATACTGCCTGCCAGTATGCAGAAAAATGGAACGCTGTGGTGGTACTCAAGGGCTGCCGTACCGTGGTGGCTGCACCAGATAGCCGCGTGTGCACAAACCCTACTGGCAACCCCGGCCTTGCCCGGGGCGGCAGCGGAGATGTGCTGGCCGGTATGACGGCGGCCCTGCTGGCCTGCGGCCTGCCTGCATACGAAGCTGCGGCCTGCGCGGTGTATCTGCACGGTGCCGCTGCCGACCGTGCCGCTGCTGCGCTTGGCGAGTACGGAATGCTGCCGCATGATATCCTGTCCCAGCTGGGCCGGATATTTGCGGAAAACCACAGATAAAAAGAAAAGGGGTGTCTCTCTGTCTGCCGGAGAGACACCCCTTTTAACATTGCATCACATCGCCAGAACTTCGGCCCACTTTTCCTCGGCTGCCGGGATGCCAAGCTCCATGTTCTCCTTGCGGCTGCGGTGCTCGCCCATGCCGGGGCAGCGCACCTCACGGCCCGGCTCTGCAGGCTCGCTGGATGCCACATCGGCGGCAATGCGCAAGCGGCATCAGGGCAGTGCAGGCGGTGAAAGGAGTACACGAGCACACACCGACAGCTATGTGAAAAAACAAATGAATATACGAACTTCATAATTTTTTAAGACTTATTTTGTGAAAAAGTCATATTGAAAAACGAAAAGATGATTGATATACTAATACCACAATATCCAGTTGGACATGTTACTGGTAATGCAGGCAGGATCTGATGGAATGACGAATACCTTTTCTTTTGGGTGAATTGTAGCCAGATACTATGATTCCGGGAGAAATTGTACACGGGGTCATTCTGTTGGGTCTTTTTTCTTTTGTCCGCTTCGGCCGGGCGGCAGGGAAATGCCACCACACACAAGATAAAGGAGAACAAAATGAAGAACTACAAGCAGACTGCCTCCGACGTGCTGCGTCTGGTTGGCGGCGAGAAGAACGTTGTGCAGGTCGAGCACTGCTCCACCCGCCTGCGCTTCACTCTGGCAGACACCTCCAAGGCGGATGCTGCAGCCCTGAAAAAGACTGCCGGTGTTATGGGTGTTATTTCCAGCGGCCCGCAGTGTCAGGTGGTCATCGGCAACGATGTCATCGAAGTGTACGATGAGCTGCTCAAGCTGGGCACCTTCAACGCAGGTCAGGCTGCAGCTCCCGCTGCCCCCAAGGGCAAAAAAGAGATCGGCGGCATTATTCTGGACTACATGGTCGGCATCTTCCAGCCGCTGGTCCCCGCCATTGCAGGTGCAGGCGTTCTGAAGGCTCTGATGGTGCTGCTGAGCACTCTGGGCCTGATGAGCAGCGGCGATATCGCCTATAAGGTGTTTGTCGGCGTGGCAGATGCAGCTCTGTACTACCTGCCCGTCATGGTCGCCTTCACCACTGCAACCAAGTTCAACTGCAACAAGCTGGTGTCGGTAGCTCTGGCTGCTGCCATGATCCACCCCAGCGTTTCCGCTCTGCTGGCTACCGAGGGCGGTGCTTACTTCCTCGGAATCAAGCTGCAGAATATCGCTTACGGCGGACAGGTATTCCCGGCTATCCTGACCGTCATTTTCATGTCCTTTATTGAAAAGTGGGCCAACAAGTGGTGCCCCAAGGCCATCCGTGTGTTCTTTGTGCCCATGCTGTGCTTCGGCATCGGCTTCCCTGTGGCACTGGTCGTCCTCGGACCTCTGGGCTACAACATCGGTGCTCTGCTGACCACCGTGATCCTGGCTCTGTACAACACGCTGGGCTGGCTGGCCGTTGCTCTGCTGGCTGCCGTGCTGCCGTTCATGATCTCCATGGGCATGCATAAGGCTCTGGTCCCCTACGCAGTTGCTTCTATTTCTGACCCCGGCTTTGAAATGCTGTACATGCCTGCTTCTCTGGCACACAACATCTCTGAGGGCGGTGCCTGCCTGGGTGTTGCTCTGAAAACTAAGGACGAAAACCTGCGCGCTACCGCGATCTCCGCTGGCATCTCCGGCCTGTTCGGCATCACCGAGCCTGCTCTGTACGGTGTTACCCTGCAGCACAAGAAGGTCATGATGTCCGTTGTGGTCATGGCATTCGTTGCCATGGGCCCCGGTCTGGCTGGCATGGCCATGTTCGTTGACCCGGATAACGGCAAGAACATCCTGTGGGCTGCAGTTGGTCTGGTAATCTCTGTTGTGGCCTCCTTCGCACTGTCCTTCTTCCTGTATAAGGACGAGACCCCCGCAGAGGATGAGACCGCTGCACCCGCTCCCGAGACTGCTGCAGACGCAGCAGCTGCGGATTCCACCATCAGCAGCCCCCTGCAGGGCAAGGCCATTGCTCTGGAAGAGGTCAAGGATGAAGTTTTCTCCCAGAAGATCCTGGGCGACGGCATTGCCGTGGTGCCCGAGAAGGGTGAGCTGTACGCTCCCGCTGACGGCGTGATCGAGTCCGTGTTCGGCACCAAGCACGCCATCTCCATGAAGACCAATGCCGGTGCTGAACTGCTCATGCACATCGGTATGGATACCGTCAAACGCGACGGCAAGGGCTTTGACCCGCAGGTCAAGGACGGCGAGACTGTCAAGAAGGGCCAGCTGCTGATGAAGTTTGACCTTGACGGAATCAAAGCAGACGGTTATGATGTAACTACCCCCATCGTCGTGACCAACGCCGATGAGTTCGCCATCAAGACTGTGGCCGAGGGCGCTGTGGTGCCCGGTGCCGCACTGCTGAAACTGGAGGCAAATAAATGAGTTTCCCCAAAGGCTTTTTCTGGGGCGGCGCTGTTGCCGCGAACCAGGTAGAGGGCGCATGGAACGTGGATGGCAAAGGCCCCAGCGTGGCCGATGTTGCCACCTACAAGCCCAACACCGACGTGAAGGATTACAAGTCCCATGTTGCCATGGACGACGCACACATTGCTGCCGCCATGGCCGACCCGGATGATACCTATTATCCCAAGCGCCGCGGCATCGACTTCTACCATCATTACAAAGAAGACCTGAAGCTGTTTGCCGAGATGGGCTTTACCATGCTGCGCGTTTCCATTGCATGGACCCGCATCTTCCCCACCGGCGAGGAAGCAGAGCCGAACGAAAAGGGCCTGCAGTTCTACAGCGACCTGTTCGCTGAGATGCACAAGAACGGCATCGAGCCGCTGGTCACGCTGAGCCACTACGAAATGCCGCTGGCACTGGCCACCAAGTACAATGGCTGGGTGGATCGCCGCGTGATCGACTGCTTTGCAAAGTTCTGCCATGCGTGCTTTGAGCGCTACAAGGATCAGGTCAAGTACTGGCTCACCTTCAACGAGGTGGACAGCGTGATCCGTCACCCCTTCACCACCGCCGGCATCATCCCCAGCCGCGTGCCCGAGGATAAGATGCTGGAGACCTGCTATCAGGCCCTGCACCACCAGCTGGTGGCCAGCGCTATGGTAGTAAAGGACTGCCACGAGATCATCCCCGGCAGCAAGGTGGGCTGCATGCTGACCAAACTCACCACCTATGCCCGCACCTGCGCACCCGATGATGAGCTGGCTACTCAGGCAAAGAATCTGGAAAACCTGTTCTACGCCGATGTGCATGTCTGGGGCGAGTACCCCCGCCTGATCCTCAAGATGTTCGAGCGCAAGGGCATCCATGTGGAAATGCTGCCCGAGGATGCCGCCACCCTGAAGGCAGGCTGTGTGGACTTTGTTTCCTGCAGCTACTATATGACCATGACCGAGTCTGTGGACCCGAACGCAGAGCGTACCCCTGGCAACACCGTGCTGGGTGTCAAGAACCCGTATCTGCCCTCCACCGACTGGGGCTGGCAGATCGACCCCAAGGGCCTGCGCTACAGCCTGATCGAGCTGTATGACCGTTACCGCAAGCCGCTGATGGTGGTGGAGAACGGCATGGGTGCCAAGGACGTGGTGGAGGCCGACGGCTCCATCCACGACCCCTACCGTGTAGAGTACTTCCGCCAGCACATCAGCGAAATGGGCAAGGCCATCGATGAGGGTGTTGAGATGTGGGGCTACACCACATGGGCACCCATCGACCTGATCTCTGCATCCACCAACCAGATGTCCAAACGCTATGGCTTTATCTATGTGGATCAGGATGATCTGGGCAACGGTACTCTGGCCCGCAGCCGTAAGGACAGCTTCTACTGGTACAAGAAGGTCATTGCTTCCAACGGCGAAGATCTGGACTAAGCGGCAGTCTTAAGGTTTCAACGGAAGGAGGAGGGACCGATGCACATTCAGAAGGTGCTGAACAGCAGTGTTGTGCTGGTGCAGGATGACAGCGGCGAGGAATCCATCCTGCTGGGCAAGGGCATCGGCTATGGCCGCAAGGCGGGCGAGCCCATTGAACGGCAGCCCTCAGACCGCGTGTTCCTTCCATTGTCCAACCCGGACGCACAGCCTATGCTGGAGCTGTTTTCCAGCATTCCGGCATCCTATCTGGAACTGACGCAGGACATTGTGGACGACGCAGAGCAGTCGCTGGGAGTCAAGCTTTCGGCGCACATCTATCTGCTGCTGACCGACCACCTGCATTTTGCAGTGGAGCGCCAGCAAAAGGGTCTTGTGGTGACCAACCGCATCTTCTGGGAAATCAAGCATTTTTATCCCAAGGAGTACGCGGTGGGCCAGCGCGGCCTGCAGAAGGTAAAGGCAAAGCTTGGCATTGAGCTGCCGGACGAAGAGGCAGGCAACATCGCCTTCCATATCGTCAACGCCCGGCAGGACCCGCAGGCCGGCTACGATGCCATGCGGGCAGCGCAGCTGATCGGTGAGCTGTCCAACATTGTCACCTACAGTATGCACTGCCCGGTGAGCACCGAGAGCATCCACTATGCACGGTTCGTGAGCCACCTGCAGTATTTTGCCGAGCGGTTCTTCTCCGGCAAACTGATGGACAGCGAAGACGACTTTTTGTTCCAGCAGATGCAGCAGAATTATCCGGCAGCGGTGACCTGCGCGGAAAAAATACGCACCTTTGTGCTGCGCAAGTACGGCGTGTTTTTGCCCAACGAGGAAACCGCCTATCTGGCGTTGCATGTGGCGCGGCTGACGAGCGGCAAATAAAATCAGAAAAAGGGGAGAGCTGCCTTGCGGAAGGCGGCTCTCCTTTTGGGCTTTTACAACACAAGACGGAAAAGAGGAAAAACAATGCAGATCAGCATTCTTTTGGCCCAGCAAATCGCACAGCTGTTCCTGATCCTGATCATGGGCTATGCTGTGGTCAAGGTAGGGCTGCTGAAGTCCAGCGACAGCCGGGTGCTCTCAGTGGTCATGGTGTATCTGGTCACGCCCTGCGTGATCATCAACGCATTCCAGATCGACGATACGCCGGAGATCCGCAAGGGACTTTTGTACTCCATGGCTATTGCGGCGGCTATCCATGTAGTGCTGCTGGTGCTCAGCGCCCTGTTGAGCCGCCCGCTCAAGCTGGATGCCGTGGAGCAGGTGAATGTGATCTACAGCAACGCCGCTGCACTGGTGATCCCGTTGGTCAAGGCTCTGATGGGCGATGCGTATGTCATTTACTCCTGCGCATTCATCATTGTGCAGCTGGTGCTGCTGTGGACCCACGCCAGTTCCCTTTTGCAGGGCAGCAGTGCGCTGGACTGGAAAAAGGTGCTCACCAATATCAACATGATCGCCATTGCAGCCGGTGCACTGCTGTACTGGTTCCGTGTGGTGCTGCCTGCACCGCTGCAGAATACCATGAGCACAGTGGGCAACATGATGGGACCGATGGGCATGCTGCTGGCCGGTATGGCCATTGCAGAAAAGCCGCTGCGGGAGGTGTTCTGCACCCGCCGCAACTATCTGCCCACAGTGCTGCGTCTGGTGGTATGCCCGCTGGTGGTTCTGGTGCTGCTGTGGGTCTGCCATGCATCCAGCTGGGTGGCCGACGGCAAGAACATCCTGATGACGGTCTACCTTGCCGCCATCACCCCTGCCTGTGCTACTGTTACCTCCATGGCTCAGCTCTATGACCGCGATGCGGCGCATTCCAGCGCGCTGTATGTGCTGACCACTCTGCTTTCCATTGTGTCTATGCCGGTAATGATCGGCCTGTTCGATCTGCTGCTGTGATGAGCTGCGCTTATTCCCTCTGCCAAAATATAATAGAAAGGAACCAACCTCAATGAATCAACCCAGAGACAAGGGCCTGAACGGCAACGAAAAGATCGAGCAGGCGGTAGCCGCCCTGCAGCAGGAGCCCACACAGGAACAGCTGGCCCACACCCTTACCGTGATCCGGCGGCGCATAAAGGAGCATGGCCAGCTTGTCGTGGCGGTGGAGCCCAATTTGGGCAGTGAACAGATGCAACTGCGGGCCATCCGGACGGCCGATGGCGCAAGCTGGTGGTATGCATTCACCAGCTTTGACGAGGAAATGAAGGGAGCCGAGCCGGTGCAGTCCACCTTTCTTGTGGATATGGACAAGCTGTTTGATGCAGCGCTTGCCGTGCCGGAGATCAGCGGTATCATCCTGAACCCGTGGAACCGCACCATCCAGCTGGATAAGACCCTCATCCGCATTATCAAGGGTGCATGAGTGCGCACCGCAAACCTGCGATACATGGAGGAAACAAAAATGTTCAGACCCATGAGAAGAGCCAGCCGCGCCATCCCGGAAGAAGCTGCAAAGCACCTGCTACAGCAGTCCCGGCGGGGCGTGCTGGCAGTGAACGGCGACAACGGCTATCCCTTTGCGATCCCGGTAAATTATTACTACGATCAGGAGCACGACAAAATCTACTTCCACGGTGCAAAGTCCGGCCAGAAGGTGGACGCGCTGAAACAGAATGATAAGGTATGCTTTACCGTTTACGGCAACGAACACTTTGAGCCGGGCGACTGGGCACCTTATGTGCAGAGCACCGTGGTGTTTGGCCGCTGCCATCTGATCGACGATGCTGCTGCTACCGAGGCCCGCGTGCGGGAGCTTGGCATGAAGTATTACCCCGGCAGGGAAGAGGTGGAAAAGGAAATTGCGCTGGGCATCAAGGCCGTGCAGCTTTACGAGATCACCATTGAACACCTCACCGGCAAACAGATCCAGGAAAAGTAAAAATAAAACAGGGGACTGTTGCAAAATAAAAATGCGATAGCAACTTGCACAAAGAAATAGCACAAAATCAAAAACCCGGAGCCTTTTTTAAGCCGTTTTGGCTGTGAAAAGGTTCCGGGTTTTGTGCATTGTTTTTTCAGAGAGCTATTTTGCAACAGTCCCGTATAGATCAGTTTGCAGGGAAAGGCCCGGCGGTTATCTGTGTTACGGGCGCTTGGGGGCCGCCTTGGTCAGCATCTGCTGGAACTTGCGGGCTGCCGTGTTCAGCGGGCGGTGATGGTCGTACACAAGGCAGATGGAGCGCTGAGGGATGATCTCCTGCAGATGCAGCTGCACGATCTCACCGCGGGCCAGTGCATCCTGTGCCATGGACTGGGGCAGGAACGCAATGCCCAGCTCACTTTTGACAAGGGTCAGCATCTGGTCGGTGGTGGCAGCCTCGGTATCCGGCTTCAGCACCGCACCGTGATCCAGAAAGAACTGCCGGTAAAAGGCGCGGGTCATGCTTTCGTCGCTCAGGGAGATCAGCGGATAATTGTTCAGCTCCTTCAGCGAAAGGTTCTGGCTGGCAAGTGCAGTAAAGGTCCTGCCGCCCACAAGCACCTCATAAAAGGGCTTCAGCTCCACCATTTTCAGGCCGTTTTCCACCTCGGCAGGGGTGGTGATGACGGCAAAATCCACCTCGCCGTTTTTCACGGCCTGCAAAGCCTGCGGCGTGGAGTGGTTGGAGATGCGCAGGCGGATGCCGGGATAGTCCGTGTGGAAGGCGCGCAGCTTTTCTGCAAGGTAGATGTTCAGCGCAGTTTCGGTAGCGCTGATGCTGATCGCACCGTGTTCCAGCGTGGCGCTGGCGCTCAGCTCTTCTTCTGCATCCTGGATCTGCACCGCCGCAGATGCAATGCGGGAGTAAAGCAGTTCACCCTCCGGGGTAAGGGTAACGCCGCGGTTGGAGCGGATGAACAGTACGCAATTCAGCTGGCTTTCCAGCCGGTTCATCGAGTGGGTGATGTTGGGCTGGTTGTTGCCCAGCACCCGCGCGGCTTTGGTGAAATTCTGATATTTCGCGACATAATAAAAGATTTTGTAATATTCCCAGTCCACATACATGGCGACGTGCCCTCTTTCATGTCAATTTTGTATCGTGATCATGTGCAGGATACTTTTTACACATTCTCTGCTTGCTAGTATAATAACACCGCAATCAAAAATTGCAAGAGGGAATTCAAAAGTATAAAGTGGCTTGAACGGAGGCTGTTCTTATGTCTGAGATCAAAAAGGTCGTGCTGGCCTATTCCGGCGGTCTGGATACTTCCATTATCATCCCATGGCTGAAAGAGCATTACAACAACTGCGAGGTCATTGCAGTGTGCGGCAATGTGGGCCAGAAGGGCGAGCTGGAAGGTCTGGAAGAGCGCGCCAAGGCAAGCGGTGCTTCCAAGCTGTACGTAGAAGATCTGACCGATGAATTTGTGGAGGATTACGTCATCCCCACCATGCAGGCCGGGGCCGATTACGAGGGCTATCTGCTGGGCACCA
>OODA01000799.1_pt1 | contig 13937 bp, 10 predicted proteins | sample 1671341 | NCBI WGS metagenome assembly OODA01 (sample SAMN06348147, study PRJEB24527) | human gut metagenome | biome: human gut; feature: ankylosing spondylitis patient; material: feces | host: Homo sapiens | place: China | collected 2015-10 | reverse complement strand
AGCTATCAAGTAAGAATAACATAAAGGGTTAAAGCTTTTGCCCTTACAGGGCGCGACTGCTCCAACACGCGATACCCAGGGTGTCGCTTCGCTTGCCCTGGGCTATGTGCTCCATTGGGCTTTCAGCCCGCCCTTGCTATATCCGAAACTTAAGTAAATAATATGCGTTGGCGGAATTAGTTAACAGGTTAACAAGTAAGTATGCTATACACTACTTGTTATGTTAAAGTCATAATGGTGAGAAGCTTAAAAAGCTTGGCAAACTTACCCGTTAACCCGTCAACTTGTCAACCCATCAACTTATCAACTTGTCAACTTATCAACTTATCAACTTCGTACATTGACCTTCCATGGCTCTTAACGACGAAATATATCAACTCATAGCGCAGGAATTTGCGTTCCCTTTCACCCCCACACAGCAGCGTGCCGCCACGCTGCTGGCGCATTTTGTTACAACCCCGCGTGCCGATGCCGCGTGCATATTGCGCGGATATGCCGGTACGGGCAAGACCTCGTTGGTAGGCGCCCTGGTACGCGTGATGCGTCTGCTCAAACGCGAGGTGGTGCTGCTTGCCCCAACGGGCAGGGCCGCCAAGGTGTTTTCGCATCATGCCGGCACACCGGCCTATACCATACACCGCGTGATATACCGCCAGCAAACCTTCCAGGGCGAAGGCACACGTTTCTCGTTAGGGTTTAACAAGCTGCGCCATGCCCTGTTTGTGGTGGACGAAGCATCAATGATAAGCAGTGGCACCGGACAGATGGGCGACAGTCTGTTTGGCTCTGGCGAGTTGATGGACGACCTTGTGCGCTACGTCTATTCGGGCGAGGGGTGCCGTTTGTTGTTTGTGGGCGACACCGCCCAGTTGCCGCCAGTGGGCGAGGAGCAAAGTCCGGCGTTGAACAACGATGTGCTGGCGCGCTACGGGCTGCTGGTGGGCAGTGCCGACCTGACCGAAGTGGTGCGACAGAGCAAGGACAGTGATGTGCTGTCGGGCGCCACCATGCTGCGGCAGCTGCTGCAACAAGGCTTTGAAGGCATTCCGCCCATCAACACCGACCCGCATGGCGAGGTGCGTGCCTTGCCGGGCAACGAACTGATAGAGAGCCTTGTAAGCGACTATCAAGCCTTTGGGGCCGATGATGTGATAGTGGTGACACGCTCAAACAAACGTGCCAACATTTATAACAATGGCATACGCTCACGCATATTCGACCGTGAGGAAGAGTTGACGCGTGGCGATTTGGTGATGGCTGTCAAAAATAACTACTTTTGGACAGAGCAATATGCCAAGACACTGCCCCGCGACGAACGCATGCCGTTCGACTTCATAGCCAATGGCGATACGGCCGAGGTGGTGCGCATACGCAATGTGCATGAGCAGTATGGTTTCAGATTTGCCGATGCCACATTGCGCTTTGCCGACTATGACGGCTACGAACTGGACTGCCGTGTGCTGTTGTCTACCCTGCAGTCGGAGTCGCCATCGCTCACACGCGATGAGAGTACCCGCCTTTACGAATCGGTGCTTGAGGACTATCAGCACATTCCGCTTAAAAAGGACCGTATGAAGGCACTGCGCCAGGACCCCTACTACAATGCCTTGCAAATAAAGTATGCCTATGCCGTAACTTGCCACAAGGCGCAAGGCGGACAGTGGGCCAGAGTGTATGTAGACCAAGGCTATGTGCCCGACGACGCGCTCGGACAACCCTACTTGCGATGGCTCTACACAGCCTTTACGCGTACCACCGAAAGGGTGTATTTGGTGAATTGGAGCGCGGGGCAGGAGTAAACGACCGTAATTGTAGGTTTTTCAGTTGGAAAGACGTACTTTTGCACTGCATAAGAAACGATTGTAAAATTTCAGAACAAATATTGATATGTCACTACCACAAGACCCCATGATGCTTTTCAGCTACGTTAATACCAAGTTGCGCGACGACTACAGCTCGCTCGACGCACTGTGTGACGACCTCGACGTGGACAAGCAGCAACTCGAACAGAAAATGGCCGATGCCGGATTTGAGTATAACCCTTCACAAAACAAGTTTTGGTAATATTGCAAAAGCTACGAAAGTACTTTCCGATCACATTGGCATGTGTGGCGCTGATATGGTATCTGTGTCTGTTCCGTCCGCCTCATGTGCGCACGCTTGACGACATTCCTTATATCGACAAGATAGTGCATCTGTCCATGTATCTTGGCACATGCAGCGTGTTCTGGTTCGAATACAAGTGCAACGGCTATAAATGGCACAAGTGCCGCTTGGCCTTGATAGGTGTGGTGGCGCCCATTCTGATGAGTGGCGTGATAGAGTTGGCTCAGGCATATCTGACCACCTACCGCACAGGCGACTGGGCCGACTTTGCCACCAATAGTATGGGGGTGCTGCTCGCTTTGATAGTAAAACATTTTATAGACCAAGCTCACGGCAAAATATGCCGCGGCTAAATCAGACCTACAATTTTGACCCTACATATCCGTATATCCGACACCGACATCTGCTTTGCCACCTACGAAGCAGGTCAACCGCCGAAATTTGAATTTCACCCCTACCATGTGCGTCCGCAAGTGTCGCTCACGGTCAACCTGCGCATGGCCATGCAGCAGGTTGAGATGTTGCAGCAACAGTACGACAAGGTTGAGGTGTATGTTAATGCCACCGTCACCCCCGTGCCACTGGCCGAGTTTCAGGAGGAGGACGTTGAGACAACCTACAACTTTTGTTTCACGCCCGGCGACAAGCAACGCGTGTTTTACGACACGGTGCCAGCCTCGAACGCCGTATTCCTTTTTGCCCTGCCAGAGGTGACATGCCGCACCCTCGAGGAGGCTTTTGGCGAGGTGCGCTATACTGCAGCCCTGACCCCCTTGGTGCAGCATTTTGCACAGAAGGGCATCGACACCACGCATGGCAAGCGTCTGTTCGTTTATACCCATGATGGGGTAATCGACGTGGTGGTGCTCGAAGACAGCCGCCTTGTAATGCTCAACACCTACATGGTGCGCACACTAACCGACGTAGACTATTATGTGTTTAATTTGGTGCGCCATTTGGCACTCGATGTGGCCGAAACACCCCTGTTTGTGGCAGGCGCGCCCTTGCTGCGTGACCCTGTGATAGACGAGTTGCAGAAATATGCTCCCCGTGTGTATCCCGTCAATCCCTCGGCAGAGTTCAACCGCAATGCGGTATCAACCACCGAGGGGGTGCCGTACGACTTGATGTGTGCACTGCTTAAATAGCTATATTTACCCATTAACTCGCGTTGGCGGAATTCTGAGTTAACAAGTCAACTTGTTTGCTAATTCCGCCAATGCTTCTATTAAAGAATATGCGAATTATAACAGGAATATACAAAGGACGCCATTTTGAAGTGCCACGCACGTTCAAGGCCCGTCCCACAACCGATTTTGCTAAAGAAAACCTGTTCAATGTGTTGCGTGCATACGTAGACTTTGAAGATACCACCGCGCTCGACCTCTTCGGTGGTACGGGCAGCATATCGCTTGAGTTGCTATCGCGCGGCTGCCGGCGTGTGATGACCATCGAAAAGGACCGCCGCCACTTTGCTTTCATACAGCAGTGCCAGCGTGCTTTGGGCGATGAGGCGTGGACACCCATGTGTGGCGACGCCTTGCGCTTTATTGAACGTTGTGGCGAGTCGTTCGACTTGGTGTTTGCCGACCCGCCTTATGCACTGCCCGAACTCGGCGAATTGCCCGACCGCGTCATGCAGTCGGCTCTGTTGAAAGAGGGAGGCTTGTTTGTGCTTGAGCATGGCAAGAATTATGACTTCAGCAATCGCCCCGACTTCGTAGAACACCGTGCTTATGGCAGTGTAAACTTTAGTTTTTTCAGAAAATAAGTGTAAGTAGGTGTTCAAAATTATTTTTACATTGAAAGTGCATTATCGGGGTGCAGATGTTTCCTTCGGGTGAGGGAGCATAGCGGGCTATGTGACCGAGGCCGAAGGGAACAGATGCGCCTCGAGAATGTGCTTTCAATGTAAAAATGACACCTACTGATTGTATAAAATAATTTTGAACACCTACTTATCAATGGCATATATAAATAGGATAGCGTTATTATTTGTCTTATTGCTCGTGTTGGCTTCGTGTCGGCGCAGCCATGTGGCAGCTATCAAGCAATCCATGAGTCTGGCCGACAGCTTTCCAGACCGTGCATTGAATATACTTGACAGTGTCAGACAGCAAAAGGTGTCAGATGCTGAGCAACCATTATATGCATTAGCCTATACAATGGCTTTGGGCAAAAAGAGCATTGAAGTGGACGATGACAGCCTGTTGCGCATAGCATATAACTATTATAGCAAATTACCCAACGACAGCCTGTATGGTCGCTGTATGTATTATATGGGAAACTTCTACCATAGAAGCGACAGCGACGCCAAAGCCATTTATTGTTTGAAAAAGTCGATAAAGGCTTCTGTCGCTTTGCGTGATACCAATTATTGGTGCAACGCTTTGCGTGTGCTTTCTGAGTCAGAGCGTTACACCCATCCAAAACGCTCGTTGGCTTATCTCAACAAGAGTATTGCCATTTACAATACCTATTCTCATGCCATAGTGTACAACAAATTGGCCTTTGCCAATGCCCGGGTGCTGTACTATGCACAAACGAGTCATTACGACAAGGCAAGGGCAGAGATGAACGAGTCGCTAAAATTAGCTGAGGCGTATGGTGACACAGCGATGTTGGCAGACGGCTACATGTTGATGGCTATTATTGAGACCTGGAGCGAAAATGGCAAAGAGGCCGTAAAATGGGCAGAAAAGTTGTGGCAGTTGAGGCGGGAAGTTCGTGACCGTATAGTACTTGCCGAGAGTTATAGCTTGTTAGGCGAATACGAAAAGTGTGTACAATTATTACGCCCAGTGATGCAGGGTAAAGATCTGGCAGATGCTTACGAGGCATATTCCATTTGCCAGGTTGCAGCAGTCCGCAAGCATGATGAGCAGGCCATATTAGCCTATACAGATTCGGCCACAAACACATTAGAGGTGCTGTTTCGCAATTCATTAGATGAAAGGAATAAGTATTATTCAGAGCTGATGCAGAAATCATCTGAAAAGCGTGATGCCGACAAACGAATGCTAATATATGTGGCGTCTATTGTTGTCTTGGCGGTGATTATTGTGTTGTTGGTATGTATGTGGCGGTATAAGCGTGCACACATGAAGAAAGTGCAAGCCATTGAACTCGACAATAAGAACAAAGAATTGGCTTTACAGCAACAATTAGCAGAGAAAGAATCCTTGCTCCATAAGGTTGAGATGCGGCAACAATGTGAGAGGATAGACCTGTTGAAAAAGTATATTACCAATAATATAGACGTCGTAACGATGATAACGCAGAGTGCCAACGGGGAAGGTACACATGTCGTGATAGACGAAAATGGCTGGGAGGCTATAAGCAATTATCTCGAAAACGCTGATGATGGCTTTGTGTCAAAAATCCGACGTCTGCATGCCGATTTAGGAATTAACGACTTGCGTTTCCTGATGCTTGTGCGTATCGGGTTCTCTACAAAGACGCTTGCCCAAATATATTGCATCAACGAAGGCTCTGTTAAGCAACGCCTGCTCAAGTATAAAGCAAAATTGAATATAACGGATTCCAAAATGTCAGTTCGTGAATACGTGACGTCGTTGTAATGCAAATGTATACCATCGGTATACCTTGCTAAAGTATAAATATATTGATAACCAATTAGTTTGTTAGAAACAGGTATACCCGCGAAGTATACCTGCTTTTTTTGTTATACAGCACCAAACTGCGTAATTTTGCATCATCAAATCTTAAAACGACATAGTATGAAACTTAAACGGCGTATATAGATTTTACAAAGGCTCCTACAAAGTCAGCCAATAGTGATATTATTTCCGATTTTATATACCCCCCCCTTAAGGGGTACTAATCATTATCTTTTAACTTACTTGATGATATTATGCGTAAGATATTTATAGGTGTAATGAGTGTGTTGTGTATGAATCTATACGCACAAAAGAATGATTCTATTAACGTGTTAGTACCGGTGGCAGACGCCTTTACTGGTAATGTGATAGAAAATGGCAAGGTTGAGGTACTGGCTTTAGATTCAACATTTATAGCAGAGGGACAATGGCGTTATTCTGAAGATAATAGCGGCGCACGTACTGAAACTTGGCTGAATTTACGGGTTCCGGGTAATGGACGTTATCTGCTACGTTTAACACAGAATGATTATTTTACAACATATCAGCAGATAGTTATACAAAGGTCGAAACGTGCCGCTGATGGTTACGTTACATTGAAAGATAAAATCAAGATGCGCAAGCGTCCAGATGCAATGAAAGATAAGCAACTGGGCGAGGCAGTGGTAACAGCCACAAAAATCAAGATGGTGATGAAGGGAGACACCATTGTATACAATGCAGATGCTTTCCAACTGTCAAAAGGCTCAATGCTCGATGCACTCATAGAGCAGTTGCCAGGTGCAGAATTAAAAGATAATGGCGTAATTACGGTTAATGGAAAACAGGTCAGCAGTTTGCTTGTTAATGGTAAAGACTTTTTCCGCGGTGACCCTAAAGTGGCACTTGAAAACTTGCCAGCCTATATGGTGAACAAGGTAAAAGTGTATGAGAAGGAAACCGATTTTGAGAAATTCTCAGGCATAAAAGAGCGGGAACGCCCCTTGGTGATGGACGTAAATCTTAAAAAGCAATATAGCATTGGTTGGATAGCTAATGCCGAGGCAGCCTATGGCACAAAAGAAAAATATTTAGGCCGTCTGTTTGCTTTGCGTTTTACCGACTGTTCGCGTATTGCCATGTATGGCAACATCAACAATACCAACGACACACGTCGTGCAGGTTCAAAGGGTGATTGGACACCAAGCAGCTTGCCTGAGGGGGTGCAAACGAGCCGTACCGGTGGAGCAGAGTACTATTACGAAAACCGTCAAAAGACTTTACAATGGACCAGTAACCTCACAGTGAGTGATGTAGATAACAATACATCGACTTTTACGAACAGCGAGAGCTTTTTGCCGTCAAATAACTTCTACTCTCAGAGCAAGCAAAATGGTGACCATGACTTTACTACGATATCGACAAACCACGAATTTGTAGTAAACAAAGCTGGACGTCATAAAGGTGGCGTAAACTTTTATGGCTATAAAAATAGTGCCAACTCCTTGAATCTATATGGTGGGTTCAATAGCGACCCTTATGCATTAATACAAGCCGGTGCGCTCGATTCATTGTTTATGCCAGGTAACAATAAAATCAAAGAAATAGCACAATATCGCCGCCGTGAACAAAGTATGCTAAAGGGGAAATATTGGAGTGTAACAGCACCTTACAATTTGTGGCTATTCCCTTTCAAAGAAAAAGGCATATCCGATTTCTTCTCGTTAAACGTTGTAGGTAGTTATGACAAATACACACATGATGCTTTTAATACGTATAATTTGCAGTACCTCAATGGTACATCAAATGATGAGTACAGAAACCGCTATCAGCCTAAAACAGAGAGACACTATAACTACAGCGCAGATTTGACCTACCTCACAGTGTTTGGCGATTTTCAGCCCAGCATAATGTACGGGTATTCGCAAGATTATCGCAGTGGACGTGATGAGTTGTATCGCCTTGACAAGTTGGACAACTGGAGCCAGAACAGCAACGCTACGCTTGGCACCCTGCCTTCTGCCTCTTCAGAGTTGCAGGACGTACTTGACTTGCAGAATAGTGTATATTCATCATTGTGGAAACGTTTGCACCAACTGAATTTTGAAGTACGTTATCGTAATAAGGCCGCTAATAATACCGAGGTGACTGTTGCGCTTCCTGTCAATATTGAACTGGACCACTTGCTATACAATCGCAGTGGACGACATTTTGATTTGCATCGCACCAAGCCTCTCTTCATGGCCAATGGTGTAATGCAACAAGTATTTCGTAAAGAAGGTGCGTGGGAATGTGTCAGTTTGAGACTGAACTACAACTTCACACGTCGCCAGCCCGATCTTGTTAAAACCCTCGATGTGGTAGACGATAGCAACCCACTCTATATACAGAATGGTAATTCGGGCCTGAATACTACAGCCATGCACAATGTAATGTTCGAGATATATGTGCGGCAAAAGCGGACTTACAGGTTCAACTTCTCATATAACCGCACGCACAACGCGTTGGCTACAGAACGCACCTTTGTGCCTACAACTGGCGGTTATATCGTGCGCCCTGTAAACGTTAACGGAAATTGGACTACCGATGGCAAGTTCAATATCACGCACAATCTTGGTAAAAAGAAACTCTTTACGCTGAGCAACAGCACCTCTTACACATTTAGCCACAGTGTGGATATGGCAAACATTGCAGGTTCTGTAAATAACGCCCTCAGCACTATTAAGAACCTCTATCTGCACGAGCAGCTCTCGCTCGATTATAGCAAGAATGGCTGGAATATCGGTGCCAAGGCGCGTGCCAGCTACAGCCATTTAGCAGGCAACCGTGCCGACTTCAACACCATCAATGCGTGGGATTACAATTACGGCATCACAGCCCGCATGCCCATACCGGGCGATATAGGTTTGAGCACAGACTTCACCATATTCAGCCGCCGTGGCTACGACGACCCAAGCCTCAATAGCGACGATGTGGTGTGGAACATGCGCCTGGAGCGCAGTGTGCTGAACGGCAATCTCACCTTTGCTGTTGACGGCTTCGACATTCTGCATAACCTGTCAAAGGTGACGCGCACCGTCAATGCCCAGGGCCGTATAGAAAGCTACTCAAACGTGTTGCCTTCGTACTTCATGGCGCATGTGATATACAAACTCAATATTCAGCCCAAGAAAAAGAAATAGTAAAAAAGGCTTGCGCGAAGGTGGGTGGAACGAATGTTCTGCTTACTTTTGTGCAAGTCACACAATTATTTACAATTAAGGGTGGTTCTAATAATCCCTATTTCAGAAAGTAGAACTCTAAGAACAGAATTTTTAGAACCATTCTAAAATCATTAAGCCCATGGTTGCAGTGCTATTTTCGTAGTACTGCACCCATGTAAAATCGTAATTAAAGTATGCAAAGACATTTACTCTTATTATGCTTCTTGATATGTTGCGCGACAGCAAATGCTGAAAAAACAGATTCAATAAATTTCCTGTGTAAGGTGGCAGACGCGTTTACTGGTGATTATATAAAAGATGGCGAGGTCGATATATTGTCAACAGACTCTACATTTCTATGCAAGGGACAATGGACTTATAGCGATTCTAATGGCAAAATAGAAGCCTCGTTAGTGGCAGGTAAATTGCCGAATAACAATAAATATATCCTCAGACTAACGCATAAAGATTATGTTACTACATATTATGCTTTAAGTTTGCGTCTGCCCAAACGAAGTGGCGATTTTTATTATCCACCAGAGAAAATATTGATGCGCAAGCTTCCCATGCGTCAAAAAGAAAGGACGCTTGGCGAGGCAGTGGTGACTGCTACCAAAATCAAGATGGTGATGAAGGGGGATACCATCGTGTACAATGCAGATGCTTTCCAACTCTCGCAAGGCTCGATGCTCGATGCACTCATTGAGCAACTGCCTGGAGCGCAGCTTAATGAGGACGGTGTAATAACGGTCAATGGCAAGCGTATTAGTAGTCTGTTAGTTAATGGCAAGGACTTTTTTAGGGGTGACCCTAAAATAGCCCTCGAAAACTTGCCTGCTTATATGGTGAATAAGGTCAAGGTGTATGAACAGCAGACAGATTACGAAAAGTTGACAGGCGTGAAAGAATGGGAGCGCCCATTGGTGATGGATGTGAACTTGAAAAAAGAGTATTCAATAGGCTGGATTGCCAATGCTGAGGCTGCTTATGGTACTGAAAATAAGTATTTGGGGCGCGTGTTTGCCCTGCGCTTTACTGATTGCTCGCGCTTGGCCTTCTTTGGCAATATCAATAACACGAATGACACGCGGCGTGCTGGCTCAAAGGGTGATTGGACGCCCTCGTACCTGCCGAATGGCTTGCAGACAAGTCGTACTGCTGGCGGTGAATATAATTATGAAGACCGCCAGGGCAATTTCAAATGGAATAGCAATTTTAATGTGTCGCACACCGACAACCATACAGTCACAAGTACAAACAGCGAAAGTTTTTTGTCCTCAGGAAGTGCTTTCTCACAGAGCAATGACGACTCACGCAGCCATTCCATTGATTTCAAAACGGTGCATACCTTCTCTTTGTTTAAGGGATCTGCTTTCCATAATGGTAATGTAAACTTTGATTACGACAAGAACAAATACCAGACTTCCAGCATGGCGGGAGAATTTGAGCAGGACCCTTTCAACTTAGTCAGTGCGGGTGCGCTCGATTCGTTGTTTACCCCTGGCACGAATGCCTTGCAGCAGATAGCACGTTATCGTCGCAGCCAAATGGCGCGTAGTTATGGCGAAAACTGGAGCATAAGCGCGCCATATAGCTTGATGTGGGTGCCTTTCCGTAGCAAGGGCATAAAACGACTCTTTTGACTTCAGCATATTTGCACAGTACGATAAGCACAGTTTTAACCGTTTCGACAACTATGACTTGCGCTATTTCAAAACGGGTGAAACTGATTACCGCAACCGCTACACCAATTATCCGTCAAGGCACTACAACTATAACGCCAAGTTAGGCTACACATTCCACATCAAGGAGTTTGAGCCAGGCATTTCATATCAGTATGCACAGGATTACCGTAGCGGTCGCTACGATTTGTTCCGCCTTGATCGCTTGCCAGATTGGGCAGAGGGTACCGCGCACGAGCTTGGGGCATTGCCCTCGTCAAACACCGAAATGGAACAGGCCCTTGATATACAGAATAGTGAGCATTCACAAAAGTGGCACCGCACACATCAGGTTGCACTCGATATCAGGTACCAGATTCCCAACAAGCCAATGACAAGGTTCCTGCTCTCTTTGCCCTTGCGTTTTGAACTTGACCATCTGCTGTATAACCGTAGTGAACGGCATTTTGACCTGAACCGCACGCGTCCGCTATTTATGCCAAGTGCGTCTTTCCAAAAGTCAATTCCTGGCAAGAATAAAACGTATTATTTTTTGTCCTTAGACTATAATATGTCACGGCAACTGCCGGGTTTGCAGTATGACATCGACTTGGTGAATGATGCTAATCCCCTCTATGTGCAGTATGGCAATAATGGGTTACATGCAAGCACTACGCACAGATTAAAGTTGTCGTCTATGGGTATGGACTATCAACACTATCAAACACTCTATAATGTAGAGTTCTCATACCAGCGTACGCGCAATGCCATTGCCACTGAACGTACATACATGCCTGAAACTGGTGGCTATAAAGCGCGCCCAGTTAATGTGAATGGCAACTGGAGCACAGATGGTTCATTGTGGCTAACTCGCCAATGGGGAAAGAAAAAGAATGTGGCATTCTCTACAAACACTTCTTACAACTTTAACCACAGTGTAGACATGGCAAACATAGATGGTGCCACAGACAATGCACTCAGTGTGTTCAAGAACCTTTACCTGCACGAGCAACTCTCGCTCGATTATAGCAAGAATGGCTGGAATATCGGTGCCAAGGCGCGTGTTAGCTACAGCCATTTAGCAGGCAACCGTGCCGACTTCAACACCATCAATGCGTGGGATTACAATTACGGCATCACAGCCCGCATGCCCATACCGGGCGATATAGGTTTGAGCACAGACTTCACCATATTCAGCCGCCGTGGCTACGACGACCCAAGCCTCAATAGCGACGATGTGGTGTGGAACATGCGCCTGGAGCGCAGTGTGCTGAACGGCAATCTCACCTTTGCTGTTGACGGCTTCGACATTCTGCATAACCTGTCAAAGGTGACGCGCACCGTCAATGCCCAGGGCCGTATAGAAAGCTACTCAAACGTGTTGCCTTCGTACTTCATGGCGCATGTGATATACAAACTCAATATTCAGCCCAAGAAAAAGAAATAGTAAAAAAGGCTTGCGCGAAGGTGGGTGGAACGAATGTTCTGCTTACTTTTGTGCAAGTCACACAATTATTGCTGTACGGTAAAACGCCAAAACGCACATTTGATGCTTTTGCCCTTACAAGCAGGGTGTTCAAAATCGGCATCAAAAGCAAGACCGTTTTAGGAAATTCTATTCGTTGTTATGGCTGTTCGGTGAAAAGTAAACATGCGAACGGATTCAAGCACCAAACGCAAGCACTAATGGGGGCGACGCGTCCCGCGGGAAAAGATTCAGCTATTATTTAGTGTATTTTTCCTTTTAATTATCCCGACGCGAGACGCGTCGCCCCCATTAGAGGTAGCGTTTGGTGGCGGCGTTTGGTGCTTGAAGAAACGCAAGCACTAATGGGGGCGACGCGTCCCGCGGAATAGAGATAGGAGTTAAATACGAACGCTACTACGGCTAATAATAGCTGCATATTTTTCCGACGCGAGACGCGTCGCCTCCATTAGAGGTGGCGTTTGGTGGTGGCGTTTGGTGCTTTTGGCCTTTTATTGACATCATTGGCTGCGGCTCAGCAATTCAAGCAAGCTTGATTGCATTCGCCTTGCACGTTGATTCAGACCGTTCCCGTCCAAATCCGAAACTTGAATAATGTAGCCTTGCAGCTGCACCAGTTCACGCCCCAGAGCCACGGCAGTGAACTTCTCCTTTGTTCGTTTGGTCGCGCCGTTGCACTTCGGGCGTGCGGTCAAGCACATTATAGCACATTTCGCACAGTTCGTCCATAAGCGCGATGGTTTGTTCCGTCAGACTGCAGTTCGTAGTGTAGCCAGTTGTTTGCGGTGCGCAGTCAGTGTCTTTGCCCATGCGTTTTTGCGGCTGGGGTGTTTCAGCGTTTTTAGTTTGCGGTTCCGCGCTATACGCGATAGCGTCTATCAGTTTGTCAACGCCACGTTTCACAATGGCATCGGCATAGCGCAGCATTTTGTTAAGCATTCGTTTCATGGTAGTAATAAGTAGGTGTTCAAAATTATTTTATACAATCAGTAGGTGTCATTTTCACATTGAAAGCACATTCTCGAGGCGCATCTGTTCCCTTCGGCCTCGGTCACATAGCCCGCTATGCTCCCTCACCCGAAGGAAACATCTGCACCCCGATAATGCACTTTCAATGTAAAAATAATTTTGAACACCTACTTACAATTTGGTTTAGTACAAAATTAAAGTGCTGCAAAGGTAACACCAAGACATTGCACCCCACAAAAAAAGTGTACAATTTGTACACAAATATTTGTCTCCTCCCCGTCATCCCTCATGTAAAAGAGTGCGTGTGTTTTTACTGTCATCTTACACTTTTTGTACGTAACAAGTTGATATACAGAGATTTCAAGAGTGTAAGATGATTTCAAAGTATCTTACACTCCCCTGCATACATCTTACACATCACACCCCGCTACCTCGCAGTCGGTTTTGTCGTATGCGGTGGGTTTTACGCCATAGGGAAGTAGAAAAATCAGTCGGAGCAACAGACTTTTCTGTTCCCCTATGCCGTGGTATCAACCTCCCGTGCTTGTGCCGTGTAGCAGCATGTGGGTTGTGTAAGATGTGTGTAGGTAAAATTTGTAGCATCTTACACTAAGCAAAGTATTGATAATCAGTGAGTTGCAGTGCGTTAGTGTAAGATGCAAGATATTCGGCAAGTAAAGTTTTTGTAGTATGGAAAAGGCCCCAAGTGCAACTTTTTCGTCTTGGCACTTTTATAAATTATTCAAGTTTCGGGTTTAGGTTCGCATGGTCTGAAAGGCGTTGCGAAAAAACGCAAGCACTAATGGGGGCGACGCGTCTCGCGTCGGGATAGAGATAGGAGTTAAATACGAACGCTACTACTGCTAATAATAGCTGCATATTTTCCCGACGCGAGACGCGTCGCCCCCATTAG
>OODA01000789.1_pt1 | contig 14133 bp, 19 predicted proteins | sample 1671341 | NCBI WGS metagenome assembly OODA01 (sample SAMN06348147, study PRJEB24527) | human gut metagenome | biome: human gut; feature: ankylosing spondylitis patient; material: feces | host: Homo sapiens | place: China | collected 2015-10 | reverse complement strand
AAACATTACAGAGAATAATTCCTAAACAAAAAGCGTTAGTCTTTGTAGAGTTTGAATAGTCGGAAAAGCTCCAAGAATGCTTATTTTAAGCGATTCTTGGAGCTTTTTTAAGTTGTGTGATACCTGTATGATACCTATTTACTTTTTAGGAATCACTATTTTCTAAATTTACAAGTGCTCGGTACATATATTTGAAAGAGTCCTCTGTATAAGTATCGTCATAAAAAGAGGCTAATTTAGGATATTTTTCAAAGATAGAGTTTATTGTATCTTTCCATCGTTTAAACAATTTTTCGTTGGATAGACTCCATAATAAATTACTATCTATGTATTGAAATTTTGAAAAATAGTACGTCCACAATTCTGAGTCAAATAGTTCGAGCGTTGAATGTAGTGATTCTTGTGCTGCTCTTGAATAACCATAACTATTACCGATAATACATAGGAAGACAGTGTTGGCAAGTTCTTTAATAATAAAAGGGTATTTTTTAACAATACTAAAATAATCAGAATTTGATAATAGGTCAAATAATTCTTTTGCAGGTTCAGGTTCGTTATAAAAATTGTCAATTCCGTTATGGGCTTCTGCCAGTTTATCAATATGTTCCACTATCCAAACATAATTTAAATAATCATTAAAGTCTTCGATTTGCGAAGGATCGGTTAATGGTCTATTTGCTAGATGGTTTTTGATTTGTTTATAAAATGGGTTATTGGTACCACCGTTCATAATCATTGGGTCAAAAGTTTCGAATTCGTCGAAGGATGTTTCATTAAATTTGTAAAATTTAATAGTTCCTTCTTGAGATTGAAAGTATACTGCAACATAATTAGTACGATTCTCATAAGGGAGATTTTTTAAGAAATTACATGCGCGATGACGTGCACCGCCTTCGCTACTGTTGTTACAATCATCAGGGATTTTACAAAACACATTATATGCACGAATATTTTCCTCGGTGTCTATAATTGTTATCCCATCAAAATTTAACATTGATAAAAAAAGAGAGATTTTATTGTCAAAGTCTTGAAAACTATCAGCTGTAATTTTTTCGTCACGTGATAGATTAATATTAATTTCATTAATTGAACTAGTGAAGTTATCGTCGTTTTCGGGTATCCATTCGCTATTTACGATTAAGCAAATGGTTCCATGAACAGTTTTTCTAACCTTTTCGAAAATGCCTTTCCATGTTTTGCATGTTGTAGCCTTTAATGTATCAGAAAAATTGTATTCAACAAGTGCGTCTATGTTTTCGGAAGATTCGAAATCAAAACATAATAATTTGCTACTGTTTTTTCCAATTGCAAGAATTCTGCTTTTAAGAATACCTTGGAAAATGACAAAGTTATTGTTAAGAAGAGTTATTTCAGATGAGCCAGTTTTTTCTAAATCAGTAAAATAAACTCCGCATTCAATAATGTTTTGATTTTGTACGATAAATACATCTGCATCTTTACTACAAAAAATAGCAACTTTTTTTATCATATTGATAATTTTTTTGGTTCGGATTTCTGCAGTATCGTTGACGTCATAAATATGCTTTTGCAAAATATGAAATCGACCATTTAAATCTTCGATAGTAGTATTCATTCCGATTGCAAGTTTGAAATTTAATTTCTGGTCCTCTTCCTCATAGTGATTTAAGGTAGGTATAATCTGAAGAACTGCATCAAGGAGTTCATTTTCAATTCCGTAGAAAGAATCATATTCAATATTTTCTTTGATAAAATTAGAAATAATATTTCGGTCGATTGATATAATGTCTGTAGTCATTTATTTTCGCCATCCTTTCTTCGGTTCTTGCTTTCCGCAATCATCACAAGTATCCGGCCAATTTAATTTCCATTCTAGATACTCTGCATCTGTGATTTCTCTGTTTCTTAGTTCCTGTTTACGCATCATCCATTCCCGCATAAATTCATCTACAAGTCCGTAATTAAACCACATACCTACCGGCGGTTCGTCCGGCCAGTATTCGGTCACATCATCATAAGAGGCTTCCGGTGGCAGATCAGCTTTGCCTCTTTTGTTTGTACGGATAAGCGTGAAAAAGTTGATTGCGTTTCTGTTATCTTCATCCAGCCAGAAAAATGTCTGCATGATATCTTCAGCGCTGCCGTGAACCGGACTTACAAAGAGTAATGGGTTGATGTCCATTGCTTTTGCCATATCAATCAGCATATCGTTTTGAGGAATTCGGTAGTCGCATTCGTATTGAGCAATGCGATTTGCGGCTCCTTTTCCTTCTATACCTATAGCCTCACCGAGCTGTTGTTGAGTCATTTTTCTGAATTTTCTAACGAGTTTTATCTTTTTTCCCAGGGTCATGAAAAACTCCTTCCTAAATACCATAAATACTGCTTATACAGAACATTATAGCGAAAGAAAATGGAGGTGTAAACAAAAAACATTCGCATATTAGCGAAAACTAATATTAACATTCGCAAAGATGCGAATTATAATGAGTATCACAATAGACATTAGCGTTAAAGCGAATGCAAACTGAATGAGCTAAATCATATGTCAACAGACTTGCACCATGACCGCGATAGAGCGAACGAAGATAGACACTCCCAGAATTGGCGCGAATACCTCGAGCAGGAGCGGGCCCGTGCTAAAAGCAGAGGCTGGTTGAAACACCGGCAACATATGATTCGAATGGAAGGAACTATATTTATCACAGCTGCAGAAATGGCTGAAATACTTGGTATTTCAAAATCATATGCATACAAGATGATTAAGCAGATGAGTGAAGATTTTGAAGCAAATGGCTTTATAACCATTTCGGGCAAAGTCAGCAAGAAGTACTTTGAAGAAAAGTTCTATGGCGTGGAAACGGCGTAGGGAAAGGAGAAGAAATGGCAGCTTATAAGGATACGGAGCGAGGCACTTGGTATGTCTCGTTCCATTATTATGACTGGACTGGTAAGAACAAGCGTAAATTGAAGCGTGGGTTCAAGGCCAGAAAAGAAGCCTTAGAGTGGGAGCAGCATTTTCGTATGAAAGAGGTGGCAGATTTAGATATGTCCTTTGAAGATTTTGTACAGGCTTACACAAGGGATATGCAACCAAAGCTGAAGGAAAATACTTGGAATACGAAAGAAACCATTATTAGAAATAAGCTGCTCCCTTATTTTAAGGATAAGAAGATGAAAGATATTAAGCCGGCGGATATTATCCAATGGCAGAATATTATGATTGGAATTAAAAATAAGGACGGAACACCTTTGAAACCGACTTATTTAAAAAACATTCAGGCAGAACTGAGTGCATTGTTTATTCATGCAGTGCGATTTTATGATTTAAAAGAAAATCCGGTTGTGAAAGCAGGCCCTCTTGGGAAAGGAAAAGCAGATGAAATGGCTTTCTGGACAAAAGAGGAGTATCTGCAATTCATAGTGCAGGTAAAAGATAAGCTGGTGTCCTATTGTGCATTTCAGATACTTTACTGGTGTGGATTACGATTGGGGGAAATATTATGCCTTACACTTGCAGATATTGATTTGGAGAATAAGGTGATTCATATAATCAAGTCATATCAGCGGATAAAAGGTAAAGATGTGGTAACAGAGCCTAAGACACCGAAAAGCAAACGGGATGTAGTGATACCGGACTTTCTGTGTGAGGAACTGGAAGATTATATGGGGCGGTTGTATGGAATCACTGCGAGAGACAGAATCCAATAACCAAGCATTATATGCACCATGAGATGGACAGAGGTTCTAAGAAAGCAGGTGTGAAGCGTATTCGAATCCATGATCTTCGCCACAGTCATGTAGCACATTGTATTGAGCTTGGATTTTCTCCAGTGGCTATTGCAGAGCGGATGGGATATGAAGGAATCAATATCACATTTAATTACGCTCATCTTTATTCGTCCAAACAGAAAGCACTTGCAGATAGGCTGAATGAGGACAGAGGCGATGTAGATGCAGCGGAGAAAAAGGAGGCGTAGTAAATGTTATGGCGAAGATATACAGACGGGATAACCTTGTATCGGGTGTGACACCAAAGAAAAAGAATGAAAAGAACCGGAAAAGAAGCGAGATTGTGAATTTCCGGGTGACACCAGAGGAAAAGCAACTTATTGATGAAAGAATTGCCTTATCTGGACTTCCGAGGGCAGAATTTTTCATCCAGAGTTGTATGTATCAGAAAGTAATAACATTTGGAAATGTGAAAACTTTTGATGGGATAAAAAAGAAACTGTTAGTGATTGATGAACATTTGCAGGCAGTAGAAAAATCGGAGGAGTTGGATTTGAAAATATTAGAATCCCTTCGGATGATATTGGAAATGTTTGTAGGATTAGAAAGAAAGGATGAAGTTAATGAATAGATCAACAAAAAGTTATGAAGAGCGTTTGCTTGAAATGGAACGACGAGAGCAGAAAAGTCTTGAAAAAGCAAAGAAGTATGCAGCACAAAAACGGGAATTACAGAAACGACGGAAAGCCGAAGAGAGTAGAAAGCGTACACACAGACTTTGCGTGATTGGTGGTGCGGTGGAATCGGTGCTGGGCTATCCGATTGAGGAAGAAGATATTCCGAAGCTGATAGGTTTTCTAAAACGACAGGAAGCAAATGGAAGATATTTTTCTAAGGCAATGCAGAAGGAGCAGATACTGGAAACGGAGGAAGTGTAATGGCAGAGGGGTTAGATTTTCTAATCCCTTCATTGCTCTTTATGAAGGGCGCACTTATAGACAACCAGAGGTCGTCTAATAAGTTTGCCGCAAGCGGCAACCGGTCTGCGCTTCGCTTGCCGGGCTCGTTCCGTCGGCGGGGCTTTCAGCCGGACCACTTCATGGAGACCAGCCTGTGAGGCTGGACGCACTCTCCGAGGGGCACTTCGTGCAGACCTGCTCATGCCGCAGGAGGCACTCTTACGCAGAGGGCGTTCCTGCAAATACTGTATTTGCAGGAAATTAATGCCGGATACGGCAGAAAGGGGGAAGGTGAGTTGGCGATATTTCATTTTACAGTAAAGATTGTCGGACGGAGCAAAGGGAAATCTATCATAGCTGCATTTGCATATCTGAATGGTGATGTGATGAAGAATGAGGAAACTGGTAAGGTAAGTTATTACACTTCGAAAAAGGAAGTTGTGTATACTTCGCTTATGATGTGTGAAAATGCACCACCGGAATGGACAAATGTGCCAGATGAAAATATCAAGCGATTTCAAAAATCCATCCGTTATCAAAGAGCCGAGGATAAAGAAGCGGCTCTGGAAAAGTTCAAAATTACGTTCCGAAAACAGCGATTATGGAATGAAGTTTTGAAAGTAGAAAAAGGTGCAAATGCACAGTTTGGCAGGTCGTTTGAATTTTCACTCCCGAAGTAATGGAGTAGAACGGAACAGATTGAATATGCAACAGATTTTATACAGAGAAATTTTGTGGCAAAGGGAATGTGTGCTGATTGGAGTATTCACGATAAAGGAGATGGCAATCCCCACGTTCATTTATTGGTTACCATGCGTCCATTTAAGAAAGATCATACCTGGGGAAATAAAGAGGTCAAAGACTGGGCGTTTGTTAGGGATAAGGATGGAAATATTGTGATTGATGAAACGCATCCAGATTGGTGGAAGGATAAAAAGAATTCGGAGAGACATGGCATCCGTATTCCGGTATTGGATGCAGATGAAAACCAGAAATTAGATTCTCGTAACCGAAAACAATGGAAACGTGAGGTTACCGATGCAACAGGATGGAACAATCCGAACAACTGCGAGTTGTGGCGAAGTGAGTGGGCGAAGGGATGTAATCTGCATTTGAAGCAGGAACAGCAGATTGATCATCGTTCGTATAAACGGCAGGGAAAGATTGAAATCCCGACGATTCATGAGGGAGCAGATGCAAGAAAGATTGAAGAAAAATATCAGTCGGGACAGGCTGTATCTGCTTCTTGGAAAGTAGAGTAAAATCGGATTATAAAGAAGCAGAATACAATATTGAAAAAGTTGTAGGAAGTGTTTGGACAGGTTGGGATTTTATTAAAGTAATGGAAGGAGCGATTGAATGATATTAGAAGAAAGCAGAGAAGTTATTCCCCTGATGGAGAATATGATAAACCAGATCGAGGACCAACGGGAACTTATGGCAGAGATGTATCAGGAGATGGAGCAGCGGGACGGACAACTCAATTTGTTTCAGGAGCAGAATCAAAGATTGCAGGAATTAAACAACGAGTTGCAAGAGCAGCTTCAAATTTTGCCAAGTATAGAAAAACTGTTGGAACTATTGGAGAAGAAGGATGGAAAAGTTCAGACATTGAAAGAGGAAAATCGGATGCTGAAAGACGAAAATCAGCAATGGAAAGAATTAGCGGAGAAGTTGAACGACGAGAATCGGTTATTGCAGAGACAGAACGAGGAATTGTTGAACTGCAGAACCGACTAGAGAAAGCGAGGGATGTAGATGAACGATTTAAGAAGCTCAAAGCAAGACGAGCGGATGGAGGAAATGCTGGAAGTGTTGGAGAGCATGGAGCGGGAACTAGCACAGAAAGATACAATTCTTCAGAAGAAGGACAGCGAGATACAAATACTACAGGGGCAACTGAACGAATCGCTGAACTTATGCGAGAAGCTGAACAGCGAGAACAAAGCCGAGAACGTACAAGCCTTAAAGAACGAATTGAAGCAAACAAAAGAATTGTTGCAGAGCGAGAAAGAGAAAAAGAAAAGAGCAGACAACACAATAGAGGAATGTCAAGATAAACTGCGGCAGGCTGAACAGGAAAAGGAATATGCGCTCACGCATCAGAAGAAAGTGGAGATACCGGTTGAAAAGTTGGTACTCTACGAAAGATGCCGGAACTGTGACTGCAAGGCATATCAGCAGGCGAAAGAGCGGTATGAGCATCAAAGGAATGGACTGGAAAAGAAGTATAAGGCAAAGATTGTCGGATTTGATGCAATGCTTGTAGTTTTATGGTGGTATGCAAGCGTGACGACAATATTTGCGGCAATTAGGTCGGAAATATTTATAAGCGATTTTACTGCATTTGTTGATACAGTATGGAATGGTATTTACCAGTCTGGTAAATGGATTGTTAATGTAGGAAATGCGTTGGCACAGGTGGGAGATAGGATCCCGAATGAGACGATGGCGATTGTTGCACATTGGCTACTGTTTATTATTGTAATTGTTGGAGCTGCAGTTGTTGTAGGTGTGCTAATAGTGATTGCAGAAAAGAAAGTTACGAAGGTATATCAGGAGAATTGCTGGGATGTGATTAGCATTGGAGTGACAGTAACAAGTGTAGCTTTGGTTGTGTACTTTGGGGATTGGATAAAGGGTTTTGTAAAACTGAATCTTGTTGTTTTATTGTTATTGGTTCATGTGGTATATGTCGGAATCAGAGTATATGTGAACGGTTGTAAATGAGCTAGAGGATATTCTTGATGATATGGATGCTATGATGAACCGTGTGTTTTGACGAAAGGTGGATGAAGAAAATGGAAAAATTAGAAAAGATGATTGTGGAAAATGGAATCACTTATGTATTAGGTGGGGATGATATTTATTATCCAGATTTACAATTGCCGGAAGGAACAAATTAAAATATCGGTAAGTTTGGTCATATGAGATGTGAGTATCTGAAAGAGTTCAAACATGGGTATTATATGGAGCTGTTGTTCGACGGAAGGCTGAATGAATATCTGCATGAGGTTGATGAGGAATGCTATGAGATGCTGGATAGGATTGTGGAAAAGATGAAGGAGAAACAAGGCGTGACAGAGCAGTTAAAAGCTGAGAATCAGATGCTGTGGGTAGGGAAGATGAATAATATTATTGCTTGTGCGGAGGCGGTTGTGGTGAGGGAGGTGGTGTATGTTTAGAGAATGTGAAGAATAGTGAATTGTATAAAATATGGTTTGTGTATTATATCAAAATATAATTGTGCATTATATCAAAAAGTAGTGGCTTTTTCAAGCGGAAATTGATATAATTATTTTGGTTTATTATACAGAAAAGGATGTATGGTTATGTATAAACATGTAGATTATTACAAAACATATGGTAGAATAATGCAATTTAATAAAAATAAAAAGGAGCCAATCCATAGATGGTATCCATTTGTGGAGGGATATTCAAGGGAGTTTATTGAGTCTATTTTAAAAGAAATGAAAAAAAAAGAATTAGTCTGTTTGGAACCTTTTTCAGGGAGTGGGACAACTGCGCTTGAATTGCAAAATAATAATATACCATGTTATGCATTTGAAGTAAATCCTTTGATGTATTTAATTGCTCGTGTAAAGTTGGAAAATAATTATGATGTAAACAGAATAATATTTTGGCATGACTATATAAAAAATAGTAGAGATAATATGCAAGTTGTGTTACAAACAGCATTTTCAACACTTTATGAAGACGAGAATAAAAAAAAGTGGAATTATAATACTGAAGTAGGTATAGCTATACAAAAATTAAAAAACTCTATATCTAATATTGATGAGGATATATATAAAGACTTATTTACGGTGGCATTAGCTTCTATACTATTAGAAGTTAGCAATTTATATAGAAATGGAAAATGTCTTTCTTATAAAAAGAATTGGAAAGAACGAAGTATATCACAGGATGATGTATTTAGAAGATTTGATGAAAAAATAGAAGAACAAATTATAAGTGATATTAGGGATTCAATGAATAGAAAAACTATTCAGAATAATAAACAGCATCTGTATAATATGGATTCTAGGGTTGGAATAGAAAATGAAGTGCAGGATAATACAATAGATCTGGTAATAACGTCACCTCCTTATTTAAATTCGCGTGATTACACAGATACCTATATGCTTGAATTAAAAACTTTAGAATTTACAGATTCTGCTGCTGAAATACGTAAATTAAGAGAAAAGACATTAAGGTCTCATGTGCAGATAAAGTGGGAGGATGATACTCAAATAAACAATGTACTGTTGACAGAAACTCTTAGAAAATTGGAGAGTGCTTCGGAAAATATTGAACAATGGAATGATTCAATTATTGATATGGTACGTTTATATTTTGTCGATATGAAAAAAATATTTTGCGTATTATATAAAAAAATGAAACAGAATGGACGAGTGTATTTTAATGTTTCTAATTCTGCATATTTTAATGTTCTTATAGATACCTTGGAAATATGTGCCTCAATTGCAGAACAAGAAGGATTTAAAGTGATAGAGATACGTGATGCAAGAAAACTAAAAACAAGTCCTCAGCAGAAAGAAAAGATTGATAAACTTTTAGAAGGGGTAATTGTTTTAGAAAAATAGGAGATGAATTATGGTTAATTATTATTTACCCAAAATAAAAGAGTTGCATATATTTAATTATGATATGTATAAATGTCCAGTTGATGTACTGTTTTCGGATAAGTTAAATCTGATATTTGGAACAAATGGACTTGGTAAGACGACTTTTTTGAACATTATGCAATACTCTATAATAGGACCATATATTGGAGGGATGGAGTCGCGAAATTGGAAAGATCAACAAAAATTAAAACGCCCTATGCAAGAAAAAAATTATTTTAGAAATAGAATGTCTAATCAATTCAAAGAAGCAGAAGTTCAGGTGATTTATACATTAGGACAAGATATATATAATGTTACGCATAGTTTATATGAGCATAGATTAAAGAAAATTTGTATAAATGGACAAGAATTAAACGGAGAAAATATTAATTATGATACTTATGAAAAAAAATATTTTGGGCAAAATGATGATAACTTAGAAAAATATTTGATAGACAAGTATCACAAAAATATTGTTAAATCATCAAATTTCCCAGATATAAATTCATTTATTCTAATGATAACTGAAATGATGTTTTTTACGGAATCTAGAGATTTGGTGTTTTGGAAACAAGATTTATGCAAATCAATATTGAGTAAACTTATGTCCAAAGAAAAGTATTTTGAGTATGATGATGTTCTGAAATTGATAAAGAAATATGATAGTCAGGCAAGATTAATGAGTTATAAGATGTCAATGATAAAAGATTTTCTTGGAGAAGATTTTTTAAAAAAAACTGGGGAAAATACAACATATACATTATCAGATTTGCAAGAAATTAATAATAAAATAGAAAATGCCAAAGAACGAATATCAAATATTCAAAATTTTATTAATTCAAATGAACGAGAAAAGAAACAAAATCGAATTCAAAACGAAAGAATATGCAAGAAATTACTAGATGTTGAAAAAGAATGGTATGAAAATATATTTCCGGATGAATATCAGAAAATGTATAATAGATATGTTCCGAGTATAATTAATGGGAAATGTCCATTTTGTGGAGAAAGACATTTGGAAAAAACTGTTTCTGTAGATCAATGTTTCTATTGTGAAAAAAAAATAAATATTAAGGAAGACGTTAATCTTAATGCTTTGGAAATAGAACAGAAAAATTTAGATAATGAAAAGAAACGTTTACAGAATAATTATGATTTGTTGAAAGGTGAATCTGTTGATTTGCAAAAGGAATTAAGAGAAGAAGATGGCGATTTGCAAAAGCTAATAGAGTTACAACAAAAGATAAAAAGGGAACTTGACATATGCAATGATGATAATGTTGCAAAGTATAGAAAATTAGAATTACAAAAACAAGAGTATTTGAGACAATTAGAACAAACCAAAGAAAGAGAAAAAAAACTTGCATCTGAAATAGACGAATGTGTTTACGGAATGTTCTTGGATTATAGAAGTTCTTTCAAAAAGTATGCATATTCTTTTTTAGGGAATGATAAACAAATTGAATTCGAATTAGTGGGAAAAGGGGATGAAACATTTTTTAAATTTTACTTAAATGGAACGGAAAGAGAATCAGAATTATCTTTGTCAGAGTCACAACGAATATTTGTTGATATGGCATATAGACTTGCTACATTAGAGTTCTTTCATAAAGATGCATATTTTATCAGTGAGACACCAGATAGTACACTGGATTATATTTTCGAGTCTAATGCAGTTAAGACTTTTAGTTATTTTATAGATTCTGGTAATGCTTTATTTATGTCGGCAAATGCTAGAAATAGTCAGTTAATTAGTTCATTGGTTAATCAATATAGGAATGATTATAAATTAGTAAATTTACTTAAAATTTCAAATTTAGCAGGTGCACAATTGGACGAATTAAGAAAGTTAGAAATATATAATTTTTTGGAGGATGAATCATGATAAATAAGTTAGAGTATTATATTTGCTTGTTTTTATATTCTTTGAAAGATAAAAAGTTTTCGAAAAATACCTTGTTTAGATATGTGTATATATTTGATGTTGCTAATGACTATTTGGGAAACTATGAAGACTTAAGTGATGAAATAGTAATTGATAAGGATATGGGGCTTGGAAATGTTGTAGAGTTAACGGAGGCTTTAAATGAAATAAACAGACGTAGCTATATAACAATTGAAGGTGCCCAAATAAGGGTAGAAAAAGATTTGATTGATTATATCAGTAGAATGAAAAAAAGCGAAAAGGTTCAAAACGATCTTAATAGGGTTATGTATTTTGTCGGTATAGTTTCTTCCTATAATGAAGATGTAATTTTAGCAGCATTTTTTAGTGATCCAAATGTAGAAAATTCAATTAAAAGAGGTAAAAAGGAGATTGAATTATCGAATAATAGATTAAAGAAGTTACTTGAAGATTTTGAAAAAGTGGCAAATGAAAAACATGATATAAAATTAGATAAGTATGATGTTTTTACTAGCTGGCTAGACTATGTTTTTGAAGAATATATACAGGAGAAATGCAATGGATAAAACCTCATTTTTAGCAAGAGCAAATGATAGTCATTCGTTTATTAGTGAAAGTAAAATATTATCGCAGTTAGCAAATATGGGAAAAGCAGTAATAATATGCATGGATGAGTTGCAGTATTTTAGCGAGTTTTTTTTAGAAATCAAAGATGTTATAGACAAAGTGAAAAAATCAAATTTTTATTGTATTAAGCTTAACAATAATGGTAAATGTGATATAGAAAATTTGGGTAGTAGACAGTATTGTGAGACTGCAATTGTTAATTTGGTAGAATCTAAATTTAAAGCTTATAAAGGGTATTGCTTTGTTGTAGATTCTGGTATGCAATATTTGTATTTAGATGGTAAAATGGATGAAAGCGTTGCAAGTTGTTTAGAAAAAACTAAATCTATGCAAAAGCAATTAGAAATATTAAGTCCCGTTTCTAGTATACGTGAAGTATTTGCTCATTTTAAGGTTACATGCAATTATACAAAAATATATTATGATATGTGCTTTAATGAAAAGCAAAAGGTAAAGAAAGAAATAAAAGAACAAGAACTTAGAAACATGTTACTTCGATATTTAAAAAAGAAAATGCAAGGAGATGTTTCAGTTGAATTCTGTACAGATTATGTTAATGATGAAGAGTCGGTAGATATTTATGTTAATGATGGAAATGAAAGAGCAATTATTGAAGTTAAGTTTTCACTTCCTGAAAAGTATTATGAAGGGTCTACTCATTACAGTGTTACTTCAAGGGTGGGGGATGGAATAAGGCAATTAGATAAATATGCACGTCATTTAGCTAAAGATTCAAGGTTAGTAGATTATGGATATGTTTATATGTTTTATATAAGTGATATGAAGCAAGAAACGGTAAAAAAACATATTGATGATAAAACGAAAAAAATTTTGAATGAGGTTTCTAATGATTTACATTCTATTTTTTCAGGAGTTGAAATAAATGATATGATGTGTTGGGGGACAGAATGTTAACACATATTAAATATGACAGATAAGTTGCAAAATGCTTGCAAAAAGTTCCAAAACGATGAAGAATACATAGAATATCAAAAATAATTATACAAAATATAGCAATATAACACTTGACTAGACACGACATATAGTTGCCGAAATCGAGTTTGAATAACGGACGGAAATGCCGAAAGCCTGTATTTATGCGGTTTTCCGGCATTTGTTTTTATCGAATGGCTCTAGTTTGGCTCTATTTGTGGATAGAGTAATAGCAAGGTTAAGGAGAAATTATGAAAAAGATAATCATATTAAGAGGTAACTCTGGAAGTGGAAAAACAACAGTAGCTAGAGCGTTGCAAAAGAAATTTGGATACAATACAATGATGATTTAACAAGATGAGATTAGGAGAAATATCTTGTGGGTTAAAGATGGCGTTGATACTAAGGCATTACCACTTATGATAGAACTTATGAAATATGGGTATGAGCATTGTGATGTGGTTATTTTAGAGGGCATCATGTATGATGAGTGGTATAGTCCTTTATTCAAAACGGCAAATGAATTGTATGGAATGGATATATATGCGTACTATTTTGATATACCATTTGAAGAGACGGTCAGGCGGCATAATACAAGAGATAAAAAACAGGAATTTGGTGAAGAAGATATGCGTAGATGGTGGAGAGAAAAGGATTTTCCATCAGTTTTTAATGAAAAAATTATTACATCTGATATTGATGCAGACAGTATTGTTGAAATGATATATATGGATTCAGCAAATGAAGGATAAGGGTATTACGAATGGCAAGAACAGAAAAAGTGATAATGACTAATATGTGTATGGTGTTTAGTGAAAATGGGATACTTGTCCAAGATAAGACGGATGATGATTACTCTGGAATAACATTTCCGGGAGGACATGTGGAAAGAGGAGAATCATTTACAGATGCTGTGATACGCGAAGTGTGGGAAGAAACTGGATTGAAAATTTCAGAACCAAAACTTTGTGGGATAAAAGACTGGATGAAGGATGAGGAAACAAGATATATAGTGTTATTATATAAGACAGATAAGTTTGAAGGAATAGTTACTTCGTCTGAAGAAGGGGATGTATTCTGGCTGACATTAGATGAAATGAAGCAGAGAAAACTTGCTTATGGAATGGATAAGATGTTGGAAGTATTTTTAAATGACAATATTAGTGAATATTTCTTTTTTGAAGAAAATGGAAAATGGATAGAAGAGTTGAAATAGTTTAAATAAATGCAAAGGAGTTTGAAGTGGATATTTTATTTAAGAATGATAACTTTGTATTTTCATACAGAATTGGTGGCATATTGATACGTGATGGGAAAATTCTATTACAGCGTCCTAAGAATGATGATTATTCCATTATAGGTGGACATG
>OODA01000772.1_pt1 | contig 14419 bp, 13 predicted proteins | sample 1671341 | NCBI WGS metagenome assembly OODA01 (sample SAMN06348147, study PRJEB24527) | human gut metagenome | biome: human gut; feature: ankylosing spondylitis patient; material: feces | host: Homo sapiens | place: China | collected 2015-10 | reverse complement strand
AGGTTGACCCCAAGAGCCTGCGTACCCCGGTGGCCTTCTTCTTTGTGGCTGCCGCATTCTATGCCGGTGTGGCCTACACCACCGGCTCTTTCACTCGCCCGGTGGGCCTGATTCTGCTGGCCATGTTCGTGGCTTACATCGTGTGCAACGTGCTGGCTATGAAAAATACCCCCGCCCCGGAAGAGGAAGAGCAGGCTGAGGAAGGCTCCTTTGCCAAGGAGTTGGGGCTGCTGGCCATCGGCGCAGTGCTCATTGCTGTGGGCGCTGACCTGCTGGTGGACAACGGCACCCTCATCGCACAGGCGCTGGGCGTGCCGGAGTCGGTCATTGCGCTGACCTTTGTGGCACTGGGCACCTCGCTGCCGGAGCTGGTCACTGCCATCACCTCGCTGGCCAAGGGTCACGGCGCGCTGTCGCTGGGCAACGTCATCGGTGCAAACGTGTTCAATCTAGTGCTGGTCAGCGGCGTGTCTGTCACGCTGGCACCCTTCAGCATCCCGCAGAACTCCACCATCGCAGGCATGAACGCCTCGCTGGTGATGGATATCCCGGTCATGTTTGCCGTGATGCTGCTGCTCACCCTGCCCGCTCTGATCAAGGGCAAGCTGAGCCGCCCGCAGGGCATTGCACTGCTGTGCATCTATGCCGCCTTCTGCGCCGTGCAGTTCAGCATCTGATCTGTTGTAAACGTAAAATATTTAAGGCTGCTGCACAGGGTTTTGTGCAGCAGCCTTTTTATGTGGGATGATTTTGAATGCGCTCCGCGACATCTTCCCCCGGTGGGTGAAGGCTTAAGCGGTGGCGGTACAGTTCCCGGCTGACCCGTAAAGTTTCCGGACACGGGAGCGCCTGAGAGGGCGAGGCAAAACCCTGACGGCTTTGCCTGAGAGGGTAAAAAAGTGGGTCAGAAGCGCCCACAGGCGTTTCTGACCCACAAATAGAACGATAGTTTTGTTTTACAGCTGGCAGGCGGTATCGTAGCCGGTGCGGATGGCGTTGGAGATATCCGCAGCCTTGCCGGCGGCATCGCCAATGGAATACACCGGGATGCTGGCAGCTTCCAGCGCAGCGGCGTCAAATTCGTTGGAGCGTGCGCCCATAGCCAGCACGATGTAATCGCAGGGGATGGTCACCTCTGCGCCGTCCTTGTTCTCGCAGACGACGGCGTCCATGCGGAACTCCTTGACCTTGTGGCTGGGGTACTGCTCCACGCCGTAGGTCTTGTAGTTTTCCAGCAGGGTGGGCAGAATGGTGGTGCTCTCGCCTGCGGCGATCTTGTCCATCATCTCGATAACGGACACCTTGCAGCCGCGGGCAGCCAGATACTCTGCGGTCTCGCAGCCCACCATGCCGCCGCCGATGACGGCAACCGTGCCGTACACCTGCTGCTCACCGGCCAGAACCTTCCATGCATCGGCCACGTTCACGCTGTCGATGCCGGGGATGCGGGGTGCGGCGCTGTGTGCGCCCACAGCGTTGATGACGGCCTCGAAACCGGCATCCTTCAGCTGTTCTGCGGTGCGGGTCTGACCCATGCACAGGTGCACACCGGCGTTGCAGACCGCGTGGATCAGGTCCTGTGCGGCGCGGCGCATCTCCTCCTTGCGGGGAGGTACGCAGGCAATGTTCAGCTGGCCGCCCAGAGTGGTGGTCTTTTCAAACAGGGTCACGTCATGGCCGCGCAGCGCTGCCACACGGGCGGCTTCCAGACCGGCAGGGCCGCCGCCGAGGACGGCGATCTTCTTTTTCTGCGCTGCGGGCTGGATGCTGCGGGTGTTCTCGTAGCCGTTCTCCGCGTTCAGCACGCAGGAGAGGAACTGGCGGTTCTGGATGGCATCGGTGCAGCCCTTGTTGCAGCTGATGCAGCGGCGGATATCGCAGGCCTTCCCGGCAGCGATCTTGGTGCCCCAGTCGGGGTCTGCCAGCAGCGGGCGACCCATGGCAACGATGTCGGCCATGCCGCTCTCGATGACACGCGCAGCCATTTCGGCATCCACGATACGACCCACGGCGCTGACCGGCACATTGACGGCCTTTTTGATATCCCCGGCGATTTTGACGAAGAAGCCGTAGGGCTGTACGCCCATGGGAGGAATGGTGTCGGCCATGTTGCCGGTGTGGTTGGCCTGCGCAACGTGGAGCATATCCACGCCGTCCTCTACCAGCCACTGGGCAAACTGCACGGCGTCGGCTTCGTCAATGCCGCCCTTGCCGCGCTGCGGGGTGACGATGGACAGCTTGTAGTCGATGATCATATCCGGCACAGCCTTGCGGATGGCGCGGGTCAGCATGCGGGCAAAGCGGACGCGGTTCTCCAGACTGCCGCCGAACTTATCGGTGCGGTGGTTCATGCGGGTGGAGCACAGGCAGCCGTTCAGGCGGTCGCCGTGGATCTGGATGACGTCCACACCGGCCTTCTGTGCACGCACTGCGCAGGCGCACATCTTATCGATGATGGCCATCAGCATCTCCTCGCTGACCTCATCGGTGAAGAACATCATGTCGTGATGCAGGCGCTGACGCATCTCATCAAACTTTTTCTGCATAAACAGACTGTTGATGGCGTCTACGTCGTACTCCGGGTGGAAGAGCTGGACGCCCAGCTTGGTGCCGTAGGCGTGTACGCTGTCGGCCAATGCCTTGAAGGCAGGAATCTGGCTGTCGTCAAACAGCTTGGGGGTGGGAGAAAAGCTGTTGATGGGTGCCACATCGCCCAGAACGATGTAACCCACACCGCCCTTTGCCAGACGGGTGTAGAAGCCCATGTCCTGCTCGCTGATCATGCCGTTTTTCTCGTAGCCGGTGGTCAGCGGGGGAAACATGATGCGGTTTTTAAAGGTCTGTCCGCCCACCTCGATGGGCTGCAGAATCACGTTTTGCATACGAAAACCTCCTTGCAGATACGCTTTGCTTTACAGATTTGCTTTGATGAATGCTGCGGTCTTTTCCTCCACGGCGGCACGGGCTGCCAGCGTGGCAAAATTGTGGCCGCCGCCTGCAATGGTGTCCACATCGGGTGCGGTGTACACCTGTGCGTAACGGTTGCAGGTGCCCTCGTCCACCAGACGGTCATCGTCGGCGCGCAGCAGCAGCACCGGGCCGTTGTAGCCCTTGGCCTCGGTAAAGGGGTCGGGGTGCTTTGCCATCTCGTAGTTAAAGGCCATCTTGTAGCACAGACCCTCCATGTCGGCGTAGTCCTTGCCGGTCTGCATAATGCCGTCGGCGCGCTGGGCGCAGCCGAACCACATCCCGGCGCCCGGGCACAGCAAAATCAGGCCGTGGGGCTGGATGACCGGTGCGCAGGAGGCGGCAATGTAGCCGCCCATGCTCTGGCCGGAGAGGAACAGCTTTTCGCTGTCCACATAAGGCTGTTCAGCGGCCCATGCAAAGATATCCTGTGCATCGGTGTGCAAGCCGTCAAAGCTCATATCCTCGAACTCGCCGTCGCTCTCGCCGTTGCCGTAGAAATCGAACCGGGCACTGCCGATGCCCTGCGCTGCCAGAGCGCGTGACAGATGGGTGTACATGGACTTGTAGCCGCTGCAGCTGCCGGCAAAGCCGTGCAGATGCACCACAAAGGGTACCTTGCCCTCGGTGTCGGGCAGGGTCACGATGCCGCGCAGGGTGTGGCCATTGCGGTTTTTAAACTGAACCTGTAAGATCTTCATGGTTTACTTGCTCTCCTTTGCGGCGCGGCGAGCCTTCAGCTCGGTCAGCATCTCAGCAGTCTTCTGCTTGGTCAGGGGGTAGACGAAGAACAGGATGGCAACTGCAATGCCGTAGCCCAGGAAGTAGACGCCGGTGTAGCTCTTCCAGATGGCGTTCACAACGCCTGCGGTCTGCACAGCGCCTGCGGTAACGTTGTAGCCGATGGCACCCAGCACAAAGCTGGACAGGCTGCCGGAAATGGCGCTTGCAAGCTTGCGGAAGAAGGAGTAGGTGGAGTAAACGATGCCCTCGTTGCGCTCGCCGGTCTGCAGCTCGTGGTAGTCGATGGCGTCGTTGACCATAGCCCAAATCAGCACCTGCATGCCGGAAGCGCCCAGATAGCAGATACCGTTGATGACGATGAAGATCACAGGGTTGTGGACGGGGAAGAAGAACAGGATGCCGAACACGATGGCGGCAAAGCCAGCGCCCATGCAGCACCACTCCTTCTTGCCGAGCTTGTTGGCCAGAGGCTGGGTGATGGCAAAGGACAGCACAGCGTACAGCACGCTCAGCATACCGGAGACAGCCTGAATTTTAACGTTGCCGAAGAAGTCCTTATACAGGTAGGTGTTCAGACCGTTGACCACGGAAGCACCGATCATGCCGGTCAGGCTGAAGAACATAACGCCCAGCAGAGCCTTATTGTGAGAAATCTCCTTGAGCACATGCAGGTAGTTCAGCTTTTCGCCCTGCGGACGTTCGGGCACTTGCACACGCTCCTTGCACCATACGCAGGTGATCTGCAGGCACAGCAGACCCAGCATAGCGCAGATGCAGGCCAGCATCAGGAAGCGGCCAGCCACGGGCTTGTTGTCCACATACAGGAACAGGGGGCCGATCATGACCATGACGGTCATGAAGATGGTGCCGCCAAGGCTGCGGTAGCGGGACAGTGCGGTGCGCTGGCTGACATCATCGGTCATCACGCTGGACAGAGTACCGAAGGGCACGTTGACGCAGGTGTACAGCGCCTCGTACAGAACGTAGGTGACGAACATGTAGGCCAGACGCAGGCCGTAGTTGATATTGCCTACATTGACAAAGCCAAGGATGCACAGCACTGCCATGGGGAAGGAGAAGGCGCGGATCCACGGGATGAACTTGCCGCCCTTGGTGGCCTTGCGGGAGTCCACGATGGCACCGATGATGGGGTCATTCACGGCGTCCCAGATCTTGGTGATCAGCAGCAGGATACCCACGTGGAAGGGGTTGACCTGCAGGATCAGGGTGTAGAAGATCGACAGATACATGGCGCGGTACTGCTCGGTGAAGCAGCAGCCCAGATCGCCCAGCGTATAACCGATCTTGTCCTTCATGGAGAAGGGTCGGATGGTCTTTTTCTGGTCCATTGTGTTTTATCCTCCTTAAAAACAGTGAAACCACGAGACTTTTCACACAAGTCTCTTTTCTACGTTTACATTATACGTTAATTTTTCATCAATACATATCCAAAAAATGATTGAAAACTATCGCATATTGATGTATTATGCAATTATAACAGTTGTACTTTTCTGTTGTGTACAACAATCTGTTACACATGACAGTTTCATGGAGGACTTTTTGGTGAATTATACAGCCAAGCGTTATCTTTTTGAGCAGAGCGCCGTCCGGGAATTTTATTCCGGCGCGTATTATGATTTGTTTCTGGTCATGCGGGGCAGCGGTGTGTTCCGGTGCAGCGAGGTGGTGCTGCCCGCACAGCAGCAGAATCTCATCATCTTCAAGCCCGGTCAGGGCGGCAGACTGGAATACGCCGGTGCTTACGGCCCGCTGGAACTTATTCGGGTGCAGCTGCCCCCCCAGACGCTGGCGCAGCTTTCGGACGCAGATACCGACCTTGAAAAAAGCTTCAACGTGGTGCCCTTCCGGCAGGTGGCTGTGCGCCCGGACAGCCAGATCTATATGCTGCTGAAAAACCTTGCCCGGAAGCTGCTGATGCTCCCGCAGGAGCGCACCCAGTTCGGTGCAGCGGTGTTCGAGCACGGTATTTTGCAAATGTTTGTGGTGCTGGCGCTGCGTGCCTGCATCCATGCGGAGTTCCACACCGCATCGGTCAGCCGCCACCACCTGATGCTGGACGAGGTGTTTTTGTTTATTCAGGCGCACCTTACCGAGGAACTGACGCTGGAGCGGCTGGAAAAGGAGTTTTTCGTCTCCCGGGAACATATTGCCAGGGAATTCAAACGCCAGACCGGGCAGACGGTGCACCGCTATATCGTAAAGGCGCGGTTAGACCGCTGCTGCACCCTCATCGAGCAGGGGCTGCCCATCACCGAGGTGTACAAGACCAGCGGCTTTGGCGGTTACAACCACTTTTTCCGCGCCTTTAAAAAGGAGTACGGCATGACCCCCAAGGAGTACTTCCACACCACCCGGCAGGACGCCCGGGGATGAATCCGGCAAAAGCAGCGCCGTCTGCGCCTGTGAAAAAAGCCGCCCGGGAAGATCCGCAGATCCTCCCGGACGGCTTGCTTATCCTATTTTTTCTTTTACTTGCGGTGGGTGAGGCAGTTCAGCGCCATCCCAACGACCTTTCTCGGTCGCAAGTATGGTCTCCAAGCCGCTGATTTTCAAGATGAAGCTGTTTGGGGCGTAATATGGTTGGCGGACAAGTGAGCTACAGGCCCTTGAGATAGTACTCACATGGGGCTCAGATGTATCGCATCCCGATTCAAAATAAAATACGATATAACGTAAAAGCGCAACTTCCACTCTTGATGAATGAAAGCTGCGTTTTTTATGTTTGACAGCAAGTTATAGATTGACAAGAGGACGCATACACGATAAACTTTATATAGTATCATGTGGATTAAAAGGAGACTCAACCATGAGTGTCAAGTATACTACCCCTGCCCAGCACAAGAGCAACCTCCGCAATGTGTATGGAACCTTTGCCATTGAGGGAATGACCATCAGCAAAGATACACGCAGCAACCTTGATCGCATTGGCAGCGGTCAAGCCAGCTATCAGCAGGTCGTGAACGAACTGCGCGCAAAGTACGCGAAGAAGGGCTGATTATGTTCTCAAAGACTGAACATCATTCATCCCTTCCGCGAGGGAAATGGCCGCAGCACCCGTGAATTGATTCGCTGCATGGCGTTGGAATATGGTCTGCATATTAACTGGGGCAACACTGACCGAGAAACTTTGATCAACGCTGCAATCGCCGCCGTAGATGATGATATGGCGTTCTGTGATGTTCTAAGACAGTGCGTTGAAACGAAAAACTAGCAAAAAATGTCCTGCCGGGATACGGCAGGACATTTTGGTTTTATGGACCTAGAGGGATTCGAACCCTTGACCTCTCGGATGCGAACCGAACGCTCTCCCATGCGGACCTTAAAGAAGCCCCCAAAGGACAAAGCATTTCTTTGAGAAAACGGCAAAAAATATAGGCGTAATGCGGTTTTTGGGACGAGCATTGCTTTCGAGAAAAAATTGCCATTTTTGCTTCAATGCAAAAAAGTCACACTTCAGGAGAAATGCGCTTCAGATGCGATTTGAACGGGCGACCATCTGAATACTTCTTGCGGATCATGCACCGTATGGGGATGATTCGGATTATATCCCCTGTGCAATAAAATCAACGAGAAACAGTTAGACTTTTTCTGGCTGTTTCTTTTTTTATGCGTAAATCGGCGAAAACAGTGCCGATCACTACGCACCCAACAAAGATGAAAATGCCCAAAAAGGCTATCAAATATCGTCTTGCTCTGTACAAAATATAGCAATCGGTATACGCACCACGAAACATATACGGTATAACGTCGATTTTTGTACATATCCCCGACTGAATGACTGAAGATGAGCTTTCAGGATGTCTGTTATTTATGTTGCAAAAAATCCGCCCATGCACTAAGATTCACATTTTTTTTCAGATAATGGAAGCACTTCTTTTTACGATTGACAACGGTTATAGATTGACATGAGCGCACCTGCAAGATAAACTTGATGTAGTATTATGTGAATCAGAGGGAGGCAAATCATGAGCGTCAAGACCACACCTGCCCAGCACCAGAGCAACCTCCGCAATGTGTACGGCACCTTCGCTATCGAAGGCATGACCATCAGCAAAGATACACGTAGAAATCTTGACCGTATTGGCAGCGGTCAGTCCAGCTATCAACAGGTCGTGAATGAACTACGTGTAAAGTACGCAAAGAAGGGCTGATTATATTCTCAAAGTATGGTGTCTACACCACGGTGCAACCCATGTGCTGCTAGACAGCGTATCAAAACGAAAAATTAAATAATGCTGGTCTGACACGCAAGCTGATCGCAAAGCGCAACTTCTACTCTGAATGAATAGAAGCTGCGCTTTTATTTTTACCCACAACACATTTCAAAAGGAGAATGCCTATGGATAAAGACTTTATGCTGCACTACTTTAACAAAGCAGTACAGCCTGAATGGGAGGAACTGCTGAAAACACCGCGCTATCAACCTGCAGCAAGTAAGCGTGACGCGATCGCACGAGAGTTCTTTTGGATGCTGAACGATGAGCAGAAACGCAAGTACCTTGATTTGGAATCCGCAGCCATATCGGCAGAATGTGACATCGCAGAAGCCCTGTATATGAAAGGTGCCGCAGACCGTGAGATGATGATCCGTTAATACCATGAGTTATGACTACTTCTATGGTCAGTCAGGTGAACTGTTTTCTTATTATCGCATCCCGAAAGCACTCTTTCAGGACAGCCGTTTCCGGCAGCTCTCCACCGATGCCAAAACACTGTACGGTATCTTGCTTGACCGCATGAGCCTGTCCGTGAAAAACGGCTGGCTGGACGAACAGAATCGGGTGTTCATCATCTTCACGATAGAGGATGTCAAGAGGGCATTGTGTTGCGCAGACAACAAAGCGACCAAGCTGCTCCGGGAACTTGAAAAGTTTGGTTTGATTGAACGAAAACGCAGAGGTCTGGGAAAGCCAAGTTTGGTGTATGTGAAGAACTTTTCGGCAGAATCGTCAAAATCAATATTCCAAAATCGTGATTTTCACGATTCTGGAGGCTTCAAAAACGCAAGTCAAGACCCTTCAAAATCACGATGTAATAAGACTAAAGAGAATGATACTGAAATGAGTGAGACTGATCCTTTCTATTCTGAAGAAGCGGAAGGGATGAGCAAACGCACCCAATTGGAAGAATTTTTTTTGCAGTCTTTGGAGGTAGACCTTCTGCTCCGGCTCTGCCCGGACGATGAGGACACCATCTACCAAATCGTAGATTTGTTGGTGGATACCTGTGCCACTAACCGCAAGCTGCTGCGCATTGCCGGGGACGATAAGCCCGCCGAGGTGGTACGCAGCCGCTTTATGAAGCTGAACGCCGACCATATCCGTTTTGTGCTCAAGTGCCTTGCAGAGAACAGCAGCCCAATCCGTAATATGAAACAATATCTGCTCGCTTCTCTGTACAACGCACCCACCACGATGCAGCTTTCCTACCAGAACCAAACCAACCACGACTTAGCGATGCGGAGGTGATGAATATTTCAAAGAAAGCAACCACGATTGCCATCGTCAACCAGAAAGGCGGCACCGGCAAGACCACCACCTGTGAAAATCTGGGCATCGGGCTGGCGATGGAGGGCAAAAAAGTCCTACTGGTGGACGCTGACCCGCAGGGCAGCTTGACCATCAGCATGGGCTGGCAGCAGCCCGATGAACTGCCCACGACCCTTTCCACCTTGATGGTAAAAGCCATGAACGACCAGAGTATTCCGCCCGGTGAAGGCGTTCTGCACCATGCGGAGGGCGTTGACCTGATTCCGGCAAACATTGAACTGGCAGGGCTGGAAGTTTCCCTTGTGAACTGCATGAACCGGGAGAAGATGCTCAAGCAGGTGTTGGACAGTGCAAAGCGAGAATACGACTTTATCCTGTTGGATTGCACCCCTTCCCTTGGGATGCTGACCGTGAATGCACTGGCAGCAGCGGACACCACCCTGATTCCCGTGCAGGCGCAGTATCTTTCCGCAAAAGGTCTGGAACAGCTTTTGCAGACTGTGCAGAAGGTCCGACGGCAGATTAACCCGAAACTAAAAATTGAGGGAATCCTGCTGACTATGACAGACAGCCGCACCAACTATGGGCAGCAGATCGACAACCTGATTCGAGGTGCCTATGGCAGCAAGATCAAAGTGTTCGACCAGACCATTCCACGGTCTGTCCGTGCTGCGGAGATCAGTGCCGTGGGCAAGAGCATTTTCCAGCATGACCCCAAAGGCAAGGTGGCAGAAGCCTACCGCTCTCTGACGAAGGAGGTGATGGCGAATGGAGTGAGGTGTGTCATGCTGAACTTTTTTATCGGTATCGCATTTTTTGAGGCTGGTGCCTTTTTCGGATTCTTCGTGGCGGCTTTAATGCAGGCGGCACGGAGCGGCGAAATCGGGCTGTACGGAAAGGAGGATTCACATGGAAGAGAACACTCTGTCGGTGCTGAAAATTGTACCGGGACAGCATCCGCAGCAGGTCGAGATCGATAACGATCTGAAAGCCTTGCAGCAGGCTGTGGGCGGCTCCATCGGCGCAAGCTACCCGTTTGAAGATCCGGTTGCCATCGTCTACAACGATGACGGCAAGCTCATGGGTCTGCCGCTGAACCGTGCCCTGTGGGACGAGGACGGGCTGATGTACGATGTCATTGCCGGAACCTTTCTGGTGGTGGGGCTGGGAGAGGAAGATTTTGTGTCGCTCTCTCCGGAGTTGGCGCAGAAGTATGAAGAAGAATTCCATCAACCCGAAGCCTTTCTCCCTCTGGGGCGTCGCCTGATGGTCATTCCGGTGCCGGACGAATCGGTTCAGAATGACGCAGAAAAGGCTGTGAGCAAGCCGTCCGTGGAACATGACCGCTAAGACGATTTTCTGCACAGGAGGTGGTAACGATGCAGGAAGAAATCGAGCATAAGACGGTCAACTTTGCCATCTCGACCACAAAACTGTCTGCTCGCACCCTGCTGCGCGGGATGCAGGTTCTGTTACGGCAGTACGATAAGCACGCTTCGCAGGGCAAGCAGTCCATGAAGCGGCTGGTACGGCAGAACCGTGGCGTGACCAATGTGGAGATCCAGAAAACCGGCATCAAGGATTTTGACCGCTATGCTAAGCGGTATCACATCGACTACTCCATCCAGAAAGACCTGTCCTGCAAGCCGCCCCGGTATCTGGTCTACTTCAAGGCACAGGACACGGATGCCTTGAATGCAGCTTTCAAGGAATATTCGGCATCGGTGCTGGATAAAACCAATCGTCCTTCCGTGCTGGCAAAGCTGCACAATCTGGCACAGACTATCGCAAATCTGCCGGACAAAGTGCGGCACAAGCAGGAGGAGCGCGGCCTATGAGCAAAAAGAAGCTTTCCAAGCTGCTGGCGCTCTATCTGCCCTATGTGGTGATTGGGCTTGTAGCTACCAATCTGGGCGAGGCATGGCGGCTGGCTGCGGGTAAGGAACTTGGCGACAAAATCGTATCGCTGATGGATACGCTCCCGGCTGCATTTTCAAATCCGCTGCCCAGTCTGCACCTATTTGACTTGTTCATTGGTCTGTGCTGCGGCGCTGGAATGCGGCTGGCAGTGTACCTGAAAGGCAAAAACGCCAAGAAGTACCGGCATGGCATGGAGTACGGCTCTGCCCGGTGGGGCACTCCGAAGGATATAGAGCCGTTCATGGCACCAAAGTTCGCCGACAACATCATCCTAACCAAAACGGAACGGCTGATGATGAGCAATCGCCCACCGGACCCCAAGAATGCCCGGAATAAAAACGTGCTGGTGGTGGGCGGCTCCGGCAGCGGCAAGACGCGCTTCTGGCTGAAACCGAATCTTTTACAATGTCATAGTTCATATGTAATTACTGATCCGAAAGGCAGTATCGTAGTCGAGTGCGGCAATGCCCTGTTACAAAAGGGCTACAAGCTAAAGATTTTCAACACCATCAACTTTTCCAAGAGTATGCGCTATAACCCCATGGCGTACATCCACAGTGAAAAGGACATTCTGAAGCTCGTCACCGCACTGATGACCAACACCAAAGGTGAGGGTCAAGGTGGCGACCCTTTCTGGGACAAGGCTGAACGGCTTTTGCTGGTTTCACTGATCGCGTACCTCCACTACGAAGCCCCGGTTGAGGAGCAAAACTTCGCAACACTGTTGGAAATGTTGAATACTATGCAGGTGTCTGAGGACGATGAAACTTATCAAAATCCGGTAGACCTGTTGTTTGAGGATCTGGGTAAGAAAAAACCAAAATCCTTTGCAGTGCGGCAGTACAAACTTTATAAACTGGCTGCCGGTGTTGTATGCTCTAAAAGACTTCTTAATCAGATGATTTGGAAGTCTCTTAGAACACACAACTTTACATACCGAAGAAAGGAGACAAAACCATGAGCAAAAGCGAGAAAATCACTGCTCTTTACGAGCGTTTGAGCCGAGACGATGATATGGATGGCGAGAGCAACTCCATATCCAATCAAAAAAGACAGTTGGAAGACTACGCTGCCCAGCATAATCTTCCTAATATCGTCCATTTTACGGACGATGGCATAAGTGGCACTCGATTTGACCGCCCCGGATTTCTTGCCTTGATGAAAGAGGTCGAAGCCGGGAATGTGGAGTATCTGTGCCTAAAGGACATGAGCCGTCTGGGGCGTGATTATCTGAAAGTCGGTCAAATCATGGAAATTCTGCGACAGCAAGGTGTCCGTCTCATTGCTATCAATGATGGCGTTGATACTGCCAGAGGGGACGATGATTTTACCCCTTTCCGAAACATCATGAACGAATATTACGCACGAGACACCAGCCGTAAAATCCGTTCCACTTTCCAAGCAAAAGGCAAGACAGGCAAGCATCTTACAGGCTTAGTAATCTATGGTTACCTCTGGAATGAGACAAGAGACCAGTGGCTTGTAGATGAATATTCGGCAGAGGTTGTAAAGCGTATCTTTTCAATGACGATTGAGGGCATGGGACCTTATCAGATAGCAAACAGGCTGAAAGAGGAAAAGGTACTCATTCCCTCTGCATATCTGGCACAGTTCAACGAGGGTGTGAACAAAAACAAGACTTTCAAAGATGTTTACGGCTGGGGTTCTTCCACCATCTGCAACATTCTTGATAAGCGTGAGTATTTGGGACACACCATCAATTTCAAGACCCGAAAGCATTTCAAGGATAAGAAAAGCCATTATGTGCCGGAGGACGAATGGACGATTTTTGAGAATACCCATGAAGCCATCATTGACCAAGAGACCTTTGACCTTGCACAGAAAGTCAGAAGCAAGGTACGCCGTTATCCCGATGGCTGGGGCGATGTTGCACCGTTGACGGGCTTGCTCTATTGTGCTGATTGCGGCGGCAAAATGTATGTCCACCGCTTTAACAACGGCAAACGCATTTCGCAATATACCTGTTCAAAGTACAGCAAAATCCCTGTTGGGACGCTCTGCAAGACCCAGCACCGTATCAATGAAAGTGTTGTGTTGGAGCTGGTAAAAGACCTATTGAAAGCCATTGCCGAGTATGCCAAGCATGAACGAGCCGAGTTTGTCCGAGTGGTGCAGGAGGCACAGTCCAGCCAGCAGACAGCAGAGGTCAAGAAACAGCGGACACGCCTTGCAACCGCAAAGCAGAGAATATCCGAGCTGGAAGTCCTGCTCTGCAAAATCTATGAGGACAACATCTTAGGCAAGCTCTCTGACAGCCGCTATGCCACCTTAGACGCTCAATACGAAAAGGAACAGAAAGAGTTGACCGCTGAAATCAGCACGCTGGAAAAGGCAATCAGTGACTATGAAAAGCACGAAAAGGACGCTGACCGTTTCATTGCTCTGATTGATAAATACGAGAATTTTGACGAGCTGACCATTACCATGCTCAATGAGTTTGTTGAAAAAATCCTTGTGCATGAGCGTGACCGAAAAGGCAGTATTCAGACCACGCAGGAGGTTGAGATTTACTTCAATTTCGTTGGGCGTTTCGTCCCTCCGAAGTTTGCGGAAGTAGAGCTGACCCCAGAGGAATTAGAGGAAATCCGCAAGCGTGAGGAACGCAAGGACAGACTTCATCAGAATTACTTGAAGCGTAAAGCCAGCGGTTGGCAAAGGCAGTACGAGGACAGAACAAAAGCAAAGAAAAAGGCTGAAATGGACGCAAAGAAAAACGCTCTCCGAGCCGAGGATATAGCAAAGGGCGTGTTCATTCCTGTCAGCAATATGCCGAAGTTAGAGCCGAAAATCGCACCACAGAAAGGAGCTTAATCATGGAACTGAATTTTATCAAATGTGGGGACTACTACATCCCAGACATCAAAGTGAAAAATCCGAATATCCGTCTTGGAAAATGGGGACGGATGCGGAAAGAGTATCTGCGACTGGCTAATCCGGTGCTGTTCTCCGACATGGTGCTGAATGAAACCCTCTATGAGCATTGTGCGGAGATTGAGGAAACAGCCAAGAAGCGTATGGAAATCATCGTGCCGCAGCTTGCAAAGGCATACGGTGTGACGGAGCAGCTCAAAGCAGAGAACCAAATCGAATGGGTTCGGCAGATGAACGCTTGTGTTGCACAGGCTGAGGAAGCTATCAAGGGCGAGTTGATTTACTGCTGAGAAAGGAGCATGAATTTATGATTTTAGAAGCAATCTTCAACGGAGAGATTTATCCGGCAGAAACGGTAGTACCGAAATCAGAGAAGTTTCGGGAAG
>OODA01000764.1_pt1 | contig 14579 bp, 12 predicted proteins | sample 1671341 | NCBI WGS metagenome assembly OODA01 (sample SAMN06348147, study PRJEB24527) | human gut metagenome | biome: human gut; feature: ankylosing spondylitis patient; material: feces | host: Homo sapiens | place: China | collected 2015-10 | reverse complement strand
ATCGGCAGCAGCCTCTTTTGAACCACTCGCCCAGCGAGTGGTTTTCGGGATACAAAAAGGGCCAGAGTCTTATTGCTAAAACTCCGGCCCATGCCATGTCGTATTACATTGTCTGCTCCTGTGATGCTCGTTCCAATGCTTCCTCCTGCTGACGGACGCGCTCGTCCATATCCGGTACGCACACCCTGATCTGCTGCTGGATTCCGCGGATCATTTCTTCCTGCTTATCCGTAAGCTCAAAGAAGTCCTCATCCACGGAATCGGCGCAGCAGCGGAATATCTCGGTCAGCTGTTCCGGGCTGAAAAGCTGTTCCTTTTGGATAAGTCCTGAGCGTGTGGCGAAATCCCGCTTGGCGGCATCGTAGTTCTCCATGAAGTAGTGCCCGTGGGACACGCCTGTGCAGTCGTAATCCCAATCCCATGTGACGAATTGAACGCCGTGTTTGCTTGGAGTACCTGCCAGCACCGTGCCGCCAAAGTCAGCGAGGATGCGGTAGTCGCCATCCAGTCCGCTGGCTTTGAGCTGCGGGGCGGCTTCCATAGCGGTCATATACTCCAGCGTCTTCGCGGTGATGTCCTCGACACGATATAGGGCATCCTCTGCTTGGGGCGTGTCCGCATTCTCTCGCCGATAGAACACGCTGCCCTTGCCGGTGATGCGGCAGAGGGGTGCGCCGTTCCAAAGGACAGGCAACTGCGCTCCCTCCAACGGCAGGGTTTCAAAGCCTGCACGGTGCAGGGGAATACGGACTTCTTCGAGGTAGCGAAACTGACGGCTTGTGTTTTGGGTGTCCATGTGAGCGATCCTCCTGTTGTAAAAAAATAAGGTCGGAGAGGTCTTCTCCGGCCTGCCGTTTCAGACGCTGCAGCCAGCGCCCTTTTAGAAATTGAAAAAGGGCGCCGCTTTTTTCGGCCCGTCAAAGCCGACAAAACGACGCCCAAATATTTGTGATTCTTTTTCTGCGATGATGCCGCTTATTTCGAGAGAAAAGTCCTCTCTAAAAGGGCGCTGGAGGTTGGAAACTGTCCAAGACATGAGATCCTCCAGTTCAAATCCGGTCAGTTGCTCCGAAACCTCCATAAAAATCTATGGTTCAAAAGAAGAAATCCAGGCTCGAAAAAGCCCGGAAACGGTTGATGCGCCTGGCTTTGCGCCAGACGCATCTATACCGGTAATTCTTTATGGTACGCCCGACTGGATTCGAACCAGCGGCCTTTAGAGTCGGAGTTATCAGGCCGTCAAGCCGCAAACCGTTGTGCTGCAAGGGTTTGGTGGGTATTGCACAAATTTCCGGCATTTTGAAGAAAAACCTCGGAAGCCTTACAGCGCATAGCCTTCGAGGTTTTTTGCGGTAGTAGTCAAATAGTCGTCCGGACTGGTCACAAGTCATGCAATTCGGTTCGGCTGAGCGGACTTTCCAATGATTTTCCCGTATTGCATTCAATGGAAAATATGTTACAATAAAAAAGGTGATATCATGAAGACATCTGAATTTATAACCGCATCTGAGTGGCTTCTCCTTCAAAAGCTGCCATTGTTTCCGCTGCTCACGACAGACGAGACGCCTACAGAAGAAATATCCTCCAAATTAACGCTCTTCCACGCAGGACTTTTAACCGGCAGCTCAGCGGTAATACATGCATATCCGGAGGCAGACCCGCGCACGGTGTTTCTTTCTGCTTCTTCTGAAAAGGAAGCTTTGATGAATGCCCACGGTCATTGCCGTTATCTGGCAGAAACGCCGGAGGAGCTTCAAAAATTGGACTCGTTGACGACTCCGTTTCTGCCGGAGGGTTATCTCGAGGACATCGCCATCCGCGTTTATCCGCTGGGCGGCGGTACGTTCACGGCGGCAAATATCCCGGAATTTGGAAGGCTGATCCGCCGAACGGACAATTTGGCTGTCCGGGCGCTGTTTCTGCCGTTCGACCAAAACGGCGACCTATCCCGACAGGCGAAGGACGCTTTCAGCCTTGTGAAAAAGATCCGTTCCGACCTGCCCTGTATGCTTCACGCCTTCTGCTTCGAGGGACTGCTGAAGCCGCTGGCTCAGGGCGACGCCGAATTGCTGCAAACGATCAGAATGCTGGCATCGCTGAACGACACTTCCCTGTACGCATCTTTCTTTATTTCCTGAAAAAATGAGCAGAGCCTTGGCTCTGCTCATTTTTGGTGTTATTTCCGATATGAGGTGTCGCTGAGAGGCAGACTCTGGCGAAACTTGCCATCCAGCCGGTAGTAGGCATGGGCGCAGGCAGGCGCGGTCGGGATCATGCACAGCTCCCCGCAGCCCTTGGCACCGAGCGAGAAAGGCAGCTTGTCCGCTTCCTTCGGCTGGCATAGAATGACCTCCAGCTCCGGGGCCTCTGTGGCACGCATGAAGCCGATGGTGCCGAACCTGCTCTTAGGATAGCCGTCCACGCATTCAAACTTCTCCGTGACGCCGTAGCCGATCCCCATGACCATGCCGCCCTCGATCTGTCCCTCCACGGACTGGATATTCACCGGTGTTCCCACGTCAAAGGCAGAAACGGCCTTTTCAATACGGCCCTGCTCATTGAGAATGATGACCTGTGCGCCGTAAGAATAGGAGACATGACTGATGGGATTCTCCTTGATGGCGCCCAGAGGATCGGTCTTGGCGGAGTATTCGCCCAAGAACTCCTGCCCCTCCAAATCGGCGATCGTCTTGCCGCCGGAAAGAGCCAGCTTCAGCTTTTCTCCCACCCGGCGGGCAGCCTCGCCGGTCATGACCGTCTGGCGGGAAGCCGTTGACGTACCGGCGTCCGGTGTCCGAACCGTGTCCGCCGCCTCGAAGACAAACAGCGCCGGGTCGAGTTCCGTCACATGGCAGATCTCGGTGAGCACCATTTGACCAATCCCCTGTCCCATGCAGGAGGCAGAGGTACGGATATGGATCTTGCCCTGCTCCACGCTCAGCAGCACCCGGCCGATATCCTTTTTTCCCATGCCGGTGCCGGAGTTTTTGAAGCCGCAGGCAATACCGGCATAGGGATGCGCATAGTAAATGTCCTTCACGGCATCCAGACAGGCAGCCATATTGGTGTTGGGATCGGCGGTCTGACCGTTAGGCAGCACATCGCCAGGCTTGATGGCATTGCGTCGGCGGAATTCCCACGGATCAATGCCCACCATTTCGGCCAGGAGATTGATATTCATCTCTGTGGCAAAGCAGCTCTGCGTCACGCCGAAGCCGCGGAATGCGCCGGAAACAACGTTGTTGGTATAGACTGACATACCGAAAATGTCGATATTCTGATAGTTATAGGGGCCAGCGGCATGGGTGCAGGCACGGTGCAGAACAGGACCGCCGAGCGAAGCGTAAGCCCCGGTATCAGCGATAATGATCCCCTTCATACCGGTGAGGATGCCGTTTTCGTCGCAAGCGGTGGTGAACTCCATTTCCATGGGATGACGCTTGACGTGATAGTCCAATGACTCCTGACGGCTGTACTTCACCTTGACGGGCTTTTTCGTCGCCCACGCCATCAGCGCGGCATACTGCTGCACGGACATATCCTCCTTGCCGCCGAAGCCACCGCCGACAAGCGGCGCGCGGCAATGCACCTTTTCCTTTGGGATCTGCAGCATTTGGGCGCACTCCCGCTGCACATCGTAAACCGACTGACTGGTCGTGTAGATCAGCAGACCGTCTGCTCCCTCCGGCATGGCTACGCAGCATTCCGGCTCCATGAAGCCGTGCTCCTGCCAGCCAGTTTTATACTTGCGGGTAACCACATATTTCGAATTTTTGATGGCCTCGTCCGCATTGCCCCGCACCAGATTGGCGCGGCTCATCACATTACCGTCCGGATGGATGAGGGGCGCGTCGCCGCGCAGTGCATCGAAGGGATTTGTCACAGCGGGCAATTCGGTGTAATCCACCTCTACCAGCGCAGCGATCTCGTCGAGCTTTTCTTTCTTATCTGTGGCAATGACGGCCAGCACATTCCCGACATAACGGGTAATATCGCCCTCGCCCATCATCACATCCCAGTCCTGCTTAATATGTCCGATCTTGTTGCAGGGGACATCCCCCTTTGTCAGCACCCGCACGCAGTCGGGGTGCGCCTGTGCGCGGCTGATATCGATTCGCTCGATACGGGCGCGGGGGTAGCGGGAATAGATACAGCGAGCGTAGAGCATTCCGTCCACTGTGATATCGTCGGCAAAAATACCGCTGCCATTGACCTTTTCTGCCGCATCGATGCGTTTGGCGTGCTCGTCCATGTGCAGCGTCTTCGGCGCGGGAGGAATCGGCTTTTTCTCGCGGAAGAACTCTGCCGCCATTAAAATGGCGTCCTCGATCTTTTTGTAGCCGGTGCAGCGGCAGAGATTTCCCTTGATGGCCTGTTTTACATCAGAACGGGTCGGGTTCAGATTCTTGTCCAAAAGGCTCTTGGCGGAGATGATCATGCCGGGGATGCAGAAGCCGCACTGCACTGCGCCCGCCTCTGCAAAGCAGTGCTCATAAATGCGCATTTCTTCGGCGGGAATGCCCTCGACGGTTAGGATCTGCTTCCCCTCAAGCTTACTGAGAGAAAGCACACACGCCTTCATTTTTTGGCCGTCCACCAAAACCGTGCAGGTGCCGCACACACCCTCGCTGCATCCGTCCTTCGCAGCGGTCAGGTGCAGGTCGTCGCGCAGGAAAAGCAGCAGCTTTTTGTCTTCCTCTGCCGTATACGTTTTTCCGTTGATAAAAAGTTTGTACATAGATCGCTCCTTATCCTTGTTTCGAAGAAGGCGCTCCTGCAAGGAGCGCCTTCTTGCTCTTTTCCATTCAGATGCCCTTTTCCGTCAGAAAATCGCCCAGCAGGTTCATGCAGACGGTCTTGCGGTATTCCGCGCTGACACGACCGCGGGTCAACACCAGCTTTTCGGAATAGGCGTTCAGCACATCTGCTTTTTCGGCTCTGGCTTGCTCCACGGTCTTGCCGATGAACATAGCCTCCAGCTCACGATAGCGCAGCACCGTGTCGGCCACCGCGCCGAACCCGGCGGAAAAGCGCGTGATGGTGCCGTTTTCCACGCTGAGAATGCCCGCAAACGAAACACGGGAGATGGCCAGCGCGTTGCGTCCGCCCACTTTCTTGTAATAGTAGTCGTCGATACCGGCCTTGGGCAGCAGGATCTCCGCGATGATCTCGTCATTATGAAGATCCAGCTTCTTGCGGCCCAGATAGAATTTCTCCACGTCCACCACGCGCTCGCCTTTGGCGGACAGCAGCCGCAGCTTCGCGCCGGTGACGAACTCGATGAGCACGGAGTCCGCCTTGGCAGAGCCATTGCCCAGATTGCCGCCGAAGGTGCCGGCATTGCGGATGGCGGGGGCGGCGATGCGGGAGATGGCCTCCTTCATCAGCTGTGGCACCATAGGGCTGGAGAGTGCCTCGGTGTAGGTCACTGCCGCGCCAATGCGGACAAACTCCGCGTCCTCAGAGATGCCCTTCAGTTCCTCAAGCTTTCCGAGAAACAGGTAGCTGACATTCGGGCGATTTTCCACCATCAGGTCGGTGCCGCCTGCGTAGGGAACGAGATCATATTTGCTGCGAAGCTCCAGCGCCTCGGCCAGCGTTTTCGGTGCGTATCCGTTTACCATAGTCCGTTACCCTCCTTTGCCGCATTCATGATGGCGTTTACAATGGCGTTATAGCCGGTGCAGCGACAAAGATTTCCGGACATACCTACCCGGATCTCCTCCTCGCTGGGGTGCGGATTGGCGGACAGGATACTCTCCGCCGCCAGCACCATGCCGGGGATGCAGAAGCCGCACTGCACAGCGGAAACCTCGGCGAACGCCTTGTCCAGCGCCGCGAAGCGCTCGGTCTCGCGATAGCCCTCCAGCGTCACAATGGTGCTGCCCTCCACAGCGCCCATGGCCACGCAGCAGGAGTTGATAAGCCTGCCGTCGAGCAGGACGGAGCAGGCGCCGCATTCGCCCTCCTTGCAGCCGCATTTCACGGAGGTGCAGCGGAAGGTGTCCCGCAGCACGTCCAGCAGGCGATCCGACGCGCTGCCGGCGTAGGAAACGGCCTTGCCGTTCAGGGTGAATTGAATATCGTTCATTACGCTTCCTCCTTTGCCAGAGCCTTGATGGTGTCCTCGGCGGTGAACGGCGCGTGGTGCAGACGGATGTCGCCGCCCAGCGCCTGCTCGATGGCCTCCACATAGGCGGGCGCAGCACCCACCAGCGGCAGCTCGCCGGCGCCCTTGGCGCCATACGGCCCGAAGGGGTATTCCTCCACATGGAGCTGGCAGTTCAGCACCGGCACATCTACCGCCGTGGGGATGAGATAATCCGAGAAGGAGTTGTTGCGGATACGCCCCTTGTTATCGTAGTTCATAAACTCTGTGGAGGCATAGCCGATGCCCTGCAGGAAACCGCCCTCCATCTGACCCATGACGATGTTGTAGTCCATGGGCGTACCAACGTCGAAGGAGGCATAGGCGCCCAAAATCTTGGCAAGACCGGTGTAGGTATCCACCTCCACCTCAATGGCCTGCGCGCCCCAGGCGTAGGTGGGATAGGCGTCGCCCCGGAACTTATCCAGATAGAAGGGGATCATGAAGTCCGGCTCGACGAACTTTTCCTCGACGATCTGATCCTCGCCGTCCTTCCACTCGGTGCGCAGCTTGATCGCGGCGCGGCGCAGCAGCTCGCCCACAGTCATCAGAGAGCGGGACGCAACGGTCGGGCCGGAATCCGGCACGCGGGAGGTATCGGGATGGTCGTAAAAGACCTTCTCAAAAGGTAAATTCAGCTCATGCGCCACGATCTTGGGGAACGTGGTGCGCAGGCCCTGCCCGATCTCGCCGTTGGAGGCCAAAATCTCCACGGTGCCGTCCTTATACTTGTGCAGCCGCGCCACGGCCTTGATGAGGTCACGCTCACCGGAGCCGGTGAAGCCCGCGCCGTGGAAGTGCATGGAAAAGCCGATGCCCCGGCGGTAGCGTCCGGTCTGCGGCTTGGCGTACTCCTTGTGCTTGCGGCGCAGGTCGCAGGCCTTGTCCACCTCGTCCACCATGGCGGGCAGAGGGACCGGGAAGTGATATTTGCCGGAGGTAGAGGTAGCGTCGCCCTGCTTGACAAGGTGCGCTTCTTTGAATTCAAGTGTATCCACGCCGAGGTCCTTGGCGATGTGATCCATCATCATCTCCACGGCGAAGAAGGTCTGCGGCGCGCCGAAGCCGCGATAAGCGCCGCAGGGTGTGGTGTTGGTCTTGAGCGCCCGGCCATGAACATGAAGGTTTTCAATGTTGTACACGCCGTCAGCACAGATGATGCCGCGCTGTAAAACGACAGCCGAAAGCGTCGTGTACGCGCCGCCGTTGAACTTCACGTCAATGTCCATGGCGGTGACCTTGCCGTCCTTTACCGCAACCTTGTAGGTACACAGCGACGGATGGCGCTTGGAGGTGAACTCCAGATCCTCCCGCCGGTCAAAGACACAGCGGACGGGCTTGCCGCACTTTTTGGCGGCCACGGCCACCTGACAGCCCAAAATGGAGGGAAACGCCTCCTTGCCGCCGAAACCGCCGCCGGTCACATCCTGATGGATGTGGACATCAGCCGGGCCGCAGTTCAGCGCCCGCATCACCGCGCCGTGGACATAATAGGCGCACTGCATGGAGCCGTGGACGAACATCCGCCCGCCCTCCTCCGGCTCGGCCATCATACCCTGAGTCTCCAGATACGTCTGATCCTGATAGCCGGTCTCGAACTCCTCGGTGTAGACCTTGTCCGCCTCGGCGAAGGCCTTGTCGATGTCGCCCTTTTCGTACTCGTAGTTGAAGAACACCTCGTCGGCCTTGCGCAGATCCAGCATGGGCTCCAGCTCTTCATATTCCACCTCGATACGGCGGAGAATGTCCTCGCAGACCGCCTCGTCGGGGCCGCAGACCATGCCGATGGGTTCGCCGATGTACTCAACGGTCTCCCGGGCATAGACCGGCGTGTCGTCCATGACGATGTTCACATTGTTGTCGCCGGGTACGTCGCTGCGATCAACGTAGTAGTAGCCATCCGGCAGCTCAGGCACCTTGACGGACAGCAGCTTCGCCCGCGCGTACTTGGAGCGGAGCATTTTGCCGCAGAGAACGCCATGCTTGTCGATGTCGCAGACGTAAACGGAACGTCCCTCCATCTTGGGTGCATGATCCTTCTTCACGACAGAGTTGGAAATGGTATGCAATGCAGATTCCTCCTTTTTGATGTTATCCCTGATACCGCTGCACACAGCGGGAATATTGCGCGAATGTATCGAGATCCGTCCAGCAGCCCACATCGTCTACCGGCACAGTGACAATGGCGTCCTCGTGGAGCTTCCAGAACCCCCGCAGCCCCTCCTGCCCCTCATAGCGCAGGATCTCCGGGATGAAGCGGCTGTCGATCAGCGGCGGGTGCTTGCGATAGCCCTCCAGCGTAGGAAAAGCGATGGCAGGTACGCTTTCCGGCATGGCGCGGTACACTGCCAGGAAAGTCTCCTTGGCCACCACCGGCATATCTCCCGGCAGCAGAAAAAAGGCGTCGCATTCCGGCATGGCAGCAAGGCCGATCTTTACAGACGCCAGCATATCGGTGGCAGCAAAATCATCGTTGCGGGCCAGCGTCAGCGTGTCCCCCAGATACCTGCTTTTCAGAATGGCCTCCATATCCTGCCGCCGGTGTCCCAGTACCACCACGATGGGGTCAACACCGCACAGCAGCAGAGAGTCGATGCTGTTCTCGATCAGCGTCTTGCCCCGCAGGGGCATCAGCGGCTTAAAATCTCCCATCCGACTGGAAAGTCCTGCGGCTAAAATCAGCCCTCCGATGCGGCGGCTCACCGTGCCGCCTCCCAGCAGAGCGTGCAGCCATAGCCGGTACACCATACGGTCAGCGCAGCCAGCACAGCCGGCAGCGGCAAAGCCCGTGCCTGCATGGCAGCCAGAAATGCATCGGTTCCGTCCTCAGCAGGCACACAGAACTGCCGGTTCTCCATCCGGACGATCAGCACGCCGTTCTCCTCGGAGCAGGAGGCATAGGGTGTCAGCATCCCGACGGGCGCAATCAGTTCCGTCAGCTCCCGCAGGGATTCCTCTGCCGCGGATACCACCATGCAGAGCAGCAGCCTGTCATGGGCGGTCTGCTCCATGCCGAACTCCCGGGCGCTGATGATATCCACAAAATCCGGATGATCGTACAACTCCTGCAAAGTCAAATCGTCAACATCCATGGTCACCGGCACAAATACCGGCGCGGCGTAAACGACAGCAGACGGACAGCCATCTACCGCGAAAGTGCTGGCGTAGCGGGCAACGCCTCGTTTCTCCTGCATAGCATCGTACTCCTTTATGTAGAATAACGTTGATTTTATTGTAAACGCCCTTTTCCGTGCGTTCAAATACTTCCTGAAAAGTACACGCCGAAAAAGGGCATTTCCGTTTTGTGCAGTTATCCTATCAGACCGGTTTCGCGGAACAGCGCGTCAAACCGCTGCTGGGCAAAACCGCGTACCTCGTTCTCATAGTGCTGAAAAGCGTACATCAGCTGCCGTCCCCTGTCCGTCAGGCAGGTGTTGCCGCCGTTTTTTCCGCCATGCTGCCGGGTGACCACGGCGTAGCCCAGCTCCCGCTCCAACTGGTTGATCATGTCCCACGCCTTCTGGTAGGAAAGACCCATATGCAGGCACGCCTGCCGCACGGAGCAAAGGTCGGCGATGAGAAACAGCAGCAGCTTCAGACGGGAGTTGAGAAACATATTCTCTTTGTCGATACTGATCTTCACCGACGGCGTGAGCAGCGAGGCGTTATGCTCCTGCAAATGCTGACGCAGCTGCGGCTTGTTGTGTACGCTCATCAGCACACCGGCATCCGGAACGGCAATGCGCTGCCTGCGGCCATCGCACTGCCGCACCGCGCCCCGCAGGCCGTCCGAGCCGCTGTACGCAAGAATCTGCGGCAATATTTTGCTGCTCAGCACAATGGGATGTCCGCCCCGCCCGTCATAGGTTGGTGTGATGATATCAGCATCGCAAGAAAGTAGCGTTTGCAGCGTCTGGGCAAAGAACATGGGTGCGTTCACAGGCGTGAACACCACGCGATCGCACTTACCCTGCAAGTACGAAAGGCCCAGCTTGACGGAAGAGAAAAGCTCCGGCTTTTCACACTCCGTATTCTTGATAAACACCACACCCAGCGGTGCCACCTGCCGCGTAACCTCCAGTTCCTCCGTTCCGGTCACCACCACGATGGGAAACGCACCTGCCTGCTGCAGGGTCAGCACGATCCTCCGCACGATGGGAATACTGCCGACCTTCAGCAGCGGCACAGCATCTTTTTTGCTTGCCGCTGCGATCACCGCACCCACTGAGCCGAATTTCATGACGGACACCTCCTCTTCGTTATCTTCTTGATAATATCACGATGCCTATAGGCGGGCAAGTTCTTCCGGAAAATATATCGCCTTGCTTCAAAGAGCGTATGCCGCATCGCTGAAGATCTCATGAATGCGGGCAAGTCTCGTCATCTCGCACAAGAAGCGCTCGGATCATTTCTGCTCCTCCCACCACGTTCTCTGCGGCGTTGCGTCACGCCCCGCATCTTGCTCCACCTCTGCTTTGGCTGCACGGATAGCTTTCTGTGCGGAGAGCCACCGACCATAGGCTCCGACGTACAAATCTTTTTTTAATTTTCGCAGCGCGGCCTTATACGCTTTCTCCGCACCGCTGGGGCCGTTGTAGTTGAGCCGGATCGCCAGCTCCTGAAAGGTCATTCCATCATCATCCCGCTGGCCGATGCCGAGATAGCTGCACACCAGATTCAGTTCTCTGGGCGTCAACACTTGCTCCATCCGCTGCATCAGCAGCGTCCGGCGCATCAGGCGGTCATAGGCCACGGCAGGATCGCCGCCGCAGCTGATGGAGAACACATCGTCACCTAACTGCCGGACGCAAAACAGCGTCCGGTATTCTTTTATCAATGCCCCGGCTACCTTGGCAGATACATTCAGTTCTCCGCACACCACCTTGACCAACTCAGCATCAGATGAGTCCCATCCCTCGGCGCAGAGGTATGCTACCCTGCGCAGTTGATTGTACCGGCTGATGGGAATGGACAGAGAGGAAGAATGCTGCGCGGCATAGTCGGACAGCGCCGCTTCTATCGCGGGCGTCGCATAGGTCAGCAGCTTCGTTCCGTAGGCGGGGTCAAAGCGCCCCGCCGCGTCCAGCAGCGCCAGCGCTCCCTCCTGCTTCAAGTCCTCCAACTCACACCACGGTGTGTACGCCCGCGCCAGTTCGGTGAGGTGACCCTCGTTCTGTGAGATAAGCCGCTCCGCGGCGTTTTTGTCTCCGGCTTGTATCCGCAAAGCCAGATCTTCGTTGCAGGGGCCGTTCCCGGCAACGGTATACATATTTTTCGGCACAGGAACGCCCCCTTTCTCATTTCAGCCGCTTTTCTGCCTCCGCGTAAATGTGTTCCAATTCCATGTCCCGCGCATACCCGTCAGCGGCGTAATCATTGTCCATCAGCGCCTTATCCCGGTAACGCTCCGCCAAATACAGTGCCTCTCTCCGCAGGTCATCGGAGATTTTTCCTCTCTGGTGATGCTTGCGGATCGTACCGGTTCTGGTATTGAACAGGCGGTAGACGGGGTGCTGCTCGTTCTGCTCCTTCTGGTGCATCATCGCGCCGTACTGCCGGCAGGTATAGCGATTGTCCTGCGGTGCGACGCCATCGCAGTATTTGGGGATGTGACCGTTGGTGGTCAGAAAATATCTCCCACAGCCTTGGCACTGGCTGGGCGCGTGACCGTGGTGCAATCCGTTCAAAAGATCATAGGTGTAAAAATCTGTGAGGCGCAGGAAAGATACCCGTTCCACAAACACCATTTCTTTTTCACTTTTAGGACTGCGGGCGAGCACATAGGTGGAAGTCAATTCCGGATGCACGGAGAACGGCTCTACATCCCAGCTTTGCAGTTCCTGCAGTTCATCCCAGAATTCTTTACTGTTGAAGCAATCATGCGCGGCCACGGCAAAATAGGTTTCATTCCGCTTTTTCAGGTGCCGCAGATAGTCCAGTTCAAAGAACCGGCCAGCCGCGATGAAGTGCAGGATCGCCATCGGGATACGCGTGATCGCGGCGCAGAATATCAAAAAATCCTGTTGAAACTCCGAGTTCGGCGTGCGTATTTTGGAAAGGGCATTGTCATCAACAGGATGTCGATTCGGCGCAGTTCTTTTTCGAGGTTGCTATAGCAAAAGGGCGGATACTTCCAAATTTCCCTTGCCAGATAAATCATTCGCTCCCGCAACACAGGGAGCACCTGAGCCGCTTCCATATCACTGCCCTGTATGACTACCGGAAAAAGAAAGGTGGGCGCTCCGCCAGCCTGTATCAGTTCCTTAAAATCATCTTCGGAAATGTTCAAAATGGACGCAGCCATAAATCCCGCAGGAAACTCCTGCTCCTGATAAAAAACTTTGTCATTCCAAACGTCAATTGTGACCTGAGCAAAATCATTGTTCTGCTGTGTCCCCAGCGGCATAGCATTGCCCTCCTGTCTCATATCCGTTTTGCATCTGTCCTGCGATATTCTCATTTTATCAAAAAATACAGAATAATCAAGTGAAAGGGTTAGAGCCTCGACTGCAGCGAGGTCTCTGCCCTTATCCTTTTATCCGGAGGAAATGAAATTGAAAAAAGAAAACAGATTACTGACCATCGACGGTGAGACGCTGATGAGCCAGCCGCTCACGCCGCTGAACTTCGTGGTGGACACGCTGCTCTCCCAGGGCCTGCACATCCTTGCAGGCTCACCCAAGGTGGGAAAGTCATGGCTGGCGCTGTGGTTGGCCGTCACGGTGGCAAAGGGCGAAGCCGTCTGGGGCATGGGCGTGAAGCAGGGCACCACGCTCTACCTCTGCTTGGAGGACTCCACCCTCCGCATCCAAAACCGCCTGTTCGAGATCACGGAGGACGCCCCTGCCAACGTCCACTTCTCCACCAACAGCGATACCCTTGGTAAGGGTCTGGAGGAACAGCTCTGTGCATTCCTCGTTGAGCACCCCGACACGGTGCTGGTCATCATCGACACGCTGCAAATGATCCGCGGCTCCGGTTATGACAACACCTACGCAAATGACTACCGTGACCTCTCCGCGCTAAAGCGTATTGCGGACGCCCACGGCATCGCCATTCTGTTGATCCACCATCTGCGAAAGGAGCTTGCCGACGATGTGTTCAGCCGCATCTCTGGCACGACGGCCATCAGCGGCGCGGTGGATTCCAGCTTTACGCTGGTAGAGGAGAAGCGCGGCAGCGGCAAGGCAAAGCTTTCCTGCATCGGGCGCAACATCGAGTACCGGGAGCTGACGCTGGAGCGCAACGCGGAAAATGTGTGGGAGCTGGTGTCGGACAGCCGGACGCAGCCGGAGCTGCTGGGCGGCCGGATCGTCATTCTTCTCTCTGAACTGATGCGTGACCGCACGGAATTTATCGGCACTCCCACGGAGCTGTCTGCGCAGATCGACCCTGCGGGCAGCGAGAGCGTCACACCGAAGAAGGTATCCCGTCTGATCCTGCAAAGCGTTGCCGCACTAAGCAAAATTGGCATCTCTGCCGTGGTGCGCCGCAGCAACGGCAAGCGGCTCGTTGAGCTGCGCCGTGCCGAAAGTGACGATGCACAGGGTGTCTAAGCTGTTGACCCTATCGACCCTGCCGATGTCTCGGGCGGTGAAAACGCCCCTGTTTCGCCCTGTGAGCCGCTGTGTGCGCGGTTCGGGGCTGGGGTGGCGTGTGTACCCGCCAAAGCCCTTTGAAGCGAACGTTGCGGCGTTTATGGGCGATGTGTGAAAGCGCCATTTAAGCACTACTCCGATTTCAGAGAAATGTGCTTTTTCAAGGGAGTTTTCCCTCCCGGCCATGCCCTGTTCCAGAGGCTTTCGCCCCTTATTTACCCGTTCGATAAAAGCACAGATAAAAGGCCGCAGTCGCAAGCGCCCGCAGCCTGCCCACAAAGCCCCGCAGTGCGGGGCTTTTCAGAGAAACGCCAACCACCGTCGGTTTGGCGGTTTTACAGAACAATCGCAGTCGGTCATCCGGCAAAGTCCCGTGTTTGCAGGGCTTTGCGGCGATTTTGACCGACGACACAGAAAGGAAAGAAGAACTATGGATGATAACAAGAAAAGCACCACGATCTGGCTGCGCCCCAGCGTGATCAGCCGCATGGACGGCTGGCTGGAAGCTGATAACTGTCAAAGCCGCAGCGAATTCGTGGATAAGGCCCTGCGATTCTACATGGGCTATCTCGGCACCGAGGACAACACGACCTACATCTCTCAGGCCATCCTCACCGCCATTCAGGGCACGCTGGACGACAACAACAATCGGCTCTGCCGCATTCTTTTCAAGTGTGCGGTGGAGCTGAATATGCTGTGCCACACCATCGCCGCCCACTTCCGCGCCGATTCCATTCACACGCGAGAGCTGCGAGCCTACGCCGTGGATGAGGTGAAGCGCACCAACGGTCAGGTGAGTTTTGAAAACGCGGTGCGGAGCCAGCGGCGCATAG
>OODA01000753.1_pt1 | contig 14744 bp, 8 predicted proteins | sample 1671341 | NCBI WGS metagenome assembly OODA01 (sample SAMN06348147, study PRJEB24527) | human gut metagenome | biome: human gut; feature: ankylosing spondylitis patient; material: feces | host: Homo sapiens | place: China | collected 2015-10 | reverse complement strand
GAAACACTTGCAGCTGCTTCTAGCAATCAGACAACCCAGTATCCCGCTACAATTAAAGGTTTGCAGGATATTGAAATTCGTCCGCAAGTATCAGGATTTATCGTGAAGTTGTGTGTAGACGAAGGTGCTACAGTTCGCAAGGGACAAGCTTTGTTCCAGATTGATCCTACACAGTATAAGGCTGCATACGATCAGGCTAAAGCAAGCGTGGCTTCAGCAAAAGCTAACTTGGAAACTGTTACTTCAACTGAAGCAAACAAGAAGATGCTGCATGAGCAGAAAATTATCAGTGATTTTGAATACCAGACAGCTGTAAATAACCTGCTTTCTGCTAAGGCAAGTTTGGCACAGGCAGAAGCTTCTTATGCGGCTGCAAAACAGAATTTGGGCTTCTGTACCGTAACCAGTCCTTCAGATGGAGTTATTGGTACTTTCCCGTATCGTGTAGGTGCATTGGTTGGTCCTTCTGCAGCTGAACCGTTGACTACCGTTTCTCAGATTGGAGATATGTACGTATATTTCTCAATGACTGAAAAACAGTTGCTGGCTTTGACTAAAGCAGGTGGTACATTGAAGGAACAGTTGGAAAAGATGCCTGCTGTCAAATTGCAGTTGTCTGATGGAACAATGTATTCAGAAGAAGGTAAGATTGATGCCGTAAGTGGTGTAATCGACCAGACTACTGGTTCTGTAAGCATGCGTGCAATTTTCCCGAACAAGCAGAATATCCTTCGTAGTGGAGGTATGGCCAACGTGGTATTCCCATACACTATGAGCGACATTATCTTGATTCCTCAAACTGCTACTCAGGAAATTCAGGACAAGAAGTTTGTGTATGTATTACAGTCTGATAATACTATCAAGCATACAGAAGTGCAGGTTTCTAACTTGAATGATGGTAAACATTACATCGTGACAGGTGGGCTGAAGCCTGGGGATAAGATTGTTGTAGAAGGTGTTCAGACATTGAAAGACGGACAAAAGATTACTCCGATTACACAGGCTGAAAAAGAAGCTAAATTCCAGAAGGCGTTACAAGACCAGCGGGATGGTAACATTCAGACAGCTTTTAAATAATAAAAAATGATTCTTATGGTGCTGGGGGAATGTGTTTGATGAAAACCCTCGGGACTGTAATTATAAATGGTATTTAAAGAATGAAACTAGATAAATTTATTAACCGTCCGGTACTGTCAACCGTAATTTCTATTTTGATAGTAATTCTGGGTGTGATTGGTTTGGCCACCCTGCCGGTTACACAATATCCGGACATTGCACCTCCTACCGTATCGGTAAGAGCAACTTATACAGGTGCGAATGCACAGACTGTGTTGAACTCAGTGATTGCTCCGCTGGAAGACCAGATTAACGGTGTAGAAAACATGATGTACATTCAGTCTAGTGCCTCAAACAATGGTTCAGCTGATATCAGCATTTATTTTAACCAGGGTACTGACCCGGATATGGCTGCGGTCAACGTACAGAACCGTGTGTCTATGGCACAAGGTCTGTTGCCGGCAGAAGTTACCAAAGTGGGTGTGACCACACAGAAACGTCAGAACTCTATGTTGTTGATTTTCTCTTTGTATGATGCAGAAGATAAGTATAACATTGAGTTTATTGAAAACTATGCCAAGATTAACTTGATTCCGGAAGTTCAGCGTGTAAAAGGTGTGGGTGATGCCAACGTGATGGGTCAGGACTACTCTATGCGTATTTGGTTGAAGCCGGATGTGATGGCGCAGTACAATTTGGTTCCGTCTGATATCTCTGGTGTATTGGCAGAACAGAATATTGAAGCTGCACCTGGACAGTTTGGTGAACGTGGTAATCAGACTTTCCAGTACACCATTCGTTACAAAGGTCGTTTGCAGCAGACTGAAGAATTTGAAGATATTGTAGTGAAGGCTCTGCCTAACGGTGAAGTACTCCGTTTGGGAGATGTAGCCCGTATCGAACTGGGACGTCTGGCTTATACCTTTAATAATACAGTAAACGGTCATAAGGCTGTAACTTGTATCGTATTCCAGATGGCAGGAACCAATGCGACAGAAACAATCAACAACTTGTTGGATGTTATTAGTAAGGCTGAAGAAAGCTTGCCTGCCGGATTGAAGATTAACGTGGCTCAGAATGCCAATGACTTCTTGTATGCGTCTATTCACGAAGTTATCAAGACTTTGATTGAGGCGTTTGTGCTGGTGTTCATCGTAGTATATGTGTTCTTGCAGGATATGCGTTCTACATTGATTCCGGCCATTGCCATTCCGGTAGCCTTGATTGCTACTTTCTTCGTATTGAAACTGATTGGATTTAGTGTGAACTTGCTGACACTTTCGGCGATGGTGCTTGCCATTGCGATTGTGGTCGACGATGCCATTGTGGTGGTGGAAGGTGTACATGCCAAGTTGGACCAGGGATACAAATCATCTCGTGAGGCTTCTATCGATGCCATGAGCGAACTCGGTGGTGCACTGGTTTCTATTACATTGGTCATGATGTCCGTGTTTATCCCGGTAAGTTTCATGGGAGGTACGGCCGGTACATTCTATCGTCAGTTCGGTATTACGATGGCGATTTCTATCGCATTCTCTGCGTTGAACGCGTTGACACTTTCTCCGGCATTGTGTGCTATTTTCCTGAAACCGCATGATTCAGAACACAAGCAGAAGAAGATGAGTATGGTCGATCGTTTCCATACCTCTTTCAATGCTGCATACGATTCATTGCTGAAGAGCTATAAGAAGCGTGTCGTATTCTTTATTCATAAGAAATGGCTTTCATTCGGACTGGTGGCTGCATCTATCGTATTGTTGATGTTCTTTATGAAAACCACTCCGACTGGTATGGTGCCGAATGAAGATACCGGTACTATCATGGGTGCTGTGACATTGCCTCCTGGTACTTCTCAGGAACGCGCTATGGAAGTGTTGGCCAAGGTAGATAGCCTGGTAGCTGCAGAACCTGCCGTTCAGTCTCGTACTATCATTTCTGGATATAGCTTTATTGGTGGTCAAGGACCTTCTTACGGTTCTGTCATCATCAAGCTGAAAGACTGGGAAGAACGTTCCATGATGCAGAATTCAGATATTATCTATTCTACTTTGTTCTTGCGTGCACAGAAAGTCATTAAGGATGCACAGGTATTGTTCTTTGCTCCTCCGATGATTCCGGGTTATTCAGTATCAAGTGATATTGAGTTGAACATGCAGGATAAGACCGGTGGTACGCTGGATCACTTCTTTGAAGTGGTAAAAAGCTATACAGCTGCACTGGAAGCACGTCCGGAAATCAACTCTGCGAAGACTACCTTCAACCCGAGCTTCCCGCAGTATCAGCTTGACATTGATGCGGCAGCTTGTAAAAAGGCAGGTATCAGCCCGAGCGATATTCTTTCTACTATGCAGGGATATTTTGGAGGTTTGTATGCTTCTAACTTCAACCGTTTCGGTAAGATGTATCGTGTAATGATTCAGGCTGAACCGGATGCTACTAAAAACATGGAATCGTTGAACGGAGTGAAAGTACGTGGTAGCAATGGAGAAATGGCTCCTATCACACAGTTCGTAAGCATGAAGAAAGTATACGGCCCGGATATTATCAACCGTTTCAACCTGTATACTTCAATGAAGGTGATGGTGGCTCCTGCTTCTGGTTATACTTCAGGTCAGGCATTGCAGGCTATTGCTGAAGTGGCTAAGGAAAATCTTCCGATGGGATTCGGTTACGAATTGGGAGGTATGGCACGTGAGGAAGCACAGACAAGTGGCAGTACAACAGGTATTATCTTCGTACTTTGCTTCGTCTTCGTTTACTTGCTGCTGAGTGCCCAGTATGAAAGTTACATCCTGCCGTTGGCCGTATTGCTTTCTGTTCCGTTCGGTTTGATGGGTAGCTTCATCTTCGTCAACGGATTTAGTGCATTGGGAAGCATTCCTGCATTGAAGATGATTTTGGGAACCATGTCAAATGATATTTACATGTTGATGGGTCTGTTGGCTAAGAATGCCATCTTGATTGTAGAGTTTGCTCTTGACCGTCGTAAACAAGGTATGAGTATTTCCTGGGCAGCCGTATTGGGTGCTGCAGCCCGTCTTCGTCCGATTTTGATGACTTCATTGGCCATGATTGTCGGTTTGATTCCGTTGATGTTGGCTATGGGTGTAGGAGCTCACGGTAACCGTACATTGGGTGCTTCGGCTATTGGTGGTATGTTAATCGGTATGATTTTCCAGATTTTCATCGTTCCGGTATTGTTCGTGGTATTCCAGTGGTTGCAAGAAAAAGTGAAACCAATGGAATGGGATAGCCTCGATGAAAGTGAAGTGGAAGCTGAAATTGAACAGTATTCTCCTAATACGCATAAATAAGATTGATAATGAAAAAACAGATAATAGGAATGATGTGTCTGGCTGCTATGATGAGCAGTTGCCACATTTACAAAGCTTATGACCGTCCGGAAACGATAGATGCCTCAGGTGTCTATCGTGACCCGGCTTCGGCAACCGATACACTGGCTGCCGATACGGCCAATATGGGAAACTTGCCTTGGAAAGAGATTTTCCGTGATGCCAAACTGCAGGCCTTGATTGAAGAAGGACTGGCTAACAATGTAGATATGCAGGCGGCTGCTCTCCGTGTACAGGAAGCGAAAGTGATGCTGACTGCCGCTAAATTGTCTTATTTGCCTTCTATTAATCTGGCTCCGCAAGGTTCTACAACCAGCATGGGAGGTGGAAACTATGTAAAGGCATACCAGCTTCCAGTGTCTGCCAGTTGGGAAATTGACTTGTTCGGAAAGATTTTGAATACCAAACGTGGGCAGAAAGTAGCCTACGAACAGAGCCAGTATGCAGAACAGGCTGTACGTTCACAGATTATTTGTGGTATAGCTAATGTGTACTATTCTTTGCTGATGCTCGACCGTCAGGTAGAAATTACGACTGAAACGGCTGCTATCTATAAAGAAAACGTACGAGTAATGGAAGCCATGAAAATTGCCGGTATGACAACCGAAGCTGCTGTAGCACAGATGCGTGCTGCCAGCCATCAGGTAGAGGCTTCGTTGATGGATTTGAAACGTCAGGTGCGTGAAACAGAAAATTCACTTGCTGTACTGTTGGCTAAGGCTCCTCAGACCATCGAACGCAGTACATTGGACGAACAGGTTATGCCGGAAGAACTGGCAGCGGGTGTACCGATGCAGTTATTGGAAAACCGTCCGGACGTGAAGATGGCTGAAATGACGCTTGCGGCTGCTTATTATACCACCAACTCTGCACGTGCAGCTTTCTATCCGGGCTTGAACATTACTGGTCTGGCAGGATGGACAAACGGTTCAGGTATTACAGTGGCTAATCCGGGTGAATTTATGCTGCAGGCTTTGGCTTCATTGGCTCAGCCTATTTTCAATAACGGTAAGCTGATTGCCAACCTGAAGGTTTCAAAGGCAGAAGAAAAGATTGCTCAGATGAATTATCAGCAGACTATTCTGGAAGCTGGAAAGGAAGTGAGCGATGCTCTGTATCTGTTCGATACACAGAATAAGAAACTGGTGGAAGACCGTGGACAGGTAGAGCAGTTGGATAAGGCAGTGACTTATACCAAGGCCTTGTTCCAGAGCGGAGATGCCACTTATCTGGAAATCCTGACCGCACAGCAGAATCTGCTGAGTGCACAGTTGTCAGAGGTAGCTGATAATTTCCAGCGTATGCAAGCTGTGATCAACTTGTACAGTGCGTTGGGAGGAGGAAGAAATTGATTAACCTTAAAATGAGAAAACTATGATAAGTCCTTTAGCTTATGTAGATCCGTCAGCCAAATTGGGTAAGAACGTGACGGTTCATCCATTTGCCTATATCGACAAGAATGTAGAGATAGGTGATGACAACGTGATTATGCCTTATGCCAGTCTGATGAGCGGCACACGTATGGGAAATGGAAATACAGTTTATCAGGGAGCTGTTGTGGCAGCAGTTCCCCAGGATTTTGCCTTTACAGGTGAAGAAACACTGGCTATTATCGGCAATAACAATGTGATTCGTGAAAATGCCGTGATTATTCGCGGTACACATGCTTCACATGCTACAAAAGTGGGTGATGGCAACTTCATCATGAGTGGAGCCCGTCTTTCTCATGACGTGGAAGTGGGTAACCGTTGCATTATCGGTAACGGTTCACAGGTTTCGGGCAACTGTATCATCTATGACAATGCCATCCTTACTTCCAATGTGCTGATGCAGGGAAATACACGTCTGGGAAGCTTCTCAGTAGTGCAGGGCGGATGCCGTTTCATTAAGGACATTCCTCCATATATTGTAGCAGCCCATGAACCGATTGCATTCTATAGCATTAATACAAAGGTGCTGGAGCATACCGGTTTTTCTGAAACCATTATCAAACACATTGCACAGGCATACCGTATCCTTTATAAGGCAAATACTTCATTGCATGATGCATTGGGACGTATTCGTGAACAGATTCCTAACGGACCGGAAATTGAAAACATTATCCAGTTTGTGGAAACTTCAAAATTAGGAATTATTCATTGATGTAGATAATGGCAGGGCGAAGAAAGGAAAACGACCGTGAAGAGTTAAAGTTGCGTGTGGTGGAAACAGCCTCCAAATCTTTTATGACTTTGGGGATTAAGGCTGTCCACATGGACGATATAGCAAGTTCGCTTTCTATATCCAAGCGTACGCTTTATGAACTGTTTGGAGATAAAGAAGAACTTCTGCTGGAAGTTTTCCGTTTTTATCGTCATTGTATGAATGAGTATATGCAAGAGATTGCTTCCAGCGCGAATAATGTGCTGGAAGTAATCCTTACATTTTATGAGCGTAAGTTCAATGAGTTGTGTTCGGTAAACCCTCTGTTCTTTCGTGACTTGCGCAAATATTCCAAGGTGTTGGACTATATACATGATGACCGTCGCAGGGGAGATGCTGATGCACTGGCCTATTTTCAAAAAGGGGTAGAGCAAGGTATTTTTCGTAGTGACATCAATTTTCAGATTATTAATCAGGCCATGGCCATGCAGATGGACTTATTGATTTATTCAGACATTACAGACCATTATCCGCTGGCCGAAATCTATAGTGAAATCACTATTCTACACATGCGGGGGATTACCACGGAAAAAGGTTACCGCATGGTCGATGATTTCTTGAAGAATATTCGAGAGAAACATACCAGATAATTTTGTACTTAAACTCCTCTATCTTTGATTTCTCGAAGATAGGATGCGGTTCGGCAATACTTGCACTCAAAAGCAAGCTTTTGGTTTGGTATTGCACTCACCTTTCGCTATCTTTGCACCCGGTTTTAGAGGAAAGTTCATGAAAAATAAATTATTATACACTTTTCTGTTCACCCTTCTGGTGGTGGCAGGCTTGTTTGCCATGCATTTTTTGCCGTCTGTTTCTTTTCGTGGCGAACCTTTGAGAAGGGTTGATTTGCTTTCAGACATTCGTATAAAGAAGGAAATAGCAGAACCTATGGATTCTGATACCTTGGTGTTGCCGCCTCCTGTAAAGCCTGCTTTTGTGGATACCTGCAAGAGTGGAATGGTCTGCATTGAAGAATATGCTGATTCTGCAGGGCGTGGAATGGAGTATTTCTATGAAGCTTTGGGAAAGGTGTCTTCTTTGGACCGCCCGGTACGTATTGCCTATTTCGGAGATTCATTTATTGAGGCCGATATTCTGACCGGTGATTTGCGCGAAATGTTGCAGAAGCGTTTTGGCGGATGTGGGGTGGGATATGTGCCCATCACAACGAAAATAGCTGGTTTCCGTCCTACGGTACACCATTCGTTTGGTGGATGGGGCAGTCACTCCATTACAGATTCCACCTATTTTGACCGTTCCCGTCAGGACATTTCCAATCATTATTTTATTCCTTCTTCGGGAGCTTATGTCAGCCTGAAAGGTGAGAAACGCTTCTTGTCGCATATTGATACCTGCGAAGTGTCTACCTGTTATTTCCTGACTTCCGATTCTTTGCGGTTGGCTGCATCTGTCAATGGAGGAGAGGCACAGCCATTTTCTGTGGGTGGAAAAGAAGAGTTGCAGTCTGTGTCTGTGAACGGACGTATCGGATCTGTGCGCTGGAAAGTGGAGCAGCTGGATTCTACAGCTTTGTTCTATGCCGTGACGATGGATCCGCGTCAAGGTGTGGTAGTCGATAATTTCAGTACCCGTGGAAGCAGCGGACAGCAGTTGGGTAATATTCCGATGTCGATACTTCGTCAGTATAACCGTCTGCGTACATACGATTTGATTGTGTTGCAGTACGGGCTGAATGTAGCTTCAGACAAGGTAATGAACTATACCTATTACAAGGATGCGATGAAACCGATAGTGGAGCGTTTGAAGACGGCCTTTCCGGAGGCTTCTGTCCTGATTGTCGGGGTGGGAGATAGAGAAAACAAGGATGAAAACGGCGAATTGCGTACCATGCCGGGGGTGAAGCGCCTGATTCGTTACCAGCAGGCACTTGCGGCAGAAACGGGTGTGGCATTCTGGAATATGTTCGAAGCCATGGGAGGAGAAGGTAGTATGGTAGAGATGGTGAACCACAAGCCTCAGATGGCCAATTATGACTATACTCACATCAATTTCAGGGGAGGAAAGCACATTGCCGGACTTTTGTTTGAAACGTTGATGTACGGCAAGGAACAGTACGAAAAACGAAAAGCTTATGAAATGGAGTGAGATACGTTTTTGGAGGATATTCTTCGGATTCCTTTTGGGGGCATTGCCGCTTTTAGCGCAGGATGTGTTGCCGGAGAAGTCGCGTCCGGACCGTCATTCCGGTCATGTGTCCGACAGCGAGGCCATGCAGCAGCTGATGCGCTTTGTGGAAGTCAGCAATCCGATGCCTGCCGGCTTTAAGGGAACAACTGAGAATACGATTACAGACCCTACGCATGAACTGGAGCCTTTCTGGCAGAAGCTTTCCGTGCTCGACCGTCCGTTACGTATCGTGCACATCGGCGATTCTCATGTGCGGGGGCATGTGTATCCTTATATTGTACGGCGTCAGCTGGAAGACGATTTCGGACGGGAGGCCGTGCTCGATATGCAGGTGAGTTACCGTACTTCGGGACTGGCGCAGGAAACGGGGGCCGCAGGAATTGTGTATCACATAGTAGGAGTAAACGGAGCGACTTGTGCTTCTTTTGCTACACCTGAGAATATTCGTCAGATTATCGAACTGAATCCGGACCTGGTTATTCTTTCGTTCGGCACCAATGAAGCGCATGGTCGCCGTTATTTTTCGGCGGAGCACTTGGCACAGATGGATAATCTGTTAGAAGAATTGAAGAAAGGATGTCCGCAGGCGGTATATCTGCTGACCACTCCTCCCGGAGCGTATGTCCGCAATGGCCGACGGGGCGCAAGAGTAATCAATCCTCGTACGAAATTAGTGGTAAAGACAGAACTGGATTATGCGGCTTCGCGGAAACTCGCTATATGGGATATGTATCACGTGGTAGGAGGTGAACGTTATGCTTGTCTGAACTGGAGTAATGGAAACTATTTCCAGCGTGACAAGATTCATTTCACGCAGGAAGGATATATTTTGCAGGGACTATTATTACACGAAGCGATTATCAAATCATACAACAATTATGTGGAAACTCAACTGGACGGAACTTGGAATTGACTTGGACAGACTGAAAGAGGTATTGACATACGATGCGGCGCAGCCGATGATTTTCAGCAGCGGCTTCTTCCTGCTTCTTTTTCTCGGATTCAGCCTGGTGTATCTGCTTTTGCAGAAACGGACTACGGCACGCCTGCTGTTTGTCACCTTGTTTTCTTATTATTTCTATTATAAAAGCAGCGGAACCTATTTCTTCCTGCTGGGCATTGTCACGGTGTCCGACTTCCTGCTGGCGCGCAGGATGGAGATGACGGTGGAGCACTGGAAGCGGAAGATGCTGGTGGTGTGCAGCTTGTGTATCAACCTCGGGCTGCTATGTTATTTCAAGTACACCAATTTCTTTTACGAAATGCTGGCTCCGTTGTGGAACGGACGGTTCGAGCCGCTGGACATATTCCTTCCGGTAGGGATTTCTTTCTTTACCTTCCAGTCGCTGAGCTATACCATCGACGTGTACCGGCGTGATTTGAAACCCTTGTCCAGTCTGCTGGATTATGCTTTCTATGTGTCTTTCTTCCCGCAGCTGGTGGCAGGACCTATCGTGCGTGCCCGCGATTTCATTCCGCAAATCCGCCGGCCCTTGTCCGTCACGTCCGAGATGTTCGGTCAGGGCATCTTCTTTATCGTGAGCGGTTTGTTCAAGAAGGCGGTGATTTCGGACTACATCAGCGTGAACTTCGTGGAGCGTATTTTCGACAATCCGGGATTGTATTCCGGACTGGAAAACCTGTTTGGGATTTACGGATATGCCTTGCAGATATACTGTGACTTTTCGGGCTACAGTGACATGGCTATCGGACTTGCCCTGCTGCTGGGATTCCATTTCCCTCCCAACTTTGATTCGCCTTATAAGGCGGACAGTGTGACCGATTTCTGGCATCGCTGGCACATCTCCTTGTCTACCTGGTTGCGCGACTATCTGTATATTTCCCTGGGCGGTAACCGAAAGGGAAAAATCCGTACCTACATCAACCTGATACTGACCATGCTTTTAGGTGGTTTGTGGCACGGTGCTTCGTGGAACTTTGTGGTGTGGGGCGGATTGCACGGAGTGGCATTGGCCTTACATAAGTTTTTCCGTAACCTATTGGGTCGGCCCAAACAATATCGCAGCCGAGGAATACGTAAATTCTTTGCTGTGGTATTGACTTTCCATTTTGTATGCTTCTGCTGGATATTCTTCCGAAACTCCACGTTTGAGGCTTCGGTGACCATGATTCGCCAGATATTTACAGCCTTCCATCCGGAATTGCTGGAGCAGCTTTTGACGGGCTACTGGAAAGTGTTTGCATTGATGGGAGTAGGCTTCTTGCTTCATTTCTGTCCCGACAGCTGGCAGAATGCGTGCAGCCGGGGCATGGTGCGTATGCCGCTCATAGCCCAGGCACTGATAATGATTGCGCTGATTTATCTGGTCATTCAGGTGAAAAGCAGCGATATTCAGCCGTTTATCTACTTCCAGTTCTGATGTGTGAGGTCGTATAGGCGTGTAAGAGTAAAACTATTTTAGTTTTCACTCCCTATTTTTTCAGGAAAAAATTAGGAGAAAAGACCGAATAATTGTATTTTTGTCACGCTTTCGAAATATCCTTTCTCAAAAAAGGACGTTGGAAAGTGTGCTTATTGATATTTGCGCCCGTAGTTCAATGGATAGAATAAAGGATTCCGGTTCCTTCGATTGGGGTTCGACTCCCCACGGGCGTACATAAAGCTTATTAGACTGAAAAAGAACGGTTTAATAAGCTTTTTTGTTTATAGATACCAGCCTTCAGACATCGCGATTTGTACTTTCGGAAAAAACGCTCCTACGTTTGTGCTAAAACGCCTTTGCGTTTGATATAAAACGTACTTGCGTTTCATGTAAAACGCACTTGTGTTTTAAGTAAAACGTACTTGCGTTTTGATTGAAGCGTCAAAGCGTTTTCCGGTAAATGCAAAGGCCTTTTCTGAGGGTGAAAAAAATCACTGTTTAAAGTTGACTGAGAGATGAAAAACTACATGTTTGAAATTTGTGCGAACTCTGCAGAGAGTTGCGTGGCTGCCCAGCAGGGAGGTGCTCATCGGGTAGAATTGTGTGCCGGCATGCCGGAAGGTGGAACTACTCCGTCGTTGGGCGAGATAAAAGTGGCCCGTAAGTTGATTGACATCCGTCTGCATGTCATTATCCGTCCGCGTGGAGGAGATTTTCTGTACACGCCTTCTGAACTGGAGATTATGGAAGAAGATATTCGGGCTGCCCGTCAGGCGGGAGCTGATGGAGTGGTGTTCGGTTGCCTTACACCGGAAGGCGAGCTGGACAAGCCGGCCATGCAGCGTCTGATGGAAGCTTCCAAAGGACTTTCGGTGACTTTCCACCGTGCATTTGATTATGTCAAATCTCCCCGTGAGGCACTTGAAGAACTGATAGGCATGGGGGTGAACCGTGTGCTGACTTCTGGCCAGATGCCTACGGCCATGGAAGGGGCACCTTTGCTGGCTGAACTGGTGAAGCAGGCGGGCGACCGCATTATCATCATGCCGGGCTGCGGAGTGAACGAACATAACATTGCGGAACTGGCCCGTGTGACGGGAGCCGGTGAGTTCCATTTTTCGGCACGCGAACAAAAAGAAAGCCGGATGCTTCTTCGCAATCCGGCTTTGTCGATGGGAGGTACGGATATGGATGAATATGCTCATCCGGTCACGACTCCCGAAAAGGTGCGTCGCACCATTGAGGCGCTTACAGTCCGTGGATAACATGGAGCAGTTGCTCGCCCATGCCGATGGTGTATCCGTGTGATTCGAAGACTACACGGTTGAACGTATCGCCCAGGATAATCACCGGCAGGGTGGGTTTGCTGCCCAGCTTCATATTTTCAGCAATCATTTTCAGAATGCTTCCGTCTTTGTCTATACCGAACACTACGTTCGACGGAAGGTTGGGGAATTCCTTGCGGTCGAATTTCTTATAGGCTGCTTCGTCAGTGAAAAGCAGTACAATCGTACGTCCCCATTTCTCAAATTCCGCTTTCTTTACTTCGATGTCTTTCAGGGCATGATTGGTCGGTTCCTGACCTACGCCCAATACGCCGACAATGTAATATCCTCTTCCGGTAGTGTTGAGGACAGATACTTGTTCATCGGTGCCCGGACGGGTGTAGAGTGCTTCGGAATTGAAGCTGCCGATGACACGTACTTCTTCCGTATTGTTGCGCATGCAGAGAGGAGTCACCGTGGTCTTTCCTTTGTCGACAGAGAAGAATGAAACCTGGCTCAATACGCCTCCGTTGGCCATACGGCTACCCGTTACCATCATATAATAACCGGTCGACATGCTGCTTCCGTTTTTCAGCAGAGAAGCCCAGCTGGCATCTTCCGGATGGTTCTGCAACTGGAATGTGCCGTTGTCATACTTCGACAGGGTGAAGTGAGTGTAATATTTCGGATTGTCCAGTCGAGGAATAGCCTGGTAAGTAGCTTTCAATACACCTTCCGACAGACTTCCACCTTCTGAACTTTCAAAGTCCACCAATACCGGTTTTCCGTTGAGGCGGTAGCAGATGTTACCGTTTACTTCATCCTTCCAGGCGGGGATACCTAAGCTACGGGCAGCAGCTACGAAGAAAATGTCTCTGGACTGTGAGTCGGTTACACGGCTGCGCCATACACCTTCGGGTGAGGTAATGGTGAATATCGTACTCAGGTCGTTGCGGATAGACAGGCTGTCCTTACACCATTTCACGAGCACTTGCGGGTCAGCTTTGATTTGTGCGGCTAGTTCGGCAGACAAGGCTTTCTGCAGGTAGGTACGGTAAGGAGTCAGCATTTCAGTGGCAATACGCGGTGCAAGCACTTCTTTTACGTCAGCTTTCGCATCGGTAGCATACAAATGGTCTTCCAGAATGCTGCAAGGTGTGTCGCGCAGGTCTTTATCAGCCAGTGTGCTGAGCAATTCCAATGCACGGGCACCCTGTCCCTTTTCCGCAGCATTCGACAGGAACTGCATGATGTCCGCATGGTTTCCTCTGGATTTCAGAATGTATGTGCTTGTTTGGTTCACATCCAGTTTCAGTCCTTCTGCAAAAGCCTTGGCCTTTTCTTCGGTGGGGAAGCTGGCTACGTAAGCATTGCGGATAGAATCTTCCTGAGCCATACGCCGGTTGTTTTCCTTACGCTGTGCATCGGTCACTTCCGGGAAGTTGGCTTTTTCAGCCGGTGGCACAATGTGCAAGGTATCGGTAAATACATCTCCCGGACGGTGAGAAAGCGTTAATGTGACTTCTTTATCTTTTCCGAAAGAAACTTTCTGCAAGCCGAAGTGGTCATTTGCCGAAGCGTAGACTACCATGTCGCCCAATCCGGCAGAAAGTGATGCTTTTCCTTGTGCGTCGGTCGTTTTGTTGGCTACGGTGAAGAATTCAGCGTAATTGTAAATCTTAAATTCTACGTGTGCACCTTCTACGGCTTTACCCTGAGCATCTACCACTGTAACAGTGACGGGGGCACTCTGTCCGTAGTTGTCGATGATGTTGATTTCCGTATAGTTGGCAGTGGTTTTCATCACTTCTTCCGGTCCGTCGTATGCACCGAATACTTTGGTGTGCATCAGCATACCTCTGCTGGCAGGAGCATTGAACCATCCTAAGTTCAGTACCGGTTCCGGTTCGCAGGCACCAAGGAAGTACCATTTGCCGTCCACCCAGGCTTCTACCCAGGCATGGTTGTCGTCAGTATGTGCCCAGCGCGGGGTGTACACCTGACGGGCAGGGATACCTACGGCACGGAGAGCGGCTACCAGGAAGGTAGATTCTTCACCGCAACGTCCGTAAGCCGTTTTTACAGTAGCCATCGGAGCACTGGTACGGATGTCGGTCGGGGTATAGATTACTTTTTCATGGCACCAGTGGTTTACTTCCAGCACGGCATCGTACATGGACAGTTTTTCCACACGCGGCATCAGTTCCTGACGGAACACTTCGCGTGCATTATCCAGGTTTTCATTGTTCACTCTGACAGGGAGTACAAAGTGGCGGAATATCATGTCGGGAATTCCGGCTCCCCATGAAGTCTCTTTTCGGTTCTGAAGTGCCAGA
>OODA01000751.1_pt1 | contig 14816 bp, 12 predicted proteins | sample 1671341 | NCBI WGS metagenome assembly OODA01 (sample SAMN06348147, study PRJEB24527) | human gut metagenome | biome: human gut; feature: ankylosing spondylitis patient; material: feces | host: Homo sapiens | place: China | collected 2015-10 | reverse complement strand
GGTTGCTATATAATCCTTTTTACGAGCTGTAGCTGATGAAAAATACCAAGCATTATTTGATGTTGAGGTTGAATAATTAGTTTTTGTACAAGAAGAAGTACGTCCATTATAAGTAAATGTGGCGGATAATGTGTAAGATGCAAGTGTTTTTCCAGCTTTATTTTTTATTGTATTAGTACGTTGAACAGACTTATTCTTAGAAACAGATCGATCATTTGATAATGGAGAATTAAGAAAATAGATAGTTGTGGTGGATTCGATAAAAAAATTGTCATCTTCGTAAATGATATAATTTTGAGATATTTCTTTCGGTATAAGGGAAGCTTTTAAGTTGACAGGAAACATGATTGTAATCAAGACAATTAGAGTTGTAATAATGATTTTTTTTGGCATAAAGATATCCTTTCTATTAAATATACTAATTAAATTGTTCGGTATCTAAAATTTCTGTACTATAAGAAATTTCAGTATCATTATAAATATATGTAACTTGATCAATATAAATTGGAGTAGTAGCTGCAAGATAGTTAAAATAAGTAATTATAGTAGCAGTACATATAATAAGTAATATTATTGATATAAGAAATATTTTTTTCCTCTTTTTTAAAGATTCTGAAAATGTTTCTTCTGGCATTTCATTCATAAAAGAAATGGCGGTATCAAGAGGTGTACCAAATTCATTTGTAAGATTTGAATAATCCGAATAGGGATTTTCGTTTATATAATTAATCAGGTTTTGTTTTATTGAATGCAGAATTTTTTTTTGATTTGGATAATTGATAGGAAGAGCATGGCGAAGTTCCCGCATATATTTTCGAACGAAATCAGCCTGTCTTTTCTTCATAAGTTTCTCCTTCTTTTGAAGTTAATAAAAATTGAATTAAATTAACATATTGTTGAAAAGATGTTTGCAAGTTATCTAAGTACATAAGACCGTTGTCTTCCAGATGGTAATAAATGCGTGTTTGGCGTCTGCCGACTTTTTTTTCAAAGAATGAAATATAGCCACTATCATTTAAACGATAAAGAATCGGATACATAGAACCTTCTAAAATAGTATATAATCCAGAACTTCTTTTTTTTAATTCCTGTGAAAGTTGATAACCGTACATATCCTGTTCTTTTAATAAATTTAGGAGCAACATTTCAATTGTTGCCTTTTTAAGTGTGGTTTCAAGATTTAATTTCTTTTTTTCCATATATACCCTCTTTATTAAATATAATAAACAAGATGCATTTAAAAATCAATACATAGAATAACAATGTATAATGTATTGTTACTATATGTATAAATTTTATTGCGCAAAAAATTTATTTGTTTTAAGTAAAAAACTTTAGGAGGATAAGTATAATGAAGGATAGTTATAAATGTTATGAAAAAGTATTGATTGTAATTGTAACTGCAATTGTTTTATGTTTCAGTGTGCATGTGAGAGCTTCTGGTGTAGGAAATAAAGAGAGTGCACAGGAAATAGTGAATGAGTATTTTTCTTTAATTGGAAATGATTGGGATAAATTTGCTGAATTATATACAAATGAACAAATCAATTCTTTTAAGAATTTTCTTGAAAATGAAAAAAATATTAGGGAATATGTTGGGGTACTTAATGTAAGAAAAGCAAAATTGATAGAAAGTATTGAAATAAAATATGATGATGTAAAGGATATGATTGATGAAGATTATACAGGAAAGAAAATTAAAATTTTTGCTGTAGGTGCAGATTATGATGTTTATGAAGATACAAAATATTTTTCAGAAGGAATTATTTATAATTTTTTGATATTAGAGGAACAAAACGGTCAATGGCGTGTTAATACTTTAATGCAAATTGCTGACCCAAGTTTATTAAAGATGAAGGGATACCACTTTCAGAGTGATTATAATATAACAGAGAATATTATGGAGGCAAGAGAAAATGGTTATTTGGTTAATGGAAAAGGAAAAGTTTTTTCAGATATAAATGAAAAGGAAATAGATGGAAGTTTAGTAGATGAATATGCTATTTTAAATAAAAGAACAGTTCCTACAGATGATACAACAATATCGTATGGTACCTATAAAAATGGTGTATATCAGAATCGAAAGTCTATAAAATTTCATGACTACTGTAAAGGTGTTTCTGCTGGAGAAGTACGAGGAAAGTCATTTGATGGTACAGCGAGAAAGGCAGTAGATATTGCTATAAAAACATATACATGGCATTACAAAATTGTCCCCATTGATCCTACCCATTCTGTGGATATAAAAAATACCATGCAGTCATATAAACCTGAAAAAATTAGCGAGAATAAAAAAGTAACTTCCGATTACAATGCAGTAAAAAATATTTGGATGGAAAGCTATAAAGGAAATATATTTGCGGCAGGATATGGAGCAGGGGATTATAATTCTAGTGGAAAAAATGGAGGAAGATTGATGCAAAATGGATGTAGATATCTTGTTGATAAAAAGAAATATAGTTTTTATCAATGCTTGCATTATTACTATGATTATAGTATAGATGGATCAACAGGCGGTCCGTTACGTTTTTTTGATAATAATAAGATTGATTTGGGGAAATAAAATATGAAAAGATACAATGTTGTTTTAATTTTATGTATATTATTATTTTTTTGTAGTTGTGGGGAAAAAAATGAGGATATACAAGGAAACAATGGTACATTATCTATTTTTATAGAAGATTATGAATTGCAGATACCGTGTGACTGGATGATCAAGAGTGTGTATTCTTATCAGAAAGCGGATCAGCCAGTATTACAGGTCGATGTACTGGATTTTGATGAAGAACAGCTCAAACAGGAATATGGATACCAGTCCAAAGAAGAATGTCTGGTGCATTTTATGCCAAACGGTGTATATGAGCAGGAGCGGAAAGAAGCAGAGGCAGCAGATCACTTAAAAGGATGGCAGTTAAAATGCACGGCAGACCGTTATTCCGAAGAAGAAGGTGCGTTCGTTGTTTCCGATGAACCGGTGTATCTGGACTTTTTGGTTGACGATGAAAAGGAGAAACTTTATCTTTTTTATTTTATGAACGATATGGCAGAAGAGAGCGAAATCACTTCCTTTTTACAGAATATGAAAGAAAATGGAGCACAGGAATCAGAGGATGGAATGTATCGCTGGATGATTGAAGATTAAGATATGGAAATAACCGAAAAACGCTGTGTCTGCGTCATTTATAAATGAAGGCAGATGCAGCGTTTTTCGTGTATGAAAATGGATGTATATTTTATCGTCCGGGATAAAAATCTAGTTCTCTACCGGCATCGTCCAGCTCTGCGACTCACGGCGGTATTTTTCCAACGCTTCCTCATAGCTTGAAACCAGCATGGTATCGGAAGGAATATTCGATTTGGCTTCGGCGAGGAGCAGTTCATAACATTCAACTAACCCGTACAGAGGGAGATCGCCGCTGGTGTGGACATCTAAGATGCTCTCCGTCTCGTAGGCGGCATTGTAAAACCAGATAACAGCCTCATTTAAATCTTTCTGCGCGAGAAAATAGGTACCAAGCTCATAGCAGATCTCGGAACATGGAGTGGTCAGCATATCCTTCATCGTCAGCTTGAAAAATTCATTTTTGTTGTCCTCTAAGCGGTACACATGCGCGAGTACGCAGGAGGCTTCTTTCATGGCATCATCGGAGAGGTCATGTTCTAAGATATACTGGAAAATCGGTTTCGCATCCTGAAAGTCTTTTGTGTCACCGGTCTTTAACAGCTCTTTGGCATACATCGTGCGGATCTTCGGAGAGAGTTCGTGACCGCTCTGGAAGTTTTTGATAAAAATCACGTTTGCTGTGAAAATTCTGCGGTTTATGTAAAATCTCAACGTCGCTGTCGAAGATCACAGGAGTCAGGCGGACTGTCTCGTGCACCGGATCGACCCAGGTAAAGGTGCGCAGACGCTTGAACAGCTTCGGACGGTATTCTTTTTTGGCATTTAAAACAGTGTCGAAATCGGCATCTGTCACATATTTCATCTGAACGATCTCAATTTCCGGCAGCAGTGCATTTTTGAGCCGCAGAAAACGCTCATGGTTAAAATCGTCTAAAACCTCGTCCGCATCGGCGGTATAGATGTAATCCATATTTGCCTTGGAAAATGAAAAATTTCTTGCCGCGGAAAAATCGCTCGTCCATTTAAAATCATAGACCTGACTGGTATATTTTGCAGCGATCTCCTTTGTGTGGTCCGTGGAACCGGTATCCACGATAATGATCTCATCCATCAGATCTGCAATCGAGTCGAGACATCGTGCGAGAACCGCCTCCTCATTTTTTACGATCATGCATAAACTTATCGTAGCCATGGAAAATCCCCCTGTTGTGTATATTTTTAAGACTGGATCTGTCAGTATATTTTTGTATTTATTATATCGGACATGACAGGCAGTTACAAGAAACAGTTTTTGTGTAAAAAATATTTTATAGGCAGTATGGAATGTGCTACAATGGGTAAATGCAAAAATCAGGAAATGAGGAAAACAAATGAAATTAAATGAACAATGGATGCAGAAAACCATTGTGGTGTGGATCGGTGCGCTGCTTTGCTGTGCGTTGTGGCATTGGTGCTGGTCTGCGTGGGAATTTATATTGTAAATTACGGAAAAGAAAAAGCGTGAGAAAGGTGGATGAAAAATGAGTGCAGTTGTGACATTAAAAAAGGGCGAGGGAAGAACGATCAAAGCAGGCGGTGCCTGGATTTTTGATAATGAGATCGATACGGTCATGGGAAGTTTTGAAAACGGAGAGATCGTGGTCGTGCATGATTTTGACGGCTATCCGATGGGCAAAGGATTTATCAATACCAATTCAAAAATCCGCATCCGTATGCTGACAAGACATGTGGACCAGGAGATCGACCGCACATTTTTACAGATGCGCGTGAAAAATGCCTGGGAATACCGCAAAACGACGGTCGATACATCATCCTGCCGTGTGATCTTCGGGGAAGCAGACTTTTTGCCGGGACTTGTCGTTGACAAATATGAGGATGTGCTCGTGGTGGAATGTTTAGCACTTGGCATGGAGCAGTTTAAGGAGACGATCGTTTCTTTATTAAAGGAAGAACTTGTAAAAGACGGCATCAAAGTGCGCGGCGTCTACGAGAGAAGCGACGCTAATGAGCGCACTAAAGAAGGACTTCCAAAGGTAAAAGGATTTATCGGGGAAGAATTTGACACCAATGTTGAGATCAAGGAAAACGGAGTCCGTTATCTTGTCGATGTCGTAAACGGACAGAAAACCGGATTTTTCTTAGACCAGAAGTATAATCGTCTTGCGATGCAGCGGATCTGTAAAGGGAAAAAGGTGTTAGACTGCTTTACCCATATGGGAACATTCGCCTTAAACGCCGGAATTGCAGGGGCAGCGGATGTCACAGGTCTTGACATTTCCGAGTATGCCGTGCAGCAGGCAAACGAAAATGCGCGCAGAAACGGACTGGAGGATACCGTTCATTTCCGCTGTGCAAACGTGCTCGATGAACTGCCGAAACTGGCGCAGAGCGGCGAGCAGTATGATGTTGTCATCTTAGACCCGCCGGCATTTACCAAGTCGCGCCAGGCAACGAAAAACGCGATCAAAGGTTACCGTGAGATCAACATGAAAGGCTTAAAACTGGTAAAAGACGGCGGCTATTTTGCAACCTGTTCCTGCTCCCATTTCATGACACAGGAACTTTTGGCAAAGACAGTCAAAGAGGCGTCAAAGGCAGCACACAAGAGACTCCGCCAGGTGGAATTCAGAACACAGGCGCCGGATCATCCGATTCTCTGGGCAAATTCTGCGAATGTGCCGGAGAGTTATTATTTGAAGTTCTATATCTTTCAGGTTGTAGACGAACGCTAGGCGTTCGTCATGAGAAGTAAGGACTGGGAAGTGGTGGAAATGCTTGATTGATAAGTGATGGAAGGCATTTGACGTTGACAGAGAAAACCTCGTAAAGTATCGCAAAATATCACAAAATCGTGATTCATAGTGGTAAGAAAAGTGGTAAGTCTGAGTGGTAAGCACCTGAATAGAAAAGTGATAAAGAAATTGCCAGGGCAATGTACAACCCCGGAAGTCAGATTAAAATCTGACATTCGGATGCTGATGCATGATCCTGGCAATTTTGTGATTACTTAAAATCACAGGTTTGTTTGTGGTGCATGCTATTTGTTTTAAAGGTAGGAAACCAGCTCATCCATGCCAATGCGCATATCTTTATGACGCTCTGCGGATGCATCCGGTTCATCACTGTATCCGAGAGCTAAGATATTGACCGGTTCTAAGTTTTCCGGAAGGTTCAGTTCTTCTTTTAATATGTCCGGGTTAAAGTAGCAAATCCAGACACTGCCAAGACCAAGCTCGGTTGCCTCAAGCATCATATGGTCGGTCAGGATCGAGGCATCGATGTCGGTTGTGATCTTGCCGTCAAACGGACGCTTCCAGGCTTTTGTCTTATTGGCACAGACGACAATGGCAGCCGGTGCCTGATAAATATTTGCTGCCTTTCCGACTTTTTCCAGTCCTTCTTTGCTTTTTACGACTATAAGGCGTACCGGCTGCATGTTCGCGGCGGTCGGTGCTACGTGGGCAGCCTCTAAGATTTTATCCAGTTTTTCCTGTTCAATTTCTTTTCCTGTGTACTTTCGTACAGAATGTCTCTTTTTTGCAATCTCTAATAATTCCATGATAATCTCCATTCTTGAGCTGTTTTTTGCGCATCTTGAGTTTGTGTGTAAGCACGGATCTTGCGTGTGAAAAATCTTATTTTTCACGCTAATCCTCCATGCTTGAGCTGATTTTTGCACATAATTGAATTTCATGCGGTTTCGCTGGGATAATCCTGTTTATTTCGGATTCTATCTTGTGTTTCTGAACGTTCATGTCTATAATTATATGGAAATGCAGAATATAAGCAAGTATGCACTTTTTTGATATATACTTCCGAAAAAGTAAGTAAGGAGAAATAGATCTATGAATAAGGAATTTAACTGTCCGGTGGAGGCGACGATCTCCCTGATCGGCGGCAAATACAAGTCGGTCATTTTGTTTCATCTGATGGGAAAAACGCTCCGCTACAGTGAACTTCATAAAAAGATACCGAAAGCCACCGATAAAATGCTCGCACAGCAACTTCGGGAACTGGAAAAAGACGGACTTATCAAAAGAACCGTCTATCCGGTTGTCCCGCCCAAAACAGAGTACAACCTGACGGAGTTTGGAGAGAGCCTGTCACCGATCCTAAATGCCATGTGTAACTGGGGAGAGTCCTATCTGAACATTCCGAGTCAGTGTGTGGAAGAGTCGTGAGGCGGAAAGGTTTGAGGGACAAGTGAAAAGCAGGAATACTGTGTCTTGGTGCAGAGCGAGGAACAGAGCACGATGAGAGATTGAGGATTGTGCGCAGGATTTGTGCTTGTGCGTAAACATGAGGTGTCAATGAAAGTGTTGTTTTTATTGAAAAGAATGGAGGATTGAAATGGCAGATAAAAATGCAATGAAAAATAAAAGTGCAATGAGGAACAAAAGTAAAGTTAAAAATAAAGACATAGCGAAAAATAAAGCTGCAGGCAAGAAAAAGTATGCAGTTGATAAAACAATGAAGCAGGAGACAGAAAAACGAACCGCCGGAAAAATGGGAAAGAAAAAATATGCGGTTGATAAAACAGTGAAGCAGGAAGCAGAAAAGCGAACCATCGGAAAAATGGAAAAGAAGTATGCAGTGACTAAAGCATTTAAAGAAAAAACGGATCATGGAAAATCGGTAAAAGAGAAAAAAGTATCAGGAAAAAACACGTCGGAAAAAATGATCACGAAGAAGCAGAACGCAGACATGTGCCAGTATGCAAAAAAATGCGGTGGCTGCGATTATCAGGGACTTTCCTATGAAAAACAGCTCAAAGAAAAGCAGGAATATGTTAGAAAAAATGTCGGAGAATTCTGCAAAGTACTGCCGATCATCGGGATGGAACATCCCTATCATTACCGCAACAAAGTGCATGCGGTATTTGACATTGCAAAAGGCGGATCTGTCATTTCAGGCGTATACAAGGCAGGGACACATGATGTTGTAAACATTGATTCCTGCCAGATCGAAGATGAGACGGCAGATGCGATCATCTGCGATATCCGGGGACTTTTACGTTCCTTTAAAATCAAGACTTATGATGAGGATACCGGATATGGTCTGCTGCGTCATGTACTGGTGCGTCGCGGTTTTCACAGCGGAGAAGTGATGGTAGTATTAGTGCTCGGCTCCCCAATCCTTCCGTCCAAGAATAATTTTGTCAAGGCACTGCGTAAACTTCACCCGGAGATCACAACGGTCGTTCTTAATGTCAATGACAAAAAGACCAGTATGGTTTTAGGAGAAAAAGAGACAGTTATTTACGGAAAAGGCTATATTGAGGACACACTCTGTGGCTGTACTTTCCGCATTTCCCCCAAATCATTTTATCAGGTCAATCCGGTGCAGACGGAGATCCTTTATACGAAGGCGATCGAGTATGCCGGACTGACAGGAAAAGAGAGGATTGTGGATGCTTACTGTGGCATCGGAACGATCGGTCTTATCGCAGCGTCGAAGGCAAAAGAGGTCATCAGTGTGGAATTAAATCGTGATGCGGTCAGGGATGCCGTGACTAACGCAAAACGAAATGACATCAAAAATGTCCAGTTTTACAATGCTGATGCTGGACAGTTTATGGTGGAGATGGCGGAATACCGTGCCGATCAGAAAAAAAATCAGGTGCCGGATGCCACAAAATCGGGTAAAAAGGCAACACCGGAGGGCAATGTGGATGTCGTATTCATGGACCCGCCAAGAGCAGGAAGTGACGAGGCGTTTTTATCTTCGGTCATCCGGCTTGCTCCGAAGCGCGTAGTGTATATTTCATGTAACCCGGAGACACTTGCAAGGGATTTAAAGTATCTGACAAAACATGGGTATCAGGCAAAGGAGTGCCAGCCGGTGGATCTTTTTCCGTGGACGAAACATGTGGAGACGGTTGTTCTTTTGTCCCAACAAAAACCAGATGACACGATAGAGATCGACTTAGACCTGGACGAGCTGGATGCCACCAGTGCCGAGTTGAAAGCAACCTATCAGGAAATCAAAGATTATGTGCTGAAAGAATTTGGCTTGAAGGTTTCAAGTTTATATATTTCTCAGGTAAAACGCAAATGTGGAATTGAAGTGGGAGAAAACTATAATCTTCCAAAATCAGAAAATGCAAGAGTTCCACAATGCCCGAAAGAGAAAGAAGATGCTATCAAGGCTGCCCTGAAATATTTTGCGATGATCTAAGGACATCGCTGATTTCAAGGAGGAATAACACATGAAAAGCACATTTGAAAAAATGGGTGGAACCTACACACTTGGCGCAGACGGAATTTACTATCCGAATCTTGTCAGTACAGATGAAGAACCGCATTATGGGAAATATGGAATGATACGGAAAACGTATCTGAAAGAGCATCGTCCGGCAATGTATTCACTGTATATGTTGGAAGACAGACTGACAGAACATCTGAATACTGTGGATGATGAAGCACAGGAGAGAATGGATATTCTGATGCGTCAGATGATGGAGCGGAAGGGCATTACGGAAGAATTGAAAGCTCGTGATCAGATGGAATGGGTTAGAGCGGTAAATAATGCCCGGAATGCTGCAGAAGAGATTGTGTTGAAAGAATTAGTGTATATTTAAGGTAATGGAAAGCTCCTTCGGGAGCTTTTCGCTGTTTGGAAGAGATTATATAGAAAATGGGTTAAGAAGATGGTATTATTAAACCAACGGGATTTTTTTATTATAGTATCTAAAATGTTTTATTCATTACAAGGAAATGGAATTGATGAATGCCATTAAACTTCCTAATAGAAATAGAATCGTTCGATATTCTGAATTGGAAAATTTGATAAGTACAGATTAGAGCACGTGTAGATGTAATAAGAGAACGAAAGGAAAAATATGGGAAAAAGCACAAAGAAGAAAAACAAAAAGATTACAGCTCCAAAAGCAAATATTCAGGAATTAAGTATTTCTAGGGATGGCGGACAAATTGCACTCAGGGGGTATTCATATCAATTTTTGTATTCGTGTTATTTAATTCTTTCGTCATCAAATCCAAGCAATTTTTTCCAGCTTGAGGGGATTGAAGATATTGATTGTATCATGCAGAAAAATGGTAGTAATGATATTACTCATATACAGTTGAAATATTCTGTCAACAAACAGGATGCCAGCTTTTTAACTGATGTGCTCAAAAATTTTCTTGAAGCATATTTGCTGGATCAAAATAGATTTTTTAAGCTTGTTTACGATTTCCCTGTTGCAAAAGGCCATCTAAGTAAGATATTTGCATCTAAGTTAGACGAAAAATCACGCACCCATTGGGCTGGCGCGATTTCAAATATCAAGAAAAACAATCCTTCTTGGAATTGGTCTGTTTATGATTTCGATAAATTTATTTCACATCTGTCATTTGAGAAGATTGAAAAATCTATACTTGCTACTGAAATTGAAAAAACCTTAATTAGAATTTATGAGATTAACACAGACAATGTTTCATTATTTGCAAATAGCATAAAAATTCTTTGCTTTGAAAAAATGGAGCAGCGGGCCTATGTGACAAAAGCAGAATTAGATTCCAAAATCCAATCTGTCAAAATAGATATCAGTAAGGGTCCTCAAAATCCAGCTCATAGTTGGATTCGTAAACTGGACTACTCTAAGCCTAGCATTGATGAAGGGTGTAGTTTTTACGAAGGGAAAAAAGCAACACCAGCAGATATAGTAAGTGGGTTTCCAATCAAACGACCGAGTTTAGAAAAAGATGTTATTAATTCTATTTGCGAAAACATGGTTACTGTAATTAAAGCTTCTAGTGGGCAAGGAAAAACCACGCTGGCTTTGCGGGCAGCTTATATTCTCCAAAATGAATATATACCATATCAGTTACTATGGTGTGATGAGATAAAAGAAATTGGGAATATTGTCCAATATTTCAAAGCAAGAATTCAGCTTGGTGAAAAGATTCTTATCTTAATTGACAATCTGGATAACCATCTCAGCAAATGGAATTATCTTGTTCAGCTCTTACAATCCGAATTGCATTGTCATTATAAGTTGCTCATCACATCGCGAGAGATGGATTGGTATAATTATAGTGGTGACTTGAGCAATATCCAGTCTTTGAAAGTAATTAAGCCGGTTTTAGAAGAAAAGGAAGCAATAGAGATATTCAATCTATTCAGAGAGGCTAAGCAACTTCACCCAAGCATAACAAGCTGGCAAAGAGCATGGAATAAGATTGCAGAAAGGCAACTACTTATAGAGTATGTCTACTTGCTTACTCATGGTGAGATGTTATCAGAAAGAATAGCCTCACAAATATCCGAAATAGGACAATCATCTTCTGGCAAAGCAAAATGTGAAATCTTACGCAAAGTATGTTTTGCAGATCTTTGCGGAGTCAGGCTTTCTGCTATCAAACTTTCTGCGAGTCAATCAGAAGACTCTGGCTCGGATTTTGGGGAGCTTTTAAAAGGTATGGAATCGGAGTTCCTTGTGCATGTAAATGAAGAGAGTGGGTATATTGAGGGGCTACATCCCATTCGGTCAAAGCACGTTGTTAAGAGGCTGCATGAATTCCTGCCAATTGACAATACCGCCATTTCAGTTATGAAAATGGCGGACAAAGCGGACCTATCGATACTGTTTTCTCATCTGCCGGAGTTTACCCTGAACAAAGAAACGTTTTTCCGCGATGCGGTCGAGAGTCTATGGGATGAAAAAGACCTTTCAAACTATACTTCTGCAATACAGGGGCTTTTTTCAGGGAGTGTGATGCAGTATTTCCTTTCTAACCGGGCTGCGTTTGACGATGCAGATGCCCACGGCGGTCTTTTTCTTCTATCGACCGAAATGTGCCCCTTTGCTGTATTCGAGGATTTCGGTGTGTCGATGGATACGCTGGACAAAATGCGGGAAACATTTCCGGATAATAAGAATATAGAATATCTTTGCCGATTACGGGAGCGTATTCCCACCTGCTGTTTGCAGGAAACGTATGTCTATATTTTCTGCGATTGTTTATATAGGAAAATGCGCACCTTTCGTTTTGACGGAATAAAGGACATCACGTCCTATACCTCCATTTCTGAGTGGATCTATAACATCAATCCAGAGTGGAATGTATCGGCCGGATTTTCTCTGGACGATCTTTGGAGCAAGCCAGAAAAATTGACGCTGGAGTGCGTTTCTACGCTGATGTATCTCTCCTACTGCGGGAACAGAGAGAAATATATGGAATTTGTGGAACGAAATCTTAAGAGTATTCTTACGTACCTTAAGCAGTGGACTAGATCACATAGGGTATTTATTGATTCCGAAAAAAAAGCGATTCACATTGAATATATCCTTCGATTGCACAATATTAAAACGGGAAATGAGCAGAGCGTCTCAAGGCTGAAATTCCTTTGTAAAGCCTTGCCTATTTTTGATTTGTATTGCGCGGATGCTCTCAAGCCGACAGTTGATTTGCTCTCGGCTTATCCTGTTCCCGACGATGCACATAAAGAAATGCCCATTAAAAATATTGTAATCATGTTCCATCAGAATCTTACGTCGCTATGGAACAAGACCATTATGAGCAATTACGAATTTGATACCGCGACAGAATGGTTAAATTACTGGTTTGATGTGAGAGAACATATATGTTTGCTTGCAGATAAGTGCTGTGCCTGTATTTACAAACTCCTTGGCGGAAAACCATTAGGGAGTTTGGCCGGGGAGGTAGATCAACTTCGTGAAGAATTTGCCCTAATTACCACAGGTGAAAAGCGATATCCTAAAGAAGATCGTCCTTTTGAAGAAAAAGCTACAGTGCCCGAGAGGTTAGGAAAAATAAAGAGTAAATACTTTCAAAGCATACAAAACTTTATGAATCAGTTTGCAGGGTTCCTCATTAAGAATGAACAAAAACAAAGATTGGCTATGGTTAACCTCACAATAGCTCAAAGTGCTCTTGTGACAATGCAGAATTACTTTGCAGAAATTGCAATTGATTTTAGCTTTCAGGAAAGACAGTTGACTCTTTGTGTTATGGAAACACAAAACATAGAGCGACTAATAATGTGCTGTAGCTACTACCAGACACATTCGCCAAATAAGTATTTTAATAAATATCAAATTAGCAATTGGTATGACGGGCATTGTCGGGATGAGAGAAAGATAGTAGAAGACGGATTGTCGGAATTAGAATCAAAGTATTCGATTCATTTTCCTGATCAGATTTACACCATTGACATGTTGAGCTATTATCCCATCATAGTTGGTAATTTTGATATGGCATCGGAAAGCAATTTAACCGAATGGCTTCTGGGCTGTATCGCATTTGCTGATGCTCCCTTTGATTACCTAGTCATATTATCTGCAAACGAGTCCAAAGAAATAGATTCTACTGTTTTACAGTTCCCTCGACGGATGCTCGTTGACGTCAAGAAGGCAATCGAATCAGAAAATCATTCATTGCTTGATAAACTGGTGCCTCCATATCCTGTGAATGTGACAGCACAAATGCTTGACTGCTTTAGTGAAAAATATGATTTGCCTGAAAAAAAAGTCACCGATGTCGATGAACTTCCAATAGGATATATTGCAGAAGAACTATGGATATATTCTAAATCTGTGGAGTTGTTGACGGAACCAGAAGATGCGTGTTATCTTGCAGCTCAAACGCAAGATATTCAGCTCAACATTACGGAAATGCTTTGTTTATTGAAGAACAAGCTTCCGGTCAAAGATGTCGATTGGTTAATAGAAATTTGTGATAACGTATTTTCAGGAGAAAAATTTGATGACATTATGTTCAATAATGTTATTGAACATTTCATACAGAAAAAGATTGAACAGTAAAATCGTTGTAGCTTGATTGTTTTAGCAGACAGTGTCTATTTAATCGAAGAAAAAGAATGTTGATAGTATAGGCATTGAAAATGCTAGACTATGACTTAGATTTCAAATAAAAGTAAATAGTTGGAATATTAAAATAATAATGTGTGAATATTATTCATTGTCTCGGCACCATTTATGGTGCCAGGACAATACTTTAGATGATTACAATTCCATATCATGTGACCTTTTCTTAGTCCGAGCAGACTGATTTCGCCGCATTTCCTGTTCTCTCTGATATTTAAGTTCCCATGCACGATGGGAGAAAACATCAGGGTCTTCCACATTGAGATAATCCACCTCATCGGCTGCAATATCACGACGGTGATAGTCATAATACTTACCGAAAGTACCTTTGAGTTGTTCAATCAGCTTATCCCGAAAATCAGGACGTATCTGGATTCTGGTATCCAGCAATTCTGTGTATTGTTCTGGTTCAGGACGAAATTTTTCTTCCCGGAAAGCGGCGGCGTCTTTTTCAAGCTGTTTTTGGAGCGAGATGTCCTGAGAATCCAGGATATCCAGATTTTTATTCATCTGGTCATATTTTTTGGATAGATTCATCATATCTTTATCGGTAGAGCATTCTGCCTGGAAGATTAGCTGCTCTTTCCTTGATTTCAGTTCTTCGATTTCTTCGGTAATAGTGGTAAGCTGCTGATTCAATTTTATATGCTGGATGGGATTCAAAATACTGGTTTTCTCTTTTTTTACATTCAGCTCTTTCCGTTCTGTAACTTTAGCTTTGAGTTTCTTTTTAACGGTGTTGTATTTATTCAGTATTGGATTAAAATGATTCATCCAGTCATGGATCACTTCTTTTTGCATCTCATTGTGGAGCAAATGATATTGTGTAAAAATCATGTG
>OODA01000744.1_pt1 | contig 15047 bp, 10 predicted proteins | sample 1671341 | NCBI WGS metagenome assembly OODA01 (sample SAMN06348147, study PRJEB24527) | human gut metagenome | biome: human gut; feature: ankylosing spondylitis patient; material: feces | host: Homo sapiens | place: China | collected 2015-10 | reverse complement strand
TTATTCTTACTTGATAGCTGATTTAGCGGTCTTAAAGTGGAACATCGTATGTATATTTTGTTCAACACCTGCGCCATATCTTAAAGCTTTTGCCCTTACAGGGCGCGGCTGCTCCAACACGCGACACCCAGGGTGCCGCTTCGCTTGCCCTGGGCTATGGGCTACATTGGGCTTTCAGCCCGCCCTTACTAAATCCGAAACTTGAGTTAGTAATATACGTATATTATATGATGCAAAGATAGTGCAAACCGAATGCAGAACGTCAAGCTTGCTTGAACGTTATGCTGAGGTGCAACCTATCTTATGCAAAGATAGTGCAAACCGAGCGCAATACAAAACGAAAGGCTTAAAGACTTACGTTTTTATGGCCGAGGCGCATACTTGTTTACTTCATGTATAACAAACCTCTTCCTAAAAGCCACACCTTTATTTCACCAAAACGATATCATTGTAAGTATGGCGCCCTCCGTCACACTCAATGTGCAGCAAATAAATACCCCGCTCCAACTTTCGGAGCGATAGCACACCCTGTTGTCCGTTAGCAGACAAAGCACGCTTAACCAATCTGCCGCCTACGTTGTACATGCTCACACCGAACAAATCGTGGGCCGAAATAATAAAATCGTCACCATTGCGCCTCACACTGAATGGCTTAGTAGTGGGCAAACAAGTTGAGGTTGACGAAGGCCCTGTCACCACATCTTGCTGAAAGAGTGTGAGCACATCGCCCTCGCGTTTCAGGTAATAGGGGGCCGCCTCGGGATTGTTCAGCTCAACGTCTTGCCCGTCAAGCTTGCCCATAACTATAAGGCGATAGGTGTGGCCATCGTACCATGGCAAATTATCCTTGCGCAGCCAATAGCTAAATAATGGTACGTCGTAAGATGACGACACGTTAACCTCGTCGTCAATGCCTCTCACATAAGTCCTTTCTTTCGTCTGAGTGTCTTCGGCCAGCATCGTAATATGTCCGCTGTAACACTTGTCTTCTGATGTGCGCAACGACACGGCAAGTTTGAAAAGAGACGTTTGCGAGAGGTCAACACTGCCATTCTCAATCTTGTTGTTAGAGTCGTCGGCCATGAACACTTCAACCTTGGCCATGAGCGGTTTGTCCTCTGCTTCAGCTACATCAATGTAAGGCACCTCCTTGTCGTGTATATTATTGATGGGGTAAAACAGAGTTTCCTCCGCGTCGGCCGAAAGCAGCAACCTCGCTTCGTAACGCCCCGGCACAAGACTGGCGGGGAGTGAAAGCGTGATGGGAATTTCAGTTTCAGAAAATCCTTCTATTTCAGTACATTCGTCCACCCGGGTATCTAACACAACCGTCTGGTGCTCATCAAGCAGCTGCACCCTCATGTAGCAGTCGCGTGGCACACCATTAAGGTTTTTAACAGTAAAAAATGCCTGCACCCTGCCACCCTGTTCGGCCGCACCGCTGAGGCGTGGCTGTGCCATGAGCTGAAAGTGAGCCTCGTCGGAGCACACCTCAGACACGCGACCTGCCTCGTCGGTCAGTTCCACTTCAATGATGGGGGCCTTTTTCATTCTGAATAGGTCGCCCCATGTGCCATCATCGTTACGGGCCACACACACGGGGGTGAGGCTATAATATCCGTTGGCAAGGCCAGCCAAACTCATCTGCACGTGCTGTGGCTGATTTACCAAATAGTCAGTCCCCATAAAGCCATCATGGTCTGCCCCATAAATGCGCTCCGTAAATCCGCCGTTGTCATGGTCGTCTGAATAGGCCACGCGCACAAACTTGCCACTGTCGTTGCAAACGGCTATGCCAATGTCGCCCTTAAAGGGAGTGCCTCTGTTAACAAATGAGTTGATCACTATGGTTTGGGGCTGTGAGGTGCTGAAACTCTTGTCGTCAGCACCCTTGAGCGTGACAGAGCCTCCCTCATTAAACATGAGCTGGGGCGAACCCTCCAAAAGCCCGCGGTCTATATCGGGATATTTACCATTGTTAGGGTGTGCAAGAATGGCCGTTACGGCACGGTTAAAGGCCAGGGGCTTACCCTGAAACTCACCACCGGTTTGTGACAAACTGAGATTGGTGAGCGAATAATAAGCATCGCCTTGCCCTTCCCAGCCAAAATTCATGTGGAAAAGGCCATTCTCGTCAAAGCCATCGGCCACCCAGGCGTGTCCCGAAGCAGTATTGGCAGGGCGCCCCTCAAGGTAAACGGGACAGCCATTCAGCAACTCCTGCCGCAATATGCTGGCAAAGCGGCTTGGGCCCTCCACAGCCCTCGTCACGTATGCCGCAGTATAGTCAAAGTGCTTTTGCAGGGCTTGGTATGCAAAAAGCCCCTGTGTGCCGCTCGAACTGGGAGTGTACTGCATAGATGAGGCTATGCCCACATCGCTCATGAGTTGTGCCACGGCATGCTCCTGTGTGGCGGTGGCGCGCACGGGATAGCGGTAATCGGGCAGCATATCAGCCCAGTCGTAATAAGATTGGCTAAAGTCGGCACTTTTGGTAGTTTGGTCGTTGGTAACGGTATATTCATGCTTGCCAAAGCCGTGTGCAGGCCATTGGTAGTAATACATCATTTGTGCCACGGCAGTGGCCACGCAACCGCTGTATGGATACCCCGTTTGAGCATTGAATGGGTGCGATTGTCCCCACTTGGTTTTGAGCAGAGGCTGCACTGTCTGGCTGAAAGTTGCTGCGCGAGGGCTGGCTTGCGTAGCCACCTTTTCACTCTCAATGTCATAGTATGCTTGTCTGTACCCCTCTAATAGCCATTTTACACAAGGGTTAGCATTCAGCGTGTCAAGCGTGTTTTCGGTATCGTAAGCCAATATTTCGCCCATGGCGTCATTGCCTGCAACAATTACAAAGCCGTGCCCGTGTGCATCATTAAATATATAATAAGGTGCATTGCCGGTGCTATGCTCTTGTTGTTCCGCTTGTGCTTTAATGCTGTTGTTGTTACGCAGCGTAATATACTTTTGGGCAATTTTTGCAGCCCTTTGGTAGTCAACCCGTTCAGCGTCGGCCGCAAATGTGGCAGACATAAGCAGGGTTACGACTATCAGCAGTCGGGTAATAGCATAGGGGTGGTAATGAGCCTTTATCATCGTGTTGAGTACGTTGTTATTTATGCAAGAATAGTATCAGTGCAAAGATAGTTGGTTTTTCAGACAATCGCAAATTTTCTGGCTGCATCATGCGGGTAGGGGGGGGAGGTAAGTACTTTTTGTGTATGTAGTACTTGCCTCCCCCCCTATAGTTAGGTGTCTGAAATTAGTTGATTCTAAAACCGACCAGTAAGGGCTAAAACATAACAGAGCCAACTGCGCTCAACAGTCTTAAACTTCCGCTAATGACCATGACGATGCCCGCAATATTACAAGCCAGCTTTATCCATTGTCGCGTTTTACGACTGCCTTGGGTGATCCAGCCAGGCACGAATAACCATAGCAGCAGCCCCATAGCAATTTGTATAATACATTTTGTAACCATCGCTAACAAACCGAATCCGTTTCGATGTAGACAGAATCACTTTTAGAGTAATCTTCGGACGGGCTTTCTTCAGCATTGTCAGATGGATATACGTCCTGTTTTTCGCATATTTCTTCAAGCCCTTGTACAAATCCATCAGCTTCATTCGACGATTTTTTTGCAATATGCTCAAGATATCGGCTGAATGCTCCTACGCAAATGCCCTTGAGACGTCCGATTTCGTGGAGTTGTTTTGGGGTGAAGTCTTGGTAATTTTTGGCAATCTCCTCGTCTATTTGTTTGAATTCTTTGGCTGCGCGCTGCCATTGCGTAATAGAGTAATCATTGCCTTGACGCTCAAGCTTTTTGCTCAGCTTTTCAAGGCGTTTTACAACTTTTTGTTCACGGCTGGTACACGACGTGGTTAACGACAATGAGCAAATAGCAATGATTATAAATAGAATGTGTGTCCTCATGGAATGTCAGTATTGTTGGTTGATAAAGTAGTGGAAGAATAATTGTTAGAAGTTTTATGTTCAATCATACCGGGCTTAGGTATGACATGAATTAAAAATCGTTGGTTCTTCGCATTGGTCGGCACATCGGGCATCATGCGCATTACCCCCTTGTCGCCGCTTCCGCAAACAAGCAATTCGCACTTTTGAGCATGGTTGGCATCGCGCAGACTGACATCATGCGCTTCCCAAAAGTTTACCAAGGCCAGAGCGCGTTCATAGCTCAGCACATCGTTGTTTTCGTGCACATTGCGCCAGTAGGGGCCTTTTGATGATTGTCCCTCCACCACGACAAGAAAAGGCGATTCATACACAGCATAGATGCTGTCAATAAACTGCACGATGCGCGAGCCAGCAGCCAAAAGTTTGTGCTTGGCTGCAGGGTCAATGCTCTCAATGTTTGAGTCGTAAATGGGGAATTGCACATCAATTTTTAGCACATGCTTCTTAAACTGCGAGTTATATTCAAAATAACGCGAGTCAATAGCCTGAACCGAGTGCTCCAGTTGGTGTATTTTGTTCAACTCCTCCTCGTTTGCCTTGCCATGGGCGTACATCATGATGACTGTGGTAACAAATAGCAGCAACATCACAAAGAACAGGCTGGTCATGAGGTCTGAGTAGCTGGTCCAGAAAAACGATTTGTTCTTCATAATTTCATGTGTGTAGTTTGGTTCAATCAGTTCGCAGCTGCTGTTTCTTGCGGTGTTTGTGGATTGTTGGTCACTTTCAGTGTATTGCCTTGATTGGGAAGTTTCGTGTTGGTGATAGCGGCAGGCTGCTTGGCATCTTCTGATTTGTCAGTTTGCTCGGTAGGCTTGGTTTGGCTTTCAGATGGTGCATTATGATAGGTTATCCATGCGTTAAATCCATTCACCGCGAGCAGCAACACAAGTGCTGCGGCAATCACCATTTGCCAAATGTTCGCTTTGCTACGCACAACTACCTGGCTGCCGCCCTTGCCATCGGGGCGGGGCATGGCATCGATGGTTTGCACCAATCTGTTCAATTCTCTGTTTTGCACTTGCAACTCCTTTCGCCAGTCCTTGAGCCCATCGATCACAGGCTTAAGGTCGCGCAGTGTGTCATAAAAAGCATCAATCTTGCCCGCTTGTCCCGCCACGAGTCGCTTTTCGTTTTCAACCAGACGGTTCATTTCTTCTGCCGAATTAGCCAGCGACAATTTGAGTGCTTGCATTTGTTCGTTAACCGACTTCTTTAGCTTCTCCAATATCCCGTTCACGCCATTATCTACTGCCACCACAGCATCTCTCACCGCGTCATTACGTTCTTCCATGGCTTTAAGTTGCTTGTTGGCGTATGTCAGATAGTCGTGGAACTGATCAAGTTCGCCAATCGACTCCTTAAATGCAGTGAGCACCTTCACGTTAGCTGTAGCCATTTGGTTAAGGTCAAGCTTGTCTACCGTTTCGATGAGTTTGCTTTGGTTGGCAGCTGTTTTGGCTATGTCGCCAACCGACTTGTTAAGTCCGCTGACATTACGGGTAAAAGTTTGGTTAAATCTTTTGAGATTATCCTCAAGACGTCGTACTCCCTCGCTGGCATTCTCACGCGAAATGATAGGCATGAGTTCGGCTTGGAACCAGGAGTAGAACGTGTTCTTGCGTTCTTCAAGACACTTTTTGCTTTTCTTGGCCATGAACGAAATGGTCGAGGTAAAGCCAATGCCACAAAACGAGGCGGCCATGGCTAATGCTACATCGCCCATTAACGACCCAATATGCTGCTCCGGTTTGTCTACAAATGCTGCAAAACCACCGTCGCCTAAAGCGATGCATCCAATACCTATGATGATGCCGAGCATAGTGCACATCAATCCGATATAGAGTGGGAAAGGCGTCTGCGTATCAATCTCGTCCTCAAGCATGGTGCAGTTGCGCTCCACTGTGTCTTTGATCGTGCTAAAGTCGCTTGCAAGTCCCTTGTTGCGAATAAGGTAGTTGTTGACAGACGATTCTATTTCTTTGCCGATATCGTTGTTCGAAGCAATGTCCACAAGGGATATTTCCTCTTTTTCCCCTCTGCCGTTCAAATCGTATCCAAGGCCGTGAATGGGAGTCGTATAAAAGTCTCCCTTGTTTTTCAGCTCTTCGTAGCTTGTATAACCAAATTCGTTGGCAGGAATGTAATACCTGGCAGAACGATATCGCCCTTTATCTGAAAATATGTTTTTTTGCAGATTTGTCTTCTTAACACTATCCTGCAGAAAGTATACTTGTATGCAGATAGCTACCATTACTATTGTAATGATGAAAAATGTTCCCATGTATTTTCTGATTTTATTTTGCTTACACGTTTAGCATTTGCCCTGTGCTGCATGTTTATTAGTGATGATTATAGGTTCCACAACTTCAGCTGCCGTGCCATTGATGCGTACCCGCCCGGCTGTTTGCTGATAGTTGTCTGCGTCGGCATTCGTCTCGAACTTGCAGCACTTTGAGTTGTCTGAATTACTGAAAAACTTAGCCGCATTGTTTGCAATTATCTCAAACTCGCCCTCTGTGTCCGATCCCGCATCAAGCGTGATGACAAAGAAGTGTTCGTACATGTCATAGGTGTCACTTAGTGCAATAAGCCGATTGGCATTTTGCGCATCTTGTCGGGCATATAGTTTACGCTGGGGTTGGGGCGTAATGTCTAACTCAATGGTAACAGGTCCTTCAGATTCTGCTGGTGGGTTATCATTCGGTGTTTCAGGTCGCGCATCGTGCAGTATGTCTTCTTGCCCGTCCTGTGGTGCCTTGTCCTTGTTAATGTCACTTGCTTGGGCATCAGGGATAGAGCCTGTCTTGTGTCGTTTTTGCAATGCAAAATAGCGCTCTCGTGTAACATCTCTTTCCTGCTCAGCTTTACGGGCACGCTTGAGGTTCTGCCCATCACTACGCCATAATGCCACAATGAGCATAATGCACAAAACGAGTGCGATGGCAAGCCCCACCTCAAGATATGTAAAGCTCATTTCGCCAATCTCTATTTGCTGCCACCTTGTTTGAACCATGGCTCGTGCCGAGGCGAGCCATGGTAGTAAAAACATTGATAAGTGCTTCATGCGTGCTCGTTAGGGAATAGTAATTCGTTGGTAAGCTTGTGCAGTATGCCTTCAACCGGCATGAAAAAGAGCGAGGACGAAACCTCGTAGTTGGGGTTAGCCACTTGTGCACAGCCATCTTTCACATATTTCTGAATGTCGCGCTTAAAAGCCGAGTGCTCAAACACCTTGTCAATGTTGTCGGGCAGGTTGATGTACTTGGCAGCCTTGCACTGCGTAAGCACGTTTTGGCACAAGTCTATAAAGTCTTTCACATGTACTGCCACTTCTTGTTCAAAGCAGTCGTTCACATCGTTGTAACTCTTGATAGCGTTATCTTCGTTGGTGCCGATCCACGTTGTAGCGTGTTCTGCTACATAATCGTAGTCCACGTCATTCAAGTCGCCTTTGTTGTCCGACATGAGCACAATGCCACCCTTGGCCGTTGCAGCTTTGGGCGAATCGCCTTGCGGCATCAGCAGATCCAGCCCGTCGGCATCATAATTGTGACCTAACACATGTTCAAAAATCTTTTGCGTCATGCCAATAAGGCACTTCTTCGATGGGTCGTTGTCAAAGAATATATTAAAAATCTTTGATCCGTTACCGCTAAAACCAATAAAGCGCGGTTCCTTCAGGTTGTGCATACGAACCACTTGGGCAGCATAGTAAGCAATGGCCATGTAGTAAATAATAATGACCATGTTGCACTCCTTCGAATCTGTGAGCTTCTTCTTAAAGTCATTCAGCCTGCGTATGCTCTCATCGGCAATGATGGTGTTATCGGCTATAGAGAAGAAGAACGACGCCAAATTGACAGAGGCATTTTTCCCCTTGCTTATATCTTCAATTACCATTTGGTAGTCCTGCGAGTCAGACACCGCTTCGTATTGGGGCTTAAAATATCTGATAAAGCCATTGTCGCCTGTGTCAAATGCAGAGTTTGACCCAAACAAGCTGTTTGAGGCAAAGCGGGCCGAAGATATGCATTTAATGGTTTTACCCTCGGCAAACAGAAAGTCCGACGTGCCACCGCCAACGTCTATCGTAATGGCCGATGAGGATTCAGTCTTGAAGGCCGGCAGCGGCGCTATGGCTTCGGGCATGTATTTTAGCTGGTCGGGCGCGGCACCATCAAAGTATTTGCTAAACACCTCTTTCCAAATCTTCGAAAATTCGCCCACCATCTGAGCCACCATGCTCGTGGGGTAGAACCACACCAGCTTAGTAGCACTAAGGTCGCCATTGTTCATCAGCACCTTGTTGCGCATCATCATGGCCAGTTCTGATAGGAAGCACTCTATCTGTGCACGGGCCTCGTCGCCATTGCTCCATTTCAAGTCGGTTGTAGGTGGCTCATCGTATTTGGGCAGTTGCTTGCGCTCGTAGAACATGGGAATGTTGGCTTCTACCAATGGCTTGACACGCAACCAGTCCACTCTCTGGGTCGACGTAAGCGCCGTGCGGATAGGAAAGGATATTGACAAGTCATCGTCCTTGCCGCGTCCAATGATGGGTGGAATCAAGTCGGCGCGCATCATATTACTCCATGGGGCATAGCTCTTCATGTCTTCGGTCGGGCGTAGTTGGGCATCGTCCTCAGTAGTGTTGAACGGCATGGGGGCCGAACCATCAATCGCATATTCTATGTGGGTGTTAGTGGTGCCAAAGTCCACAGCGAACACAAATCTCTTGCTGCCGCCGCCCTCCTTCATTTCGGGTATGAGCAGGTTTTCTGTACCCTTGTAGCTAATGGCAAGGGCTGTAAACTTTTTTCCAATATACCATTGCTTGGCCAGGCATGTCCCCTCATCAAGCCGGTTGCCCAAACTGTCAAAGTTGCGGCACACTTCAGCGTCCATGCTCAGCCGTTCGCTGTCGTTCACAAGTGATAGGGTAGGCAAGTCGTTCTGTGCCTCAAGGCTTGCAACCTTGTCGTCAATCGAAAGCGTAATGCGGTAATCGGGCTTGACGTTGTCGGGAAATCTCATGTGGGGCAGTATCGTCACACCCGTATAGCCTATGTCAACGATGCGTCCATACTTTTCGTGGAGTATAGAGTCTTCTTTGCCCTCCATATAGGTGCGCTCAAACTTTACCTTGTCTCTTTGACGGCCATCGCCTTTGATGGGGATAAACAAGGTCACCTTTATTTGCCCCATACCCAACTTCTCGGCCTTGAGATTACGTTTCAGATCAGCTAGACTGAAGTAACGGAAAAATGTCTCTCTTATGGGCAGCAGGTAATGTCGCAATGCCTCGCTGTCGCCTAATGTCACGTAGTTCTCAGTACCCCCGATTGTTGGACTGAGCGTGTACTTGCTGTACAACAAATTGTTGCTCAAAAAGTCGCCTGCACTTAGATAGGGGTAGGGCACATTGATGCCTGGTAATATACGCTCCGACAGTTCGCGCTTGTCTTCAAATGGTACAAGTTTGACCAGGCTGCCGTCCCACTCTGACGTGGTATAGTACATTCCGTCGCAACTGTGGTCGTTGGGCAGCACAAGGGGCAAGTCGCCTTCAATGGCTTTCGTGGCGTTGATAACCAACTGGCTGTGTTGGCTTACTTGTGCGGCATCAAAGCGTTTGTACATCACGGGGTAACCACCGGCCAGTGTCACGGGCTTGCCATTGTCTGTCGTAACGGGGGCAGTGTCGGTGTGTGATGCTGCGGTCATGTTGGCCAACTCCTGTCCAAAAGCATTGTCTATGCTGTTGAGTTTGGTAATGGTGTCGCTGATGTAGGTGCTGACCTCAGGGTACCCCTCGGCAAAGCCAGGTTGCTTGCTCAGCCACACAAGGTAGCGCACAAAGTCCGCATCACGTTTGTAGAGCGGGTTGTAATCTCCGTCAAAGGGGCGGTCGTTATTGCCATCAAACAGTATTTGGTTTGTCACGTATCCCAGGTCATTGGCCGGTGTGAAGAATAGTGTACACGGGCTGGTAGCGCCAATCACGTGGCCGGGTAACGCACTCGTACCCGGTGCACCAGGTCCGGTGTATTGCAGTATGAAGATGCTCTTCATGTTGTGCAGATTGTACACATTGCCATTGGCCGCATCTGATTGTATGTAAAGCTCCAGTGTCTTGCCCAACAAGCGCAATTGCTTGTCTGTCGAGGCTTTGAGATTTTGTATCTCGCCCACGTTCCACTCGGTAATCTTTACCAGATTGCCGTACTTGTTGATATTGAAAAATATTTCGCCCACATCGAGTGCGTCCGACACCATGCGGTGATATATGGTTTTACCGTCAAAGTCGTGTGTGTCATTGACATATTTGAAGCTTTGCTTCACAAGGTCAAGACGCGCAAATGGACTTGGTATGGAGGTTATCTCTGATTGTGCGCAGTTGCCTTGGGGGTCGGTGATGGTTTCAACAGCTTTTTGCGAAATCACTGTGCTTTGTCCCCAACCATTTATATTGTTTGTGGCACCCGATGCAGTGCCATCATGAAGTCTGAGTACTTTCATAGCAGGTTGTGTCAGATTTTGAGTTTTTCTTCAATAAGGTTGCTGGTCACTAACGAGAACAGATTGAGCCAATATGCTGCAGGTGTCTTTAGTGACTCTGGCAATTTGCCGAAGTCCTTCTTTTTCTTAAAACTGTCAAGCTTGTTGTTGAACAATTTGAAGTTGTCGTCCATGATGTATGACAGTACCTTGATCTTTTTAGGTTCTTTGTCGCTTACAATGGCAAATACGTCTTTCTCGCCCGTAGTCAGTTTGAACGGGCCGAACTGACGCTTGTTGTTTGCCATGTCGTTCAGCCATTGTTTGTAGGCGGTGGTAAAGCTCGTCAAACGTTCCCAAAAGCCTTTCTCTTCAAGCACAGTGCGCGAAAAAATGGGTTCGTGCGTACTGGCCCAAGCCAGTTTCCATGATTGGTCGAGAGCCTGTGTAAAGTAGTTGTGCGCCAACAGCAGTTTGGCCATAGGTTTGCGCACGAGCGCAACGCTTTGTTCGGAAAGATTGCTGAAGTTGAATTCCTGCTTGTCCTCCTTAATGCCGTATTCATGATATACCGTACGGCTATTGGCATTGTGTGTCATGCCGTCACAAGCTTGGTTGGCAAAATCAAATATCGAGAGCGCAGCAACAAATTCCACAAAGTTGGGCTTGTTCTTTTGCTGCACACCCCCGTCGTGGTTGTCGTAGGTGGGACGTGCATCATCGCCTATGTAGTACATATGATCCAATTCGGCCAAATTACGCTCGTAATATTTGAGCGCGGCACGCGTCTTTTGTATAAAGGTGCCGCTGTCTATTTGGTCGTCGCGGTTGGGGTCAACATTGTCAAGAATGAAGTAAGGCAATACGCTGATGGCACCGATTGGAGCTTGGGCTATAAGATTGGCGTTTGGCACGTTGGCCGTGTCATTGGCGCGCAGGTTCTTAAGCAAAATAGGAAAACCGCTCGCACCTGTGCCGCCAAATATCGAACTGATAATGAATATAGCATCACCTTCAGCAAAAGAGTTGGCAAACGCTGCAAAGTCATCGCTGCCAATAAATTGGTTCAGCACCACACTGCCAATGTTGGGGTTGCCCTTGAAGCCTACCGACATATCAGCTTCGAGATTTTTCTCGCTGAATAGCATCTTGACAAGGTCGCGGTTGGCATTGTCAAGGCTGCTGAAGTGCATGTAGTCCTTGAACTTTTGTGCCGTGCCGCCGGGTATGTTGAGCGTAAAACCATCGTGGCAACAACTTGACATGCTGGTGGCAAAAAAACCGTCTGGGTCGGCAGCTGATGTATGGTCGGTAAATTGGTAAAGACGTTGGTAGTTTTCCATCAATTGTACGGTCTCGGTTTTGTCGCCTGATGTGCTGTCGGCATCAACCACAATTGGTACAACCTCTGAAAAACTGGGTAGCTTGACGCCTGCGCCAAGCAAAAACGTTAATGAACGTAGCACACGCGAACCTGTGCCGCCTATGCCAAATATGTAAAGCTTTGCCATAATGCTAATGTAAGTAGGTGTTCAAAATAGAATATCATTTCTTGAATGAGCCGCAACTCTGGTTGTCGTCACATCTTAAATGGCACTTTGTAATTGTGTGTGCTGAAAAAGCACAAAACAAATGAGCAAAGCACGAACAGCAATAAGCTAATGAGGCCGCTGGACACTCCTGTGCCAAACAGGTCGGCGTAGCTGCATTCGCTTACTTCGTCGCTGCCAGCTTCGTTAAACAGCGTGCAGCATTCGGCAACTGTGGTCAATGCTACAACTACAAAATTGATGCCGCCAAATATCAACCACCATTTGCGGCCGCTACACCTCACTGTGGGCAATAAATAAAATAACAGTGCTATGAACAGCGTGATGCCAACAGTAGTGCAACCCAGCATAGTATAGCCGTTGCAGTCGTACAGATAGCTGTCCCAGGAATCTCCATAACAGTTTACATAACCGTAAATAGTCGAAAAGAAATCGTTCATGATATAAATGTGTTTGTGTTAAGGGTGGTTTTAATAATTCTGAAATAGGGATTTGTGCACTATCGAAAGTGTCTTTTTGAAAGCTTGTGAGGGAACATAGCAGGCTATGTGATCGGACAAACTTTCAAAAAAACTTGTGATAGCGTGCAAACCGCATTTCAGAATAGCAGGACTCTAAAAACAGAATTTTTTAGAACCACCCTAAAGTAAGCGTTCAAAAGGGTTATTCAATGCAGAGCCTCATTCGGGCATAGCACGCATCAGTGCTTGAAAAGGCTTTTTGCACACCTCGCATCAATGGCAACAGTCCGAACGTTTTTCCCGGTAATGGTGCTGTGCCCTCAGCGTCATTGCACTGCTCGATCCATGCCGGAAACAACTTTTTCAACAAAATATCGCATGATGAGGCGCACAGGTGCTTGCTGTCGTTCGCTGTCAGTGTGATGCAGTGTGTATAGCCATCAGTTGAGGCATTCAGTGGCGCTACGCTTGTTACCTTGTAGCTACTTGTGCTGGTGGCATAATTGCTGGCGTCACATAAATATTGGTCGGTCAATGGCAGACATGAATAATCTACGTATACCTTAAATGTAAAGTTGCCGCTGCGCTTGTTAGCATGGCAGTCTTTCAGATGGTGTCTTAGGCCATTCTTGCTTTTCTTGCACAGTTTGAAGGTGCCATACTTGGCACTTGTATTTTTCACAACTTCGTAGCTCACGGGCGACAGCCCAGCCTCTGTAAATGAATTTATAAAATGTGTATCGCCCTTCATTGCTGAGTGTAACAACAGCGCTATAGCTGAGCGATTGCCTGCCAGCATCACATAATAAGGGCGTTTGCCATGATAGGTTGATTTAGTGTTGCTTACATTCCAGTAGTAGCCAGCGTAGTCCGAAATGCCTTGTAGTATTACGACACAAAAGTGACTGTCTTGTTTGAACCTGCTGCCCATGGTATTGCTGATGTCTTGCTGCTGCATACTAAGGTATTCCTTCACACTCTGAGCATCAGTTGGCGGTGAAAAGATAAAATCAGATGCCAGCAATGCAACTTCTTTCGGACTGTCGCCCAGCACGCGCTCAATCACTTCTGAGATGTCGGAGAAAGCTCTGTTGCCACCTTGTTGCTTAAATGTAGACGGCGTAAGCTTTAATATAAAGTTACGGGCATCGCAGGATTGCCTGTATATGCTGTCGTTCACATAGCTTAGTTTGGGCGCTTTTACGTGCTCATTTGTGAGTAGTGTGTAAATGCCAGTCTTGAATGAAGTGCCACTACTTACGTAACCATCAATGCTTCCAGAGTTTTCAATGTATGCGTTTAGCGAAACATTGGGGCATGCTTTGTCTGGTTGTTCCACTGCTTCGTCTTTGCAAAAGTCTTTTTTGAAGAACGAACATGAATTTAGAGTAAGTAGAAGGGATATTAAACTCGTATAAGTTGTTAGTTTATTCAGAAACATGTAGCAAAGGTTATTTCATATTTAGTGTGGTGGCGCATTAGTGTTGAGTTTTAACCTTGTAGGTTGCGGGTTAGTAACTCTGTTCCGGCTCCGATATTCCTCAATTTGTTAAAACATCTACAGTAATTCTGCGAAATGACTGTCAGGGCGCAAAGATGGCGCTAAAACCATAGATTATTTGCACGCGATGTAAGTTCAATTAAATTTATGCAAATATAGGTATTTAAGAAACACCCCCCATTTTATACAAATATTAACGCGACAGTACACAAGGTATATATCGTATGCACAAATTCTTTATTAAGTTGAGAACTAACACAGATAATCCAGGCCTTTTCACATAAACGTAGCTTGTGTAAGGTAAAAGTGCATTTTTGTCTACACCCTACACTTTTATTCGTAATGTATTGAATATCAGCGCAAAAAGCGTGTAGACAGTATCTGCACGCTGCCTGCACTATTTGCTCTATTACTTCGTCTGCACTCTGCACTATTGTTCGTAATATGCTGAATATCAGTACAAAAAGTGTGTAGACAGTGTATGCACTTTGTCTGCACTGCCTACACCGTATCTGCCTGCGCTTTTGCCATCGGTTTCACAACCTGCATTGTCAGCACGCATGAGTATGCATTTCCTGTAACGGCAGACAGAAAAATCTATCATGCCAGGCAGAAAATTCTGTCGGAGGTGCCAAACATTTTCTCTCCCCATACCGGAAATCCGCCCTCCCGTAGTTGTGCTTGCAACTCCGCACCAGCCGCGTGTAGTTCTTGTGTAGGTGAATTTTTCATCTGCCTACACACCTAAATGCGTTGATTATCAGATAGAAACGCTTCGTTAGTGTAGAATGCACACAATATCGCCTCAAAATGCAGAACGTGCGCGCGTGTGCGTGCGCGCGTATACGTATATATAGTACCATTCCCCGTTTTCCTCGGCGTCTGCTTATTTGCATACCTGCACATTTGCACATCTGTACATCAGCGAGCGCAAAACGAGCAAATTTTCCCGCCCGCCAGCCCACCGGCAAACCAGCACTTTTGCCCGCCAGCGGGCGCAAACGGTCATGTCCGCCGCCCGAGAGCGCAAAATTGCGCGATTTTTTTGCACGC
>OODA01000743.1_pt1 | contig 15067 bp, 10 predicted proteins | sample 1671341 | NCBI WGS metagenome assembly OODA01 (sample SAMN06348147, study PRJEB24527) | human gut metagenome | biome: human gut; feature: ankylosing spondylitis patient; material: feces | host: Homo sapiens | place: China | collected 2015-10 | reverse complement strand
TTTGGCCGCCCCGATATGAACGCCCTGATGCGTCAGGCACAGAAGATGCAGGATGACATGAAGGCCAAGCAGGCCGAGCTGGAAGCTGCCGAGTACACCGGCAGCGCCTCCGGCGAGATGGTCACCGTGAAGATGAACGGCAAGCACGAGGTGCTCAGCATCTCCATCAAGCCCGAAGCCGTGGACCCCGACGACATCGAGATGCTGGAAGATCTGGTGGCTGCGGCCATCAACGCCACCGTCAAGCAGGTGGATGAGACCGCCGAGGCCGAGATGGGCAAGCTGACCGGCGGCCTGAATATCCCCGGCCTCTGAGCCGCGGGGAGGCGTCGCCATGAGTTATAATGCAGCCCCGCTGGACAAGCTGATCGAAGAGTTCAGCAAGTTTCCGGGCATTGGCACCAAAGGCGCGACCCGGATGGCCTATCAGGTGCTGAGCATGTCGGATGACGAGGCCGCCGCGCTGGCGGGTGCCATCCAGGCGGCCCACACCCGGCTCCATCGCTGCCGCGTCTGCCAGAACTATACCGAAGCCGAGCTGTGCCCCATCTGCGCCAGCGCCAAGCGGGACCGCTCGGTCATCTGCGTGGTGGAAAAGCCCCGCGACGTGCAGGCGTTTGAGCGCACCCGCGAATATCGGGGCCTGTACCATGTGCTCCACGGTCTGATGAACCCGCTGGACGGCATCACGGCCGAGCAGCTCACCGTCAAGGAGCTGCTGGCCCGCCTGAGCACCGACGAGGTGAAAGAGGTCATCATGGCCATGAACCCCACCGTGGAGGGCGAGGCCACCGCGATGTATCTGGCTAAGCTCATCAAGCCGCTGGGCATCAAAGTCACCCGTCTGGCCTACGGCCTGCCCGTGGGCGGCAATCTGGAGTACACCGACGAGAACACCCTGTACAAGGCACTGGAAGGCCGCGGGGAACTGTAAACCCAGCAAAAGTTTACAATTCCTTCAAAAACGGGCCTTGCAAAACCGCAAAAATGTGATATACTAACAAAACGAGACCAGAACAGAAAGGAGGCGTGCCCCATGGCACCTGCAAAAGAGCGTCCGGCCACAAAGACCATCGCCACCAACCGGGAAGCACGCCACGAATACTTCGTTCTGGAAGCGCTGGAAACAGGTCTGGAGCTGAAAGGCACCGAGGTGAAGAGCCTGCGGGCCGGCGGCGTCAACCTGAAAGACAGCTGGGTCGATATCGAGGACGGCGAGCTTTTGGTCAAGGGAATGCACATCACCCCCTACGACCACGGCAACATCTTCAACCAGGACCCCATGCGGGTGCGGCGTCTGCTGGCCCACAAGAACGAGATCCGGCGGCTGCACCAGCAGTGCAAACTGCAGGGGTATACGCTGGTTCCACTCTCGCTCTATTTCAAGCATGGCCGTGTGAAGATGGAGCTGGGCCTGTGCAAGGGCAAAAAGCTCTACGACAAGCGCGCCGATGCCGCCAAGCGCGACGCAAAGCGCTCCATCGACCGGGCCGTCAAGTCCAACGGCACGTATTACTAAGATCTCCGGGCTGTTCCAGCCGGACGAAACTCTGCTTCACCGCACACCCTCACCGGTGTGCGTTTCATGGGGGCGTAAAGGTTTCGACGGGGGGAGCGAGGCCTGGGCAGCGGGTAGCAGTGGGGGACCTGCTCTAAACTCCTCCAAAAAATTAACTGACAACAATAATTATCAGTTGCTCGCAGCCTGAGTGCTGCGCGTTCCGCCCACTCTTGTGTCGTGTGGGGCCGGGGCGTCCTTTAGACACAGCACCTGAACGGACCTAAGCTTTGCGGACCGGCAGGAACTCATGAAGCTACCAATGCGTTAGCCTGGCGACCGGCGTGACGCGGAGGGAATATTGTTGATCGCCTGCACCCGGAGACACCTACGCTGAACTCTTTTCGGACATGGGTTCGACTCCCATCGCCTCCACCAGTAAAAAGCACCTGGATTCGTTAAAATCCAGGTGCTTTTTCTTTGCTTATACCACACTGTTTAACGCACTTTGCAATGACAGAGCCTCCCGCGCTGACGGAGAGGGATAAGCGGCTTGCAAAATGAGAACCCTTGTGCTACAATAGGAAAGGTTCCTAGTAGATATTTCCGGTTCGCCGGAACAGCGATACAACAGAAAAGAGGATGTCTGTTATGAGCGTGAAAAAGATCAGCGAGGCCATTCTGGGCGTAGGTGTGGATGATACCACCATCGACCTGTTCGAGAGCCAGTACCCGGTGCCCACCGGTGTGAGCTACAATTCCTATGTCATCCGGGACGAGAAGACCGCCGTTCTGGATACGGTAGACGCCCGCGCCACCGACCCGTGGCTGGAAAATCTGGCCGAGGCCCTGAACGGCACCCAGCCCGACTACCTCATCGTCTCCCACATGGAGCCGGACCACGGTGCCAACATCGCAAAGCTGGCCGCACGTTACCCGGCCATGCAGGTGGTGGGCAACGCCAAGACCTTCCAGTATATGGAGCAGTTCTTCGGCGCGGACGCCATCGCAAAGGAACGCCGCGTGGTGGTCAAGGATGGCGAGAGCCTGAGCCTGGGCAGCCACACGCTGACCTTCGTTTTTGCGCCCATGGTGCACTGGCCGGAAGTCATGGTGAGCTATGAGTCCACCGAGAAGGTGCTCTTCTCCGCCGACGGCTTTGGCCGTTTTGGCGCAGTGGCAAAGTTTGACGAACATGCCGACTGGGCCAGCGAAGCCCGCCGCTACTTCCTGAACATCGTGGGCAAGTATGGCCCGCAGGTGCAGGCTCTGCTGAAGAAGGCGGCTGCACTGGACATCCAGACCATCTGCCCGCTGCACGGCCCCGTGCTGACCGGCGATCTGAGCAAGTACCTGGCATACTATGACACCTGGTCCAGCTACAAGCCCGAAGAGCCGGAGAAGATCCTGGTCGCCAGTGCGTCCATCCATGGCCACACCCGCGCAGCAGCGCACCAGATGGCCGAAAAGCTCCGCGCCAGAGGAGCCAAGGTCGTGGAGATGGACCTGACCCGCACCGATGTCTCCTACGCCGTGACCGAAGCCTTCCGCTGCGGAAAGATCGTGCTGGCCTGCGCCACCTATGACGGCTTCCTCTTCCCGCCGATGGAAAACCTGCTGGCCCACCTGAAGACCAAGAACTTCCAGAGCCGCACCATCGGCCTGATGGAGAACGGCACCTGGGCCCCCATGGCCGCCAAGCTCATGCGTACCGAACTGGAGGGCATGAAGAACATCACCGTCTGTGAGAACGTCGTCACCATCCGTTCGGCAGTCAGTGCCGCATCGGAGGCACAGATGGAGCAGCTGGCGGAAGAGCTGATCGCAAAATAAGGAATACACAGCAAAAACAAGGGCCCGGCACCGGAAGTGTCGGGTCCTTGTTCTTTCTTTCGTTCTCTTATCGCTTCTTCTGCCCCAGAAGCACCAGTCCGCTCACGGCGACAAGGCCGCCGAGGAGGGCGAGACCGGCACCGGCCTGACCGAAGGCGTCGCCGACCGCACCGACGAGGGGGCTGGCGGGGATCATGAGCAGACTGTAGGCCATGCTGTCCACGCTGATGAGGGTGGCGCGCTGGTCGCTGGGGATGGCGTCGTTGAGCTGTTGGATCTCATGCAGGAGGTAGACCTGCAAAACGCCTTGCACCAGCATCATGCCGAAGATGCCGCCCCAGGCAGGCGCGGTGCCCACCAGAAGGGTGCCCGCACCGCAGAGCAGGGCACAGACGGCGTAGAACCGCCGCATGGAGCAGAACCGGACCCGGCGTCCGGCCTCGGTGCCGAGGACGCAGGCGATGCCGCCCAGCAGCAGGGGAAGGAACAGCGCTTCGGTGGGCCAGCCCAGCTCAATGAGACGCTGCTGCAAAAACATCTTGGTCAGGTAGCAGGGCACCGAGATGATCGCACTGGATACGATGAGCTTCGCGGCCAGCGGGCAGGTGCGCAGAACATGCAGACTGTCCTGCACGAGCTGGATGAATTGACCGGGCAGGTCGTGCAGGGGCTGCCGGGCCCGGTTGGCCTGCGCTGCCGTGACGATGGGTTCGTTCATCCATCGGCAGGCGAGGGTGGAGACGCCCTCGAACAGGGCGCTGAGCAGATAAAAGCCTGCAAAGCCGAGGAACCGCTGGACCGTGCTGGCCAGCGAACCCAGCGCACTGGCCAGCATGGAGATCTGGGAACTGTTGGCGGAGATCTGAAGGTATTCGTCCTCGCGGTCTTCCGTCTTGAGGCTGTCGTAGACAAGGGCCGTGAAGGTGCCGGAGAACAGGGTACTGTACAGCGCGTTCAGCGCCATTGCGAAGCAGATGGCAAACAGATTCGGTGCAAACGCCATCAGCAGGTTGGAGGTGACGGCCAGCACACCGCCGGACACAAGGGCTTTTTTGCGGCCCAGAAGATCTGCCACCATGCCGCTGGGCACTTCGCACAGCAGGTTGACGATATGGAAAACACTTTCGGCCAGGCCGATCTCCAACAGGGAGAACCCCCGTGCGGCCAGCAGCGCGACCCACACGGCGTCGGTGATCCGCAGGCCGGAGAAGAAGTCGGCCGTATAAACACAGCCAAGCTGCCGCTTGATGTTGAGCGTTGATCTTTTATTTGATTTCATGGAAAGCACCTTTCTATTGATACAGTCGATTTCGGAATAGAAAGTGCGCACATTCACCCTCTCAGTCACCTTCGGTGACAGCCGGTCCCCTTCTGGCGCTATCGCGCCACCTCCCCCGGCCGGGGGAGTCTTTCCCAAAGTGGGAGCCACTGGCGGGCCGGAAAACTCAAATCGGACTGAAAAAGTTCCTCAGGCCAGAAACAGGAGGGCTCCGCGGTCACGGCAGACAAAAAAGAAAACCACATAGCAAAGCTACGCGGCGTAAAAACAAATCCGCGCTTTGCTGGAAGAAGCATCTGCCAATGAGAGCAGGGCCAACGCTCTTACGCAAGGAAAAAACCATGCGTTTCGCAGGGCCTGCCCGACATGCCAAGGGCTCCCCCTCCGGGGGAGCTGGCTGCACAGCAGACTGAGAGGGTGATTCCTAAAAATGGGCGCACTTCGAGCCGGAAATGCTTAAGGGTTTCCTTTTTTGAAGAAAACGCAGCCGTTCCAACCCATGTGGGTGCACCCTCCTTCCAGTAAAACGTTGCGCTCAGCATACCATATCCCGGCGGAAAACACAAGCAAAAAACGGAAAATTGCCATAAAATCCGCTTCTGCGCTTGCAAACCGCGCCGAAATGTGGTAAGATGAGTTCTGGTTATGAAAACCTGATATGCAAAAACGCAGCGACGGAGAAAGTACGTGCAGTGTGTCCGGCAAAGAGAGAAGCTTCACCGGCTGAAAGGGCTTCCGAGAGAGACGTGCACCGAAGTTCGCTCCTGAGCGGCCCGCGTGAACGGCTGAAGACAGCCTGCTAGTGCGGGACGGTGCGCCCCGTTACGGCGTTTGAGCGCCGCTCCTTATAAAAAAGAGCGGAAACCGGGTGGTACCGCGGAGTAAAGTTTACAGCTTCGTCCCCTTTGCCGAAAGGCAGAGCGGGGCGGAGCTTTTTTGTTACCCGCTGAACAAGAAGAAAACCGAGAAGGAGAGAATTTCCATGCAAGCAATGATCGACGAGCTGGCCAAACTGGCCGAAGAAAGCCTCGGTCAGGTCTCTTCCAAGGAGACGCTGGCCACGTTCTGGCAGGAATATCTGAGCAAAAACGGCAAGATCCCCGCGCTGATGAAAAATCTGCGCTCCGTCGCGCCGGAAGAGCGCCCCGCCATGGGCAAGATCATCAACGAACTGAAGACCAAGGTGCAGGCGGACTACGATGCTGCCGCCGCCAAGGTGAAGGAAGCTGAGCTGGCCGCCCGCAACGCTGCCGAGACCGTGGACATCACCCTGCCCGCCAAGACCCGCGCGGTCGGCGGCCTGCATCCGCTGACGCTGGTCACTAACCAGATCATCGACGTCTTCTCCGGCATGGGCTTTGCTGTGGCGGACGCCCCGGAAATCGAGGATGACGACCACAACTTCACCCGCCTGAACGTCCCGAAGGACCACCCCGCCCGCGATATGCAGGATACCTTCTACCTGTCCGATGAGTTCCTGCTCCGCACCCAGACTTCCGGCGGCCAGATCCGCACCATGGATTCTCAGAAGCCGCCTATCAAGGTGCTCATCCCCGGCCGCGTCTTCCGTTCCGACTCCGACGCGACCCACAGCCCCATGTTCCACCAGATGGAAGGTCTGGTCGTGGACAAGGGCATCACCCTGGGCGATTTGCAGGGTGCCCTGAACACCTTCGTGCAGAAGCTGTTCGGTGCCGACACCCGCACCCGCCTGCGCCCGTCCTACTTCCCGTTCACCGAGCCCAGCGTCGAGGTCGATGTCAGCTGCTTCGAGTGCCACGGCAAGGGCTGCCCCCTGTGCAAGCACACCGGCTGGATCGAAGTTCTGGGCGGCGGCGTCGTCAACCGCAAGGTTTTGGAGAACTGCAACATCGACCCGGATGAGTACTCCGGCTTCGCCTTTGGCATCGGCATCGAGCGTATCGCCATGCTGAAATACGGCATCAACAACATCGGCCTGATGTTCGAGAACAACCTGGAGTTCCTCAAGCAGTTCCATGAATAAGAGGGGAGAGAGCAAACAATGAAAGTACCTTTCAGTTGGTTAAAAGAACTTGTCGATATCGACGTCACGGCTCAGGAATTGGAAGAACGCCTCTTCTCCTGCGGCTTTGAGGTCGAAGAGCTGATCCCGCTGGATGCAGGCATCAGCAAGGTGGTCGTCGGCAAGATCGTGGAGATGGAAAAGCAGGAGGGCACCCACCTGACCAAGTGTGTGGTGGACTGCGGCGACTACGGCCACGACATCCGCATCAGCACCGGTGCCGCCAACATGAAGCTGGGCGACTGCGTGCCCGCTGCTCTGGATGGCTCCACCCTGCCCGGCGGCATCAAGATCAAGGCCCGCAAGATGCAGGGCGTCGAGTCCAACGGCATGCTCTGTTCCGGCGAGGAGCTGGGCCTGAACGATGACCTGTTCCCCGGTTCGGAGGTCTACGGCCTGCTCATCCTGCCCGAAGACAGCGTCCCCGGCACCGACATCGCACCGGTGGTCGGTCTGGATGACTACATCTTCGATATCTCCATCACCGCCAACCGCCCGGACTGCCAGTCCGTTCTGGGCATCGCACGGGAGGTCTCTGCCATCCTCGGCAAGCCCCTGCACATGCCCGCCATGGATTACCAGGCCGTCTGCGACGCCGATGCCCCCATCACCGTGCAGGTGGAGGCCCCCGACCTGTGCCCCCGCTACATGGCACACTACGTCCGCAACATCCGGATGGGCGAGTCTCCCCGCTGGATGAAGCGCCATCTGGCCCTGTGCGGCCTGCGCTCCATCAGCAACGTGGTCGATATCACCAACCATACCCTGCTGGAGATGGGCCAGCCCATGCACGCCTTTGACCTGAACAAGGTCGCGGGCCGCACCATCGACGTCCGCCGCGCCCACGAGGGCGAGAAGATCATGACCCTCGATGAGAAGGAGTTCACCCTGAACCCCAACAACCTCGTCATCTGCGATGCCGAAAAGCCGGTGGCACTGGCCGGCATCATGGGCGGTGCCAACTCCGGCATGGATGAGAACACCACCAGCCTGCTCTTTGAGTGCGCCACCTTCGCCCGCGACTCCGTCCGCAAGACCAGCCGCGCGCTGGGCCAGAACAGCGACTCCTCCGCCCGCTACGAGAAGGGCGTGGACCGCCACTCGCCCGAACTGGGCCTCGCCCGTGCCCTGCACCTGATCCAGGAGCTGGACTGCGGCGACATCACCACGCTGGAATATGACCTGACCGATGGCCGCCCGCTGGAACGCAGACACATCGTGACCACCCCCACCAAGATCTGCGGTGTGCTGGGCATCACGGTGCCCGACCAGACCATGATCGACATCCTGCAGCGTCTGGAGTTCACCGTGGACGTGCAGGCCGACGGCAGCTGGGATGTTTCCGCCCCGCTGTACCGCGAGGACGTGGAGAGCTTCCCCGACCTGGCGGAAGAGGTCATCCGTGAGTACGGCTACGACCACATCGTGCCCACCTTCCTGAACACCGCTGCCGTCACCAACGGCGGTCTGAACTACGACCAGAAGCAGCAGCTCAAGACCAAGCGTCTGCTGGCGGCGCAGGGCTTCTATGAGGCATCCACGCTGGCCTTCTACTCCAACGCCGAGCTGGACATGCTGCACATCCCCGCCGATGATGCGGCCCGCAAGGCCATCCGCATCCTGAACCCCATCAGCGAGAACCTCTCCATCATGCGCACCCTGCTCACTCCGTCCATGCTGAACGTCATCGTGGACAACCTGAAGAAGGGCAACGCCGAGGGCCGTCTGTTCGAGATGGCACCGGTCTATCTGGCCAAGGAACTGCCCCTCTGCGAGCATCCGCACGAGCGCCAGACCCTCTGCATCGGTGCCTTCGGCCCGGAAGAGGACTTCTTCACCGTCAAGGGTGCCATGGAGGCACTGGCAGCCGGTTTCGGCCTGCACTTCACCTACGAGCGCGAGACTGCGCCCTGGCTGCACCCCGGCATCAGCGCCGCTGTCTACTGCGGCGGCAAGCGTCTGGGCGTCTTCGGCAAGCTCTCCAATGAGATCAACGGCGAGCTGGAGATCGCAAAGGAACAGAAGGACAGCCAGAACATCTACCTCGGTGAGCTGGACTACGAGGCCCTGATGAGCTGCGTGGACGGCGAGCTGCGCTATCAGCCGCTCAGCCCCTATGCTGCCGTCAAGCGCGACCTGGCCCTCGTCTGCGAGGAACAGGTCACCTGCGGCGAGATCGAGGAGACCATCAAGAAGGCAAGCCCGCTCATCACCGACGTGAAGCTGTTCGATATCTATCGCGGCGCAAACCTCGGCGCGGGCAAGAAGAGCATGGCGTTCTCCCTGACGCTGTCCGACCCCAGTGCAGAAGTCTCTGCCGAACAGGTCGAGCGCACCGTCAAAAAAGTGCTGGGCAACCTGAAGTTCAAGCTCGGCATTGAGATCCGCTGATTCAAAACAAGAAAAACAACAGCCCCCGTGCCAAAGCACGGGGGCTGTGTGCGTTCCGGGGAGAGGAATCACTTGGCATCCTCATATTCCGGGGCGTTCTCTTCTTTGTCGAGGTCCTCGGCGTGGATGCGGTCATGCAGACGCTGGCGGAACTCCTGGGCAGGGATGCCGCTTTGGTTCGGGGTCAGGTCGGGGGCAGGGTTACCGTCCGGCAGGTGGGCACCGAACGCGGGCACGAAGAAGAACTTGCGCACAACGAAGATGAGCGCGATGGCACCCACGCTGAGCAGGTTTTCAACGGCGGATTCGTGGCCGACCACCATGTGGCGGGCGATGGCGTAGAGCAGCACTTCCAGGCTGCTGCCGGGGCTGTGCTTGGCCAGCATCTTGATGAATTCGATGCCGATGACGATGTCCAGCGCACGTTCCAGAAATGTGCGGATCTCTGCATCGTTGCCATCGAACAGCAGGCCGGGCATCCATTTCAGCAGCGGCACGATGCTGAACAGCAGGCCGATGAGGACCAGTCCGGAGAGCGTGATCTCCAGCAGGGTGGATGCCTGGATGATGTAGTTGCGCAGCGCGGTGCGGCCGTGGCTTTCCACAGGGTGGTTGTGGGGTTTGAGCATGGTTCATTCTCCTTCGCATCTTCACGTCTTGCGGCAGATCTGGCCGAGAGCGCCAGACTTTTCTTCATTGTAGCAAAGAATGGAAACGAAGTCAAACGAATGGAACACGCGAGTAAAAATTATTGGGCGGCCACATAGCCGGACTTCTGGATGCAGGCGCGGCCTGCATCGGTGGAGAGCCAGTCGTAGACCTTGCGCTCCGGGGTGTCGGGGCCGGAATCCTGCCGGACTGCGGCATAAAATTCGTTGCACAGGGGGTAGCTCTCGTCCGCGATGGTGTCGGCCGAGGGGGTCACGCCGTCCACGGCCAGCAGCCGCAGGCCGGGCTTGGAGTACATCTCCGAGATGTAGTAGTAGACCGAGAAGCCGATGGCGTTGGCCGCGTTGTTGTACTCGGCGATGTCGTCTACCAGTTCGCCCATCATGGCAGGAGCCAGCTCGGTGGGGGCGTCCATCAGCTCGCCGCCCTGAATGAGCAGCTTCTGGAACAGGGTCTGGCTGCCGGAGTCCTCCCGGCGCTGGAAGGCCACGATGTCGGCATCCTCGCCGCCCACGTCCTTCCAGTTGGTGATCTTCCCGGCGTAGATGTCCCGGAGCTGCTGCCGGGTCAGGCTCTGGACGGGATTGTCCTCGTTCACGATGAAGACCAGCGCGTCCCGGCCAATGGCTTTCTGGTCCAGCGGGGCACCATCTGCCTTCAGCTCTTCCTTGACGGACTCCGGGGCCTCGTAGGCGATGATGAGCCGGGTGCCGTTCTCGGTGTCGCCGTAAAGGCCCAGGTTCCGCCAGGCCCAGGCGGTGGTGTTGGTGGTCACGGCGCTCTGGGCGGCTTCCAGCTCCATGCCGGTGGTGTCGGCCATGATCTGCGCAATGAGCGGGATGCAGGCCGTGGAGCCGTCGGTGACGGGAAACTCGTCCTCGGTGAGGATGGGCACTTCGGACGAGGCGGCACTCGATGCCGGTGCGCTGGAAGCGGCCTCTCCGCAGGCGGCCAGCAGCGCCGCCGTGGAGACGGCCCCCAGCCCCAGCAGGAAGGAACGGCGGGAAATTTTAGACTGTTTCATGGTGAAACCCTCCCTCAATAGAAGTAGTTGTTGGTCTCGTCGCTGGTGGAAGTGAAGATGCTCTGGCAGTAGATCCAGTTGCCCTCCACGTCCATCCAGCCGTAATCGAAGCCCTTGCGCGCCACGAAGACGCCCGCAGGCAGGGGCGCACTGCTGTTGTAGCGGGAATACTCGCCGCAGCTGCCTAGCCCGGCCAGGACGACCGCGCCGTCGCTGTCCAGCAGGTCGTACAGCCAGGTGCTGCCGGGGCCGCGGTAGCTGATGGAGAAATAGAAGTCGTCCTCCGTGGCAGCCACGGGCCAGAGGTAGCCGTCAAAGTCGTCGCCGTAGCGGGCGGTGAGGTCGGCCATCGAAAGGGTCTTGCTCAGCTCTGGCCCGGCGAGGGTCAGGGTGGTCACATCGTAGTTGTCGTTGTCGTACTGGCGCAGGTTGACCCAGCCGCTGCCCTGGTCGTAGAGGCGAGTGCGGTGCAGCGCTTCCAGCGGCGCAACCGTCGTGTCGGTCCGGATGGCACCGGTGTCCATATCGTAGACGCGGAGAGTGCCGTCCCTGGCGTAGATGTCCAGCGTGTTGGTGCCCAGGGCCATGTTGTAGAGGTCGAGGGTGTCGCCGGTGGTCAGGTCGTAGAGGAGGTAGCCGTCCTCCCGGTAGAGCACGGTCACGCCGGGCGCGTACCCGCTGATGGAGTCGTTAAACTCGCACAGCACGGTGCTGGTCATGTCGCTGACCAGATCCACGAGCTGATACTTGCCCTCGTCGGTCCGGAAGCTGGCAATGCCCGCGTGGAGATAGGTGACAAAGTCGCTCCGCTCCTCACCGGTGGCCGCATTCAGCAGGGAAGTGGACTCCAGACGCGTGCCGTCTTCGTTGTAAGTGTCGATCTCCACCCAGTCGGCGGGGGCCAGCGGGTCGTCGATCCCGGCGGAAAGGCGGTACAGCAGGCCGTGGAAGTTCTGGTAGACCACGGTGCCGTCCTTTTCCTGGATCTGAACGGCAGCATACTGGTAGAGGTCGTCGTTCTCTTCATCGGGCGCAGCATCGCCGGGGGCATAGAGACCAAAGGCCAGCCGGTCGCCCGCCACAAGGCAGGTGTAGGCGTTTTCGGGCACAGGGTACTCAGTGCCCGAAGCAAAATCCAGCACCCGCACGTCGCCCGCTGCATGGTCGTGCAGGGGCGAATAGGCGAAGCGGGTGGGTGTGGTCAGAACGAGCACACCGCCGGAAAGGCGGACGTCGTATTCGCGGTCAAAGGTGTAGAGCGCCTCACCCGTCCGGTCGAAGATGCCGCTGCGCCGCCCGGCGGCGGTGTCCGGGTCAGACCAGGTGCAGACGAACCAGTTCGTCTCGCTGGTCTGGCTGTCGGTCAGCAGATAGGACGTCTCGCTGGCAGGGGACTGGTGCACGACCTTGTCGCCGCAGAGGATGGTGTTCCCGCCGAGGGAGTCATAGCTGGAGAAGAGCCGCAGCCTGCCGTCCCGCAGGGAGGAGGCGTCGTATTTGGGCGGTTCCTCCTCCAGCTGGGGATGGGACACGGGCCGGGACGGCGTGGGCAGCAGCGAACAGGAGGTGAACACCCCCGCCGCCAGTGCCAGGCCCGCCGCCGCGCAGCCGATGCGGAGTAGATTCTGTTTCATAATGCAGTACCTCACAGGTCACAGGGACGAAATGCGGATGGGCTTTCCCATTTGATTATAATACGAAACACCCGGACATTCCATTGCATTGGAACATTTGGGCATGGTTACAATTTGGTTACGGCCGAAAGTTCAGTCGAAGTTTGCAAAAGCAGATGAAAAGCGGACGCTTTTTGGTCAAAGTGCTAAAGGAATGTCGAAATCCTTGTAAAAAATTACGACAAGTGGTATAATTTAACAAGACAAAAAGATCGATTTGTTTGTGAGAAAAACGTTTGGAGGGAATTATCATGAAAACTGTTGCACAGACTGTGATCGAAGCAGATCGTTTTTACACCATCGCTGCCCGCACCGGCAGCGTCATTGAGGCGGCTGCTTCCACGAAGAACGAGGAGACCGTTCGTCTGGGCAAATACGACCACAAGCCCGAACAGGAGTGGGCGTTCATCCGCGTGGGGGATGGTGTCTACCGCATCCGCAACCGCGCTTCCGGCAAGCTCCTTGACCTGATGATGACCGGCACCGCCAACGGCACCTGGCTGCATCTGTGGGAGGATGTGGGCGGCACGTCCCAGATGTGGACCGTGGAGCCTACCCCCGCCGGCACCGTCCGCCTGCGCTCTTCCTGGGCCAGCGGCAAGTGCATCGACACCGTGGGCATGGGCGTCTCCGACGGCGCACAGCTGCAGATCTGGCAGGAGACCGCCGGGGAAGATCAGCTCTGGACCATCTCCGAGGTGAAGGACCGCGCCAGCGCAAAGCGCGCTGCCAAGAAGGACGAGCCCGCCGCCGCTCCCGTTGAGGAGAAGGCCGAAGTCAAGGCAGAGGAGAAGCCCGTAGAAGCCGCTCCTGTTGTCGAGGCCCCCAAGGCGGAAGAAGTCAAGGCAGAGCCGGTCAAGACGGAAGAGAAGCCCGCAGAGGCAGCTCCTGCTGTTGAGGCACCCAAGGCCGAGGAAGTCAAGGCCGAACCGGCTGAGACGGAGGCAAAGCCCGCAGAAAAGGCTGCCCCCGCAGCGGTCAAGGCTCCGGTCAAGAAGCCTGCTGGCCGGAAGACCAGCCGCGCCGCCCGCAAGAAGGCTGCTGCAAAGAAGTGACCCTCTCAGCCATCGCGCAGCGATGCCAGCTCCCCCAAAGGGGGAGCCACTGGCGCGCCGGTTTTGGCTGTGCCGGGATGAACAAAGCGTAATAAAACCATAAACGAAAGTGCTCCGCTGTTTTGATCCACAGCATCGCTCCCATCGCTCTTTGTCAGAGCATGGGACAGATGCCGCTGGTCTTGACAGCGGAGCACTTTTGTTTACGATATCAGAATACCTTCAGCAGTCAGCAGGGGTTGCCCGACCTGCCAAAGGCTCCCCCTTCGGGGGAGCTGTCTGCGCAGCAGACTGAGAGGGTATCACACATTCAACATGCTGCGCTGCGCGGCGGCACGGAACTGGAGAGCTGCTGCGATGAAGCCCTTGAACAGGGGATGCGCGCGGTTGGGGCGGCTCTTGAACTCCGGGTGGAACTGGGCACCCAGATGGAAGGCGCGGCCCGGCAGCTCCACGGTCTCGACCAGACGGCCGTCGGGGCTGGTGCCGGAAATGACCAGACCCTTTTCCTCCATCTCGCTGCGGAAGTCGTTGTTGAACTCGTAGCGGTGGCGGTGGCGCTCCCAGATCTCCGGTTCGCCGTAGCACTCGGCCATCTTGGTGCCGGGCTTGACGGTGCAGGGGTATTTGCCCAGGCGCATGGTGCCGCCCTTGGGGATGTTGCCCTGCTGGTCGGCCATCAGCGCGATGACATTGTGCTGGCCGTCCGGGGTGAACTCGCTGGAGTTCGCATCGGCGTAGCCCAGTACATTGCGGGCAAACTCCATGACCATGATCTGCATGCCCAGGCAGATGCCGAAGTAGGGCACATGGTTCTCGCGAGCGTACTGTGCGGCCTGGATCATTCCCTCGATGCCGCGGTCACCGAAGCCGCCGGGCACGATGATGCCGTCCACATCGGTAAAGGCTTCCTTGCAGGCGGCCTGGTCGGTCAGGTCTTCGCTCTCGACCCAGCGGATCTCCACCTGGCTGTCGTTCTCAAAACCGGCATGGTAGAGGCTCTCCATAACGGAGAGGTAAGCGTCGTGCAGCTTGACATACTTGCCCACCAGCGCGATGGTGCAGGTCTTGCTGCGGGTGGCGATGCGGGAGACCACCTGCTTCCACTCGGTCAGGTCGGCAGGGGGGACGTCCAGCTTCAGCTTCTTGACCACCACATCGTCCAGACCGTTGGTGTGGAGCATCAGCGGGCACTGGTAGAGGCTGGGCATGGTCAGGTTCTCGATGACGCACTCCGGCTGCACGTTGCAGAAGGTGCTGATCTTGCGGCGGATGTCGCCGCCCACGCTGCCGTCGGCACGCAGGATGATGATGTCGGGGTTGATGCCCATGCCCTGCAGCTCCTTGACGGAGTGCTGTGCAGGCTTCGATTTGTATTCGTCCGAGCCGGAGATGTAGGGCACCAGCACGACGTGGATGTAGCAGCAGTTGTCGCGGCCCTGCTCCAGGCCCACCTGACGGATGGCCTCCAGGAAGGGCTGGCTCTCGATGTCGCCGGTGGTGCCGCCGATCTCGGTGATGACCACATCGGCCTCGGTGGAGGAGGCCAGGTTGTAGATGTAGCTCTTGATCTCGTTGGTGATGTGGGGGATGATCTGGAC
>OODA01000742.1_pt1 | contig 15068 bp, 5 predicted proteins | sample 1671341 | NCBI WGS metagenome assembly OODA01 (sample SAMN06348147, study PRJEB24527) | human gut metagenome | biome: human gut; feature: ankylosing spondylitis patient; material: feces | host: Homo sapiens | place: China | collected 2015-10 | reverse complement strand
AAAAAAGAAATAGCTTCCGGCATTTGTCCATTCCGCCGGAACTCCGAATGTGCGCTTATTCTTTTTACTATGTGTTATACAGTAATACATCAAACTCTTTTGTCACGTCATAATTCGGAGTGCAAAGATAATGTTTTCTGCTCAAATGAAAGGATGTTTGCCAAAAGTTTTTACAAAAATATTTCATTTTCCTCTTTTTATTTCTTTTCTCCGCTGTTTCGGGCGGCTCTTTCGCGCATGATGCTGTCCGACCACTCTTGCAGGCGCTTGGATTCTTCTTCGGGGAGTCGCATGAACGAGCCGTGCTGCGGATGTTTCACGCCCTCCATGGTGACGGGGGAGTGGAAGTTGGCGAGTTTTTCATCGGCCTGGCAGATGCGATATCTTTTGGGCTTGGAGGAGTATTCGATGTAGGCCACGCGCCAGGTAGAGTCGCCCACCAACTGGAAGGCAGAGCAGCCCTCACACTTTTTGTTGCCTTCAAACTTAGTCGTTTTCATCTTTTATTTTATAAGGACCGGTCAGTTTTGTAGCTGTAGCGGCAAAGATGCCGGGTGTACCTCCTTCTTTCTTGATGAGCATGTGATAGAGTCCGTCGGCCGGCACATAGTTAATGTCGGCATCGATGGTAGCATATCCCCAGTCCACCAGCAGGCGGGGTTTAGTGAGACGTGTAAAGGTGGCGTCGGCATAGGAATAGAACACGCGGTCGTACTGGTCTTCTGCCGGATTAAGCAGTGAATAGTATATCATGTATCCGCCCTTCGTGCCATCGGCCCATACGTACGAAGGGTCCCAGAAAATTTGCGGTGCCCATACGCGTTTGATGGTGCTGTAGTCCTTATAGACGTCGGGCGACTGAGGGTCACAGAAAATGTCCGGGCCCTGGCGGAAGTCGAAGGTGGTAGAAGTCCAGTGAATCAGGTCGTCACTTTTCAGCAGGTTGATGCCGTAGTTGAACCACGAGCGGCTCTTGGCGTTGCTCATGTCGGTAGTCACCATCAGGTAGCCCTTTCCGTCGGACGTACGGCAGATAAAGGCATCGCGTGCTCCTCCCTCTATTTTTGACATTTCTTCTACATTGTATACGGGGTCGCCATCAATCAGGTCGTGAAAGTGTACGCCGTCACGGCTCAGGGCGTAGGCCGTCCATTCTCCTCGTCCGCTCATGTGGCAGTACAAGTATCCGTAGTCTCCCTTTTGCAAGTTTTGTGCTCCGGCTCCCAGCGAAGCCAGTGCCAGCAGTGAAATTATCAGTTTCTTTTTCATGGTAGTGTAATGTTTCATTTTGCGGGTAAAAGTAGAAAATCGGCAGAAGGCAGACAAGGGACTATTGTACAAATTACACGTAATAATGTGTCAAATGCTCCTGTGATGTAACGGAAACGGGTTGTACGGGCTGGAAAAATGTAGTTTCTCGGAAAAAAATCTCTTTTTTATTTGGCTGTTTTCAAGAAAACAGTAATTTTGCAACCGTTTTCAACGAAACACGTTGCCGAAATAACTCAGTTGGTAGAGTAACTCATTCGTAATGAGTAAGTCGCGGGTTCGAGTCCCGCTTTCGGCTCTTCTCATAAAAGCCTGAAATACAGATATTTGATTTTCTCTATACGAATCAAAACAATCAGGATGCCATTAAAAAAAAAGGAAAATTATTCCACTTTTGGAAGGAAAAAAGTACCTGAAAAAGTAACGCTGGATTTTCCTTGTCGGAGGACACAACTATGGCAACAATCAATCCTGTTATCATCAAAGAAAGAGTGCTTAAAAACGGAACGCACAAACTGAGGATTGCGGTACGGCACAAGTCTGTAACTTCTTACATCGTCACAAAAATCATTCTTAACGATCCAGGACAGCTAAAGAACGGTAAGATAGTAAGGCACCCGGATGCCTGTGAGCTTAACAAGAAGTTAAGGAATATGCTTGATATTTACGAGGAGCGTCTCGATAATGTCAAGAACACTGATTTGTACACATGCGAGCAGCTTAGAGATATTATCAAGTCAGGACCGGATGGGGAAGAAGTAACATTCAAGGGAATATCCGGAGAGTATGTGAGTTATCTTATGTCAGAAGGAAGGAATTCTTATGCAAAGCTTATAGAACGCTCTTCAAGATACTTCTGTGATTACTGCAGGGGAGATATTGATATGGAAGATATTACGCCTGTTCTCGTAAAATCCTTTTCTGAATACCTTAGAAGATCAGGAAAGACACAGACTTATATAAACACAATTCTAAGCCACATTAAGGTTATTGTGAACAAGGCAATATCAGACCAGATGGTATCATATAGCGTTCATCCTTTTTCATCCGTAAGAATATCTCCTGCACCAGTCAGGGAAGTTACACTCAGCCTTGAATCGTTCCTTAGAATAATGAATTCAAGACCTGACACGAAGAAAAAGAAGATGTCCAGAGACCTGTTCATGATTTCCTTCATGCTGGGAGGAATGAACCTAATAGACATCATGAATGTTGATTTCCGCGACAAGGAAGTAAGATACGTCCGTACAAAGTCTGCCGGAAGAACCCAGCAGGAAAACGTAATTGCATTTGAAATGCCTGAAGGTATTGACAGGTATACAGGAGAATGGATGAAGCCTAATGGGAAGCTTGATTTCGGATACAATTTCACCTATCACAATTTCTCTCAATACGTATCTTATGCGATAACAGACCTTGCAGAAGAGCTTGGCATAAAGGAAAGAGTGGTATTCTATTCTGCGCGAAAGTGCTTTGCTCAGTTTGCCAGCGACATCTGCATGCCTGACAGCGTTATTAACTACTGTCTTGGTCACAGCGACAGATCCAAAGGTGTAATCAGGTATTACACGAAGATAAGAAGCCGGCAGGCAAGCATCTGCATTAAGAGAGTGTGCGATTATGTGATAAGGCCGGAACTTTACAAGGACTTCGTTGAACTTAGAAGCATGTCATTAATGAATATGATGTGAAAATAAAGCCCCTTCCTGATACATATCCGGTCGGGGCTGTTTGTTTGAACAAAAGTCTTCTACGCTTTTACTTTGCAAATATAGTAATTATTCATTTTCTGATACCTCAATTATCTTTTTTCTCTGTTCTTCCTTCAGTTGATTAAGCTGGAAAACGCTGTCTTTAATCAGATTGATAGTGGTTCCTGAATTCTGTTGCTGTTCCTGGCTGGATTCGTTGAACTTCACAACAAGGTTGGATATTACCTCAAGCAATTTGGTTATCTTGTTAATGTCAGTCTCAGTCGCGCAAAGAACAATTGCCCTGTTGATAGCAATGTCAGCAAGGGAGTTAATCTTATGGAAATGGTTCTGAAGGAATTCAAGCTTGGCACGTGCGAAGTCAATCTCTACCTTTTCTGCGATAAGAGTAGAGCTTGCTAATTCTATGTCTCCCTTGTACCGGTAATACCACTGTTTTATCGTGTTGGTATTGATACCTGTCTTCTTGTGCATTATTGAATAGTTCATACCGCTGTCAATCAGCATCCGCACAACCTTAATACGGTCTTCATCAGTGTAATTCAGCTTAACAGAGTGCTCTATTTCCTTCACTTTTTTTGCCCTGCTCCTTCTTGTAATCTTCTTCTCTTCGCCCATAACTGTAACTAATATTGTAACTCAGTTACAAAAATGATGTATTTTGTAACTTTTAACATTTATAAGTGCTTATAATGTTCTAATTCCCAAAGATATACGAAGTTACAAGAAGTTACAAGGTTTGTAACTTTGTGTAGAATTACAATTACCAAATTACGCAACTTATGATACTGATAATTAGCTTACTTTGTCAGTGTGACACAAAATAAATTATACGCGTATGATTGGAGCTATATTAGGAGCCGTAGGCGGACTTGCATCCGGAATAGCCGGAGGGATCAAGTCTGCCAAGGCGGCAAAGGAACAACAAAGGCTCATTAACGAGCAGGAGTCTAAGAACAATGCATGGTATAACAGGAACTACTATCAGAATTACATGGATTCTACCGAAGCCCAGGCGGCAATGAAGAGGGTGGAAAACACGTTGAAAAAGCAGAATCAGGAAGCAAGGGCAACTGCAGTTGTGACCGGTGCAACACCTGAAGCTGCAATAGCACAACAGCAGGCAAACAATGAGATTCTGGACGAAACGGCAACCGGACTTGCAGCTCAGGCTACAGCCAGAAAGGCGCAAGTTGAAGCTATAGACCAGCAGAACCAGAACAACATCTTTCAGGCAAGACTAGGTCAGTCTTCTGCGAACGAGCAGGGTGGTGCCCAGCTTATGAGTAACGGACTAGGGCTTATAAGTAGTGCTCTTTCCATGCAGGAATGGGGAAAGAAGAAAGGGGGTAAATGATGGGACTTTTCGATTTTATCAAGAAAAACCCGTCTGTAGACACTTCAAGGCTTCCTGAATTCGAAAATTACGGACAATCTCCCGAATCTTTTTCAAATTTTCAATTCTCACGAAGTAATCAGGGCGTAAAACCTGATAAAACCAAGGTTGAACAGCCTGTTTTACCCGTTTCTTCTGCAGAACAGGTGAGAGCTGCAACCAATCAGGCAATGCAGGAACAGACAGAGAAGAAGCCTACAACTCCTGATGATGTGTTTACAGCGTTACTAAGAGAAAGGTACCAGGAGAGCGAAGATTCGCTTAAAAGACAGAGGGCCGCTGAGTTTTGGGGTAATCTTGCAAATCTCTTCGGACAAACAGTTTCTTCGGCTGCCGGTGCCAGAATGTTCAGCCCGATTAAGAGCAATACCCAGCAATACAATCAGGCTATTGACAGACTGAGGGATTCTTACAACGACACATTGCTTAACTACAATCTTTCTACGGCTCGTGCTGAAAGAGCTGCAAAAGCAGAACAGGATAAGATAAATCTTAAGTTTGAGCGCGACAAAGCACTTGCAGAGATTCAGGCTAATCTTAAGGCTGGTCTTATAGACAAGCAGAAAGCCGCTGACCTTGAAAAGCAGGCGCGTAAAGCTAAGGATGCTAAAGAACTTGAAGGAGTTAAGAATGATTTCAGGATGAAACTTGCTAGATACAATCAGGGTGCAGCTACAGGTCGTACCAAGATGAACAATGAAGCTGCAATGGAAAGAGAGAAATACCGTCAGCAAGAGATAGCCAAGAGAAACGGTAATGCAGGTTCAGGAAAGAAAAATAAGTATCCTAAGATGAAGTTTGGCCATGACGGTGCAGTCACTTACGACCTAAACAAAGATACAGACGTGGCAAGAATGTACAATGAAGGTGTAAGAATAGGATATTTCCCCCAGCAATTCAATGATCCGACAAAGAAAGGAATGACAATTGATGATATGAGAGAAGCTATTCTTACCGCAACAGACGATAAAAGGCCTGTTCACGACAGACAACAAGGATGGTCACTTAGAGATAACAATAACAACGGTTGGTCACTAAAAGATATTGAATAATGAGCGCAGACACAAGAAAGAAGATATACGACATTCTCAAGAACAAGACAGGATTCATGGATAGTTATGAGGATTTTGACAACGACATGACTACGAGTGAAGATGCGAGAAAGAAAGTATATGAAGTTCTGAGAGACAAAACCGGATTCAATGACACGTATGAAAACTTCGTTAGCGGAATATCTGGCGAAGTTCAAAGAGAATCCGCTATTCCTCCTGCAAAAGAAGAATCTGGTAATGTTGTAACTACTGTTCAGTCACCTTCTTATCCTCAGAGGACTGAAACAAAAGAAAGAATACTGAATAACATACCTGATTATTTCAGAAGCCGTGGAAATGACCTTTCTACTCTTCCTCTTCCGCAAAATACGATGTCAGCAGAGAATCCTGCCGATATTCCTGGAAGGATTGTTCAGGACGAACAGCAGAGAATACAGCTTGCTGAACGTGCGGACAATGATCCGTACATGAAACAGCAGGAACTTGAACACGTATTCAAGCCAAAGAATCAGGAACAGATTGACAGCGTAAGGCAGCTTATCAACAGCGCACGCCAGGAGAGAGTTAAGGAAAGACAGCAGAGGGTTAAGTCTGCCGGTGGAGGTGGAATATTCTCAACCATGTCACAGGCTTACCTTGCCGGTGAGCAGAACGATGCTGACAAGCAACTTGAATACGCATCAACTCTTATAGAACAGGCTCAGAATATAACCAACGAAGCGAAAAAGAAAGGTAATACAAATTTCTTTGCAGGATTCGCACGAGGATTTAAGGATGCACCGCTGGATGGATGGGCAATGGGATTGCAGGACCTTAAGAACTACTCTGCCGCTAAGAAGGTTATGGACAAAGTAGACCGTGGAGAAGAACTTTCACCGTCTGAGGATGCTCTTATGCAGGCTCTGGTTACAAACGCGGCTACGCAGATGTATTATTCAGGAGACCTTGGAAGAGGATACAAGGCCGGAGGAGTGACAGCAGAATCACTCCCATTCATGCTTGACATGATTGCTGGAATGGGAACAATTCAGGCCGTTACAAAACCTGCATCAAAGGCACTTGTCAAGTATGCAACCGAAAAAGCTGCAAAGATGGGACTTGGACGTGCGACAACCGGACTGGCAAAAGGAGCCGCAAGGACAGCAGCCAGGCTTGGTGATGTGGCAGCTCATACAGCTACATTTGGCGGTGCGCGTGTAGCAGCAGACTATCAGAGAAGAGGACTTGGTGATGTTCAGGTTTCTCCGGAACAGGATGGTACTGTATCATACGCAGGAAGGGATAATGTGCAGACTGGGGCAGAAGCAATAGGAAAGTCTGTCGTATCAACAGCGGCAGAGACCGGAAGCGAGCTTCTTGGAGAATACTTTGCTCCTATGCTTGGTTGGGTTGGTAAAGTGACCGGTGCAAACCGCCTTGGAAAGATAATTCCTGCTTCTGTTGGAAAGGCTTATTCATCCATCATTAACAGCAACGGATTCAAGCAGGTTCAGGAAATTGCCAGACGTGCTAAGATTGCGGATCCTATAGGTGAATACGGAGAAGAGGTAGTGAACAACCTTGTATCTACCGCAATAGGAGATATGACACCTGAGCAGCTTGTTGACCTTGACAATAATATAGACACATTCCTTGGTGTTGCTCCAATGTCAGCACTTTTTGGCGCGGCCGGAACCGGTGGATACCTTCGTGAGAAATACAGGAACTACCGAAACATGCGTGAGTTTGAGAATCAGATGCGCGACACGATGGGAGAGGACTGGTCCGGAGTAAGGGAAGCATTGCAGGATGCCGATATAGAGACAGCACGCGGAATGGTGAAGGAAGTTCTGTCAAGCAATATGCAGCCTGACATAAAGAAAAAGGCCATAAACTACATTTCTTCTGTCCTTCAGGAACAGACATTGCAGGAAGCAGACAAGCAGATTGCACCTGAAGAAATGATTCAGAACAAACGCTTCATTATATCTAATCTTAATGAAGCAAGAAACAATATTGGAATAGGAGAAGAGGAACTTAACTCTGCTGTGTCCATATTGAATCAGGAAGGTGAGAGTGCCTTGTCGGAATTGTATGATGCGGAAACAGTTCAAAAGATTGTTGAATACAAGAATGCCTATGATGATTATCTTAATTATACTTACTGGGTGCAGAATCAGGCGTATGATGCAAGAATGGAAGCTGAGTCGCAGGTTGAAAGAATGACAAACGCAACCACCGGCACCGTAATGAGGGTGAAGTCAGGGTTAAGCAAGAACCCAGTCAATATATTGCGAGGTAATATAGTTTTTGATGCTGAAGGAAATGTAGATAAGGATAGCTCCGACAACACAATATATTATCTTAGCGAGGATGGAAAGGTAAAAATGGCTCCAATATCCATGTTCGAAAGCCTTGTTGACGATACACCGGCTGATGAACTTTCATATCAGGCAGGAGAAGATGCGGAACAAGAATTCATCCAGAATGAAGAAGCTCAAATTATGCAGCCTGAACAGAGCGTTCAACCAATCGAATTGGGAACTACATTCCAGAGTGATGGCGTAACTTATTCCGTAACACAAAAATCGCCGGACGGATATGTAGTAAGTGCTTTGGATGAAGAAGGAAATCCGGTTCAGTCTAATCTTCTAACCGAAGAACAGATAAGAACCGCAATGACACCTGCAATTCAGGAAGAACAAACTTCACAAGAACAATTTGTTCAGAATGAAGATATAACACAGCCTGAACAGCAGCAGTTACAAACTGAACCTCAGACTGCAATATCAAGGATACCGGTTAATGAAAACGGTGAACATGACTTCGAATCAGCACCATATCAGGATACATCATCCGCACTAATTGAGATAAGCGAAAGCGTGGACGATGCTAAGGATACAGCCGTGCAGATGATTAACCATTATCAGGAAGAACTTAAAAAAGCTGATAAGGCAAAGACGACAGGTAATACAATTCAGGAGATTGTACGTCTTAAGCAGCAGAAGAAGGCAAACATTCAGTCTATCAACGATAAGATAGCATACTGGAACAGTGTTGCCAATGATATTGAATCAAAACGCCCAGGTGGAATAATTGAGCAGGCAAAGGAAGAATCTGATGCAAATCAGCAGAGACTTTCAGAAATGACGGCTGAACAGCAGCAGGCTGCACAACAGGAAGTACAGAAGAAGATAGATTCAGGAGCATACGAACGTAAGGAACCGCGTAAGAGGATAAGATACGTGAACGAAGATAATGATATGGGAACCGCCAACACTCCTATGGAACACGTATTGCGTGAGATTGCAACAGGACGCGTAACATTCAAATGGAATGATTCAGGAGAAACGCAGGGGTTGGGTTCACACCTCGGTCTTGCATCATCGCCGGAAGAAAGACGCAGGATGATTTGGGCGTTGTCTTCTGACGGTATGACACCGGAAGCGGCAGCAGAGCAGATTCACGCTGATATGCCTGAAAACCTGCAAGGAATGGTAACAGATCAGGACGTATTCAACATGATACTCGATGCATTCCATCAGAACGGCACACCTTCCAAGATGTGGGAATCCGCAAAATCAATGCACGGTACAGACGTAGAAGAAAGCGCACCTGGTTATGAGGACTACATGGAACGGCAGGCTCTTGAATGGGAAGCTTCTCAGAACAATATGACAGTTGAAGAGTGGATTTCATACGTTGATTACGTAGAAGAAGAACTTGACAACATGTATTCTTCCGTTTCGGATGAAGATTTAAATGCTATATTTGAAAGTTTTAACGAACAAATCATATCAGAAAATGAATCAAGAGGAAATGAAACAGAAGGTGCAGGAAGCACTGAAGGACAAACAGACGGTGAACAAGGCGATGAACTTCTGCCAGAAGGCCGGGGTAATAACGAAGGAGCAGATACAACAGTCAATGAACAACCGGAGCCAGCAAATCAAGCTGATGGCGAAAGCGGTGGCGTGGTACCTGAATCAGAAGGAGCAGTAAAAACCGAAATAGAATCCGCACGAAAGGAAGTAGACCAGAATCCTACCGAAGCACAAAAAGAAGCCGGTAACTACAAAAAGGGTCATGTTAAAGTAGACGGATTCGACATTACGATAGAGAACCCGAAAGGCTCAGTGCGTTCAGGAAAGGATGCTGACGGTAAAGAATGGTCTGTAACCATGAACAATGACTACGGATATATCCGCGGTACCGAGGGAGTGGATGGAGACCATATCGACGTATTTCTTTCGGACAACCCGGAGCAGGGAAACGTGTATGTAATAGACCAGGTAAATCAAAAAACAGGAGAATATGATGAAAGTAAGGTTATGTACGGATTCAACTCGTTGGAGGAAGCGAAAGATGCTTATCTTGCTAACTTTGAAGAAGGTTGGAAAGTTGGTGTTGTGTCCGGAGTGTCAAAGGAAGAATTCAGAAAATGGATAGAAAGTTCAGTAAGAAAGACAAAGCCATTCTCTGAATACAAGTCCGTGAAAGTGGAAGAAGCTCAGAATGAAGGAATTCGTCCGGATGAAGGTGTACTTGATTATGCAAAGAGAGTAGCTGAAAGAGAGCAGAAGAAAGCGAAACCGGAGAAGAAGATAGATGTATTCAGCTATACAGATGCAAAGAGCAATATTCCTGCATACCGGGGAGCGTATTACAGCGACGGTACAGTGACAGCTACAAACGGATTTACATTAATTCGTTTAAAAGCCACATATCCAAGCGAAAACGAGGGAAAGGTAATTTCCAAGAAAGGCGAAGATGTAGAAAACGTACGTTATCCAAAGGTGGAATTAATTATCCCGAAAGGAGAGCAAGAGGAAGTAACAGTTGATAAAGAATCCGTACGAGCTAAGCTGAATGAGATAGAAACCAAGCTGAAAGAAGAATGGGAAAAATCCGACAAGAAAACTCCTTACAAAACATTAAAGGCCATTACTACAGTAAAGGTTAATATTGGTGGTGTAACCCATAACATGAGCCTAGATAGACTGGCTGCATTATTGGATGGAATGGATGCAATAGGAAGTAATCAGGTAGGAATAACAAAAACACTAGCCTATGCGAAAAATGGTAAACAGTTGATTGCTGTAGCTTTCAACGCTAAGGATATTGACGATACATACGACAACTTAAGTATATCAGATGAAACCTATAGCGAGGATACGATAAACCAGATGAAACGTGTGGGTGTTCCTCTTACTGATTTGGAAGGAATACCGAAGTCAGAGGATGGAATGTTCCAAATCTATGGTATTCAGAATGTAGTCGGAGAAACAATGTACTTTGTTTCAAGTCCTGGAAAGACAGTTAAAAACATGGATGAAAACTATGTCGGAACAGGAGACAGAATGTTTAAAAGTCTGGACGAAGCTATAAAAGGTGCGGAAGAAGAAAGAGCATCATACCAACGCACAAAGGCAGACAGGGAAGAAAGAGAGGAGAGAGTACGCCAAAGAATAGAAGAAGAACGAAAAGCGCAGGAAGCAAAGGACGCAACTCCACTAGGCAAGTTCCTTAAAACCCTGAATAGACTTCAAGCCGGCAAGGCTGATGGCATTCTTTCCGATAACGTTTCCTTCAATGGTGAAACGATGTCTAAGGCTGATTTTATCCAACGGGTAATAGCGGATGGATACGCGGCAGAAGAATATCTTGACGGTACAAAAATCAAATGCCGTTTGGTAAAAGACGGTAAGGTATACAAAATCAATAAGACTGAATTCGACTTTGCGAAGTTTGCTGGTGCCGGAACTATCGAAGTTGAAAACAAGGATGACTTAATCAACCTTGAAAGACTTTCAAGAAAATATGCCGACAAGGGTGTATATACGATGGCCGACATCGACAAAAGGATAGCTTCTACAGAGAGAAGATTGAAAGGAACAAACGAAAACGGAAAGGAAGGGAAGGAACTTAAAAAAGCATTGGAAGAACTTAATGAACTGAAAAGACTTAAGGAGATGCAGAATAGTACAAGAACAAAACAAGAGGAGAATGTTGAATCACAAAACACTTCCGACGAACAGACAAACGAATCCGGGCTTACTGATAGTAATGTAGAGCAGGAGAGAACTTCTCCAAAAGAGAGAATAGAGGACACCGGAGAAAAAATCGGTGGGGCAAGAAAAGACATAATCAGAAAGTATGCTGATAAAATAAACCTATCCGCACAGACATTCTCCAAAATGTTCCCAAAACCCGACATTAAAGCATTGGTGGAAGCAGGAGTACAAATCAAAGATGCAGCTGCCGTAAAAGCAATGTATGATATAGCCAAGGCAGAATACAAGAGACGCAAGTCAACTGCAAACAGCGTGTTCTTCGCAATGTACGCAAAGCAGGTTCTTTCCGGAGACCGGAGCAAGGAACTTGTTTACAACGGTGTTGTGTTTACTGAATACGGTAAGGAGATTATCACAGCAAACGAAAAGGCTTATGCTGCCTTATACGAAAGACTTGGACTGGAGTATAGTGACATAGACTTGTATGACTTCAGGATAATACCACGTTCAGGGTTCGATACAAGAATAATCAACTTCAATGAGTTGAACAGACAGAATCAGGAACTCAGCAAAAGAAGAGGAAAGAATGTGAAATACCTGGATGGAGATAAGGTTAATTTCGTAATAGGCCCATACCATAGGGCAGAGAATCAGTTTGAAACCATTGAGGATGCTATTGACGCATTTGTCGAAAGGGTGAAGAAAGAAACAAAGCTTGACGCACCAAAGTATTCTCCTTCTATTTACTGGAAGAAGAAAGACGGATACACCGACTACTCTACCACATGGGTAGGAACGAAGATAAAAGGCTTCGGACTGGTAGATGTAAAATCCTTCAAGAATTCATCAGAAGCAAGAAAATGGTTAGCAGAACATCAGGAAGACTTCCAGCAGATGTCGGCAGCCGAGGAATCACGCCTGAATGAGGAAAAGAAAGAAGGCGTTGCCAGCTATACGCAGATAATTGAAAAAGAGGTTAACGCCTTTGTGGTGAAAATCAAAGTAAGAGGAATAGGACAGCCTATCGAAGTAAAGAGATTCCCGATTGAAGGAGAAAGATATTCACGTGAACGTTCTTTGAACTACAAGAAGATGATGGATGAATCTTCACAATGGGCAAAATCAGAGGAATGCAAACAAATTTCTGACGAAATTGCACAGAACGCACTTTCTGCAAAAAAAGGAAAGGTTAAGATAAAAACCGAAACCGACAAGATGAGAGAAAGAGTAGGTGAAGACTACAGAAGCGGACGTGATATTACGACCAATGAACTTCTGGACACATTCGGATTCAGGGCAATTGAATTCGGTAATTACGTGAGCCAAAAAGAAAGACAGTCATTCCTCAATAACATCTACGATTCTCTTATGGATATGTCGAAGATATTGGGAATAAGTCCGAAAGGTTTGTCTCTTGGGGGAAAGCTTGCTATTGCTTATGGTGCCAGAGGTAAATCAGCAGCTTCAGGACACTATGAGCCATACAAGAATGTAATCAATGTGACAAAGACTTCAGGGAACGGAGTGTTTGCACATGAATGGATGCACGCACTTGATTATTACTTCTCCAACTTCAATCCTGAGAATATCTATTCAAGCGCACCTCACGCAACATCAGGAGAGTATAAGAGTGATATAAGAGACGAAGTAAAGTCTTCGTTTGATAACCTTATGTCTGTAATCAAAGCGTCAGACTATTACAAAAGGTCGGTAGCATTGAACGAATACTATTCATCCGACACTGAACTTGCAGCAAGGGCATTGCAGGACTATATCATCAGAAAGCTGGAAGAAAGAGGTCAGGTAAATGACTTCCTATCCAACCACATCACACCGGAGGAATGGTCAGGTTCAGAAAAAACATACCCATTCCCTTCAGGAAAAGAAGTGGAGACTATCGGTGAAGCATTCAATAATCTATTTGATACCATAGATGAAAAAGTTGATGAAGAAGGTAATACTACCCTGTTCAGAGAAGAAGGAAACCCTGACACCCGTTTCCGCTTTATCGGAGAACAAGGCGCAGCAAACCTTGATGCAGCAGAAGAAGCTAACACAAGATTAGACAACCTTGCTGTTGCGCGAGAAATGGAAAAATCAGGTAAGGATGCGAAATCTATCAAAATAGCTACCGGATGGGAACGTGGATCCGATGGCAAGTGGAGGTATGAAGAAGAAGACTTTGAATATATACCAAAGGGGAATGCACGGGAAAAATCATTGCTTGAGCGTGAACCATGGCATAAAGAACTTATGTCTTTGTCGGATAAAGTGTATAATGGAGAGAAACTCTCCAATGAGGAAGAGGTGCGTTTTGATGAATTATCAAAGAAAGAAACAGAACTGAAAGATAGCCTGAAAAAATCAGATATAAAGTTTCTTGATGATTATGTATCTGATAACACTCTGTTTAAAGAATATCCTGAGTTGAAGCAAGTAAAGGTAGAATTTTATGACGGTAGCTTTTTCGATGGCGGCTCGTATAGTCATCATGATATGACTATCAGGATAAACAATAATTCTCCTTTGGATGCAAAAAGCATTCTTGTACATGAGGTGCAACATGCAATTCAGCATATTGAGGGATTTTCGCGAGGAGGAAATTCCAGAACTTACCGTAATTATCTCAACAGCCTAAAAGAGAAACGCGATGCCTGGTCTATGATTGATGAATTTGAAGAGAAATCGAAAGAGCTAGGAAGCGATGCTTCTAAAATGGATGTTTACAAAGCAGTTCGCGATGAATACACTTCGTTGGGAATGTCTTTTGGCGATGGGATAATGCCAAGCAGAGATGCTTTCGACGAAGGATTTAATCTTTGGGTTCGTGGTTATGATAAAGAAGGATATGAAGATGCTTACAAGGAATATCAGAATCTTATTGAAAAGTTTGGTCTGGGAGAAAGCAAGGATAGATATCACGAACTTTCCGGAGAAGTAGAAGCACGAAATGTTCAGTCACGTCTTAATATGACACCTGAAGAAAGAAGAAATACACTTGCATCCGAAACAGAAGACGTCGCAAGAGAAGACCAGATATTCCTTTATGATTCAATGGGTGCCAGCAGCATGGTTATTGACGCGAATCAGATAGCCGAAAGCCTTAACGTACCCGTTCAGGTTATCAATTCCATAGATGAAGTACCTGAAGGAGCGGCAAAGGAAGCAATTCAAAAAGGAAGAAAAGTGAAAGGATGGTATGATGTAAAGACCGGAAAGGTTTACGTATACCTCCCAAACGCTACAAGCCCGGAAGATGTGAAACAGACCATCCTTCACGAAGGTATCGCACACTTCGGATTGCGTCAGCTTGTCGGAGAGGAACGCATGGATGATTTCCTGGATGAAGTATTCAGCAACGTATCCGGAGAAGTAAGAAGAAAGATAACTGATTCTCTTCCTAAGTACGGATATAACTCACGTGTAGCAACGGAAGAATACATGGCTTCCATCGCAGAGAACGGAGTTGACGTATCTACATGGGAGCGTATAAAGCAAGCTTTCAAGAATCTTCTTAGAAGAATTGGTATTAATATCCAAATCAATGACAACGAATTGAAATATATTCTCTGGAGAAGCGCACAGAATCTTGACAAAAACAGACCGATAGATTTGGCAATTGATGTGGCAATGCAATACAAAATCG
>OODA01000730.1_pt1 | contig 15472 bp, 8 predicted proteins | sample 1671341 | NCBI WGS metagenome assembly OODA01 (sample SAMN06348147, study PRJEB24527) | human gut metagenome | biome: human gut; feature: ankylosing spondylitis patient; material: feces | host: Homo sapiens | place: China | collected 2015-10 | reverse complement strand
CCGGTACCATCTGTCATAGTTACATAAGTGTCACATGTGATGAAGTGGCCCTTCTTGTGCTGCTTCTCACATACAGGCTTTACGCACTCATAGAGTGGCTCATACTCCTTGTACTCAAGATCCTTACCGACATATGTCTCAAGAACCTCGTATGCAGGAACTGCTGCCTGATCGTCTGCTGCTTCCTTTGCAAGACCGCCGAGAACCTTGTCTGCAAGCGCCTGTGCAAGATAATATGTGTAGCCGTCTGCTGCCTTAACCTTCACGTATGTCTCATCTGGATTTACACAGAGTGCTACGTTTGAAGGAAGTGTCCAAGGTGTTGTTGTCCATGCGAGGAAATATGCGTCCTCTCCGATAACCTTGAATCTTACTACTGCTGAACGCTCCTTGACTGTCTTGTATCCCTGTGCAACCTCATGGCTTGAAAGAGGTGTACCACATCTTGGGCAGTAAGGCACGATCTTGAAGCCCTTGTACAGAAGTCCCTGATCCCAGATCTTCTTCAGCGCCCACCACTCTGACTCGATGAAGTCATCATGGTATGTTACATATGGGTTGTCCATATCAGCCCAGAAACCTACCTTGCCTGAGAACTCTTCCCACATGCCTTTATATTTCCATACGGACTCCTTACATTTCTGGATAAATGGCTCCAGTCCGTACTCCTCTATCTGCTCCTTGCCGTCGATTCCCAAGAGCTTCTCAACCTCGAGCTCAACAGGCAGACCGTGTGTATCCCATCCGGCCTTTCTGACTACGTTATGTCCCTTCATTGTCTGATATCTAGGGATCATATCCTTGATTACACGTGTGAGAACGTGTCCGATATGTGGCTTACCATTTGCTGTTGGAGGGCCATCATAGAATGTGTATGTTGGCAGATCCTTTGTCTCTTCAACACTCTTCTCAAATACCTGATTTTCTTTCCAGAAGTCCAATACCTTCTGCTCTCTGTTCACGAATTCCAGTTTAGTCGAAACCTTGTCGTACATGTCGTCTTTCCTTTCTGTGATAAATATAAAAAAGCCCTTCGTCGTAATCAGGACGAAGGGCTTTGAGTTCGTTATACCACCTATTACTTACATACTAACATATGCGCTCCCATTAACGCAGGAAATACGTCAGAGCCTACTTGAGCAAATCTCTTTTGGTCTGCAACTCCAGAGTGATATTCCGAAAGTCTCTACTGTCACCGGGCTCGCACCACCCCCGGCTCGCTGCTGATCTCGCAGACTCCGTACTGTCTCTGTCATCGTTTTTAACTTATATGATCCAGAAAACCGCCTGTATAAGCCATTTCTGAACCTATCCATTCATTAGTATAGCAAGTATTTGTGGTTTGTCAATCGCAATATGCGCAAATAATTTACTATTCTACTTCTTTATAACCACATTCTTTGTTGTGCTCCATGCAGAATAGTAAGTTGTTTTTCCTACCTTCTTGAAGCTTCTGACTCTCACATAATATTTCTTCTTAGCCAATTTTGCTATTGTGACATTTGACTTTTTAGCTCCGGTCACTTTTACAGTCTTTGCCTTAGCAAAATTGCTCTTTACAGAATACTGTATCTGATATCCTCCTACCTTGGAATTTACCGACCACTTAACAGTCATCTTCTTTCCTGCCTTGTTCGTGGTCTTGGTAACCTTTGACGAAGTGATTCTCATAATGGTTTTCTGATTGCTGTCAGCCGCATTGTAACTTGTCTTGCCTGCCGTCTTGCACGCAACAATCTTATATGTGTATACCGTTCCATTTTTAGCTGACTTATCTGTATAGCTCAGTATTGTGTTTTTGTTTATATTGGCCAGCTTGCTGTACTTTCCCTTTCCAGCCTTTCTGTATACGATATATCCACCAGCTCCATTATTAAGATACATATAACAATTTCTTACATTTTTTATATTATCACCATGCTTTTACAATTACAATTCGTTTTTTATACACATTTGCTATAAAACATATTCGTATGTATCTAATATAAACAAAAAATCTCATGGACTGAGAAATCTATCCTCAATCCATGAGATTTATTTTCTAATATACGTAGAGATCATAGTCTACAAGATACCACTTACCGCCAGTCTTTATAACTGTGTATATGATCTCGCCATCTGATTCGTCAGTAGATCCTTTTATCTTGACATCAAGGTCCACCTCGTAGCACTTGTCAACCGTCATGTCGACATCCAGCATGTCAAATGTATCATTTACATCCTTAAGCTTATCCTCGTCATATTCCTTCTCTGATCTGTCCTCGACCTTGATGCTCTTGACCTTGCCTACCTCATCTACCATGTCGCTGACCTGCTCGTTGAATGTATCCTTGACATAGTCATCACTGCCTGTATAGCTTCTTATCCTGTTATACAGCTTGTAATATTCCTTGTCCATCAGATCAACCATGGCATCGGCATCGCCTTTTTCATAGGCTGTCACCAGCTTGTCTCCGACCTTCTTGGCACTTCTCTCACCGGGACCACCCGCCAGGATCAGAACAACGACTATTATCGCGATCAGGACTGCCGCTGCGATTCCGCCTATTATTGCTATAAGCTTCTTGTTCACCTTTTTACCCGGCTCCATAACACCCGGAGTCATGCCCGGCTGCTGGCTGTACTGTGGCTGTCCATACTGTGGCTGTCCATACTGTGGCTGCCCAAATCCTCCATACTGTCCACCTGTCGACTGGACATTTCCACCAAACTGCTGACCCTGACCGTACTGCGGCTGACCATACTGTGGCTGCCCAAATCCTCCATACTGTCCGCCCATCGGCTGTCCAAATCCACCCGGCTGCTGATTCTGCTGTGGCTGACCCGGGTTCGGCTGCCCTTGTGCACTGTTCTGCACCGGAGAAAATGCGCTCACTCCCGGAGTCGTGAGGACAGTAGTTCCCACGTCCTCATCGTCGTCCATATCATTAAATCCATTTACGTTATTCTCGTCCATCTTTCTCTCCTTATTCTGCTCATCCCTTTTGCTGCTCTGGAACAATAATGTTCCCATAGAATCATGGTAGCATTTTATATCTGCTATGTCCAACCAAAAACATCACATTACCTCAAATTTTACACTTTATTACCTGTTTTCTTTCGCTATTATGTAATAAAAGGCGTTATGATGATGAACACACAGAATAAAAAAACAATCCGCCACGGATACAAATTGTATCCATGGCGGATTCTTCTATTTCTTTTGATATTATCTCTTCTTTATTACAACCGATTTCTTTCCACTCCATGCGGAATAGTAAACCTTACCATCAATCTTCTTAAAGCTTCGTACTCTGACATAATATCTCTTGCCCTTAGTAAGTCGTTTGATGGTCTTACTTGTAACTGAACCTCCGTTTACATTGGCCGTCTTTGCAGATTTAAACGATGCATTGTCTGCATACTGTATCTGATATCCGGTGGCCTTGGCTGCCTTATTATATGTAACCTTGGCTGTTCCGGCCGATGCACTTGTGAATTTCTTCAGCTTCACGGCAGGTACATAACTTCCTGTCTTCTCGCCGCCAAATGCCGAATTGTATGTCACATCGCCAAATGTCTTATAAGTTCTTATCTTATATGTATACTTTACACCCACATTTTTAGCTGTGACGTCCACGAACGATGTTGTATCCGGATTCTGAACAACACCTGCTATCGTATATGCTTTTCCATTTACTCCTCTGTAAACAACATATCCCGATGCCGCTTTATACTTCTTCCAGCTCAACTTTATTCCATTTGCTGTGTTGTCAATGGACTCAACTTTTCTCACACCCATCTTGATGTCAAATGTGAGTGTCTTCTCCCCTTCATAGTCACCCTTGAATTTGATGACAACTTTGGCCTTGCCGATATTCTTGTTATTTGAATATGAAACGCTGTAATTTCCTGCGGCAACCTTTCTGCCCTTTGAGTCTTTGACCTCTACAGCAGGCTTCTTAGCTGTACCATCATACTCAACAGCGCTGTATGCAAGCCTGATACTCTTTATCCTGTATATACTCTGAGTTTCCTTGCTGGCTGACTTGCAGTTTTTGCACACATGCGCCTTATATCCGTCACTGGTCTGTGATGCCTTTTTCTTAACCGTCCACACCGTCTGATAATCGTGAGGAACTGTGGTCTCATCGTCTATGATAGTATCCTTTTCTCCGCAGTTATTGTCACATTTTGCCGTCTTGGTTCCCTTCTGCGAACATGTGGCATTTCCATCTGACTCATACTTTGTGAAGCTGTGTCCTGTAGCAGGGATCACCTCGGTCTCATATATATCCTCATCCTCAATATACCTTGTCTTCTCTCCGTTCTCAGTACATGTCGGAATCTTGGTTATGATCCATCCCTCGTCATCTCCATCCCCAAACTTCTGGGTCTTTGACTCGGCATACACCCATTCTGATGAACCCGTATTCTTATATCTGAGATCCAGAGTCACATCTGTGTATGTGTCATTTTCCACAACAGACATGATTCCCTGAATGATATTTCCATATGCATCAGTCCATCTTCCGCTGACAAATGGTGTCTTCTGGCTCTCATTATTTGCATATGTTATCTCTATATCTCCGGTTACACTGTATCCGTCCTCTGTCTTCTTCACCTTGCATCCTGATATGCTCACAGCGGAGATATCGTACTCGTTCTCTACCTCTGCCTTCACCTTCTCAGGAGTGATCGTCACGCTTCCTGTCTGCTGCGACGCAAGGCTGATCCTGAATGTATAACTGCGGTTCGCCTCAAATGTCCTGTCTATAATGAGTTGTCCGCCGTTCCGTGAGTATGTCTTTTCCAGAACCCCATCAGCATAGATTCTGGTGTATACTGTATTATCTCCGCAGTCCACCGTAAATCTGTACTCTCCGGTCTCCGTTGGGATAAATTCATACTCGATGCCCTCTCCGTCATAGCTTATATCCGCTGTTGTCTTCTGACCCGGTGTTATTTTTCCATTACCTGTCACATACGAATCGTGATATGTAAATGTTATCTGATCATCTTTCTCTCTCGCATAGAGTGCTATAATATAGCTTCCCTTTTTCAGAGAGAAAGCATCTCCACTGCTATATGTATCTGAAAAGCTGCCATCATCCTCAATGGTATATATACCCTTAAGCTCAAAGCCCTGTCTCTGAAGGGATACCACTCCATCTGACGCAATATCAAATCTGTACAGCTTTACATCCCCAGTGTTCTCAACACCTGAAAGCACCGCAGGCTCACCTGATATCAGGTACTCCAGCTCATCCACATTCAGATCCACGACATCAAATGATGCTCCCTGAACTTCACAATCGTCAGCCATTCCCCATATGTAAGGTATTATCTCATATGATCCGGTCTGTTCTGTTATCGTGTCGATGCTTAAATAGCTGCTCACCCTGCCGTTTTTCGTGATCGTATAGCTTGTATCATCGTCATCCGCATCAAATGTTCTGGTGCTTCCATCAGAATATGTGACAACGGTTTTTATGCTACCCTTAAGCTCATCAAATTCCCTCAGATATTCAGTCTTAGAAACGGTTGTGCTTACGCTTACAGCCTTGACGATCTCCTTCATTGTCACGCCGCATTTATTTACATTTTTTCCCGGATACACACATACATACAGATCCCCGCCTGCTGTGTCAAATCCCGCACTGCCAAATCCATCAGATGAATAAGCCACGTTGTTAGTCGTTATCTCTGTTCCATTTGCATCTAAAATCCTGATGCCATCGATCTTCTCATCAGCGGATACCACATACGAACCCGCCTGGGCACTTACCTTATATACATACATATATCTGTCGCCGGAAATATCCAGCGTCTTTGAGCCGTCCCATGTTCCAAGGCTCATGCTCTGTGCAGTCTTCACTGCAAATGGTATCTCAACCGTATCCATGCCATCCGCACCATCGATTGCAAGTTCAACCATGTATCTGCCTGTATCAACCCTGCTGCCAAGGCCTGCGATCTCGACATACTTTCCAGTTTTCTCGTTATATCTGTACCATGTACTCGTGATCAGCTCATTATCCTCGCTGTCACCGACACTGGCCTCTTTTACACTGCCATCATCATATACAAACTGAAGAGTCTCTCTATCCAGAAGGTTTTTGATACCTGATAATTTCATATCTGGAAGGAATTCATAGGTTCTGTTATCTCTCAGCTTCCATGAACTGATCTTTGAATTTGACAAAGTTTCTCCCCTTGTCACATTCATGCTCCAACTGGTCTGCGTATCTCCCCACTTGTCCTCTACTCCGCCATCGAGACAGATATAGTATGTATTGCCGCTCTCAAGTGCAGCCTCGCCATCCGATACACTAAGTTTCTTCAGATCATACATTGTCTCATCGTCAGCGTCGATCTTGCTGTAGATCTCCATGCCACCCACTGGGGCAAATGTATACCTGGCGGATGTCGAAGGCTTAAACGTATAATATACACTGCCATTCTCCGACAGACTTACCTGGTTAGATCCCTCCGCAAGACTTCCGGCAGCAACATCCTCTATATCCTTTATCTCTATGTCATATGCATAAGAGTCCTCACTATACAGTGTGTATATCCTAATCTGTGCCGCTCCGACAGGGCACTCATTTTCCATATCTGTAACTATCTCAGCACGTACCTCGTCTCCTCTGGAGGTTTCCACACTGTCCGAATCGTCAAACACCAGCTCCTCTGTTTTTCCGTCAGCATACGAGATCTTTACTCTGGTTCCATCTACATAACTGCTGATATCCTTATCGTAGCTGCCCATTCTGATGAAATCTGTGTTCTCGGGAACAGCAATCATATCTGTCACTTTCGGAATAAAGCTCAGTCTCACATTTGTCTTGGAAGTAGATAACTCATTATACAAGCCTACGTAATAAGTGCTGCCTCCAGTAAGTTTTCCTGTAACCTCTACCGGGCCCTCATCACCGGACTCATATACACAATAAGGACTGTCGCTTTCTATTACCACACTTCCGTCAAATGGCATGACAAAACTGTAATAGGCCTTGTCATACTCATCCGTTCCGACACTCACATTGTTGTCACCTTCGGAGAGCTGTCCTGCGCTCAGCTTGTCTATGGACACTACCTTAAGCACTGCCGTGCCGAGCAGCTCCTGATCTTCCTCAGCCGCATTATATCCCACAGCTACTTTGTACTCGCCCTCTGAAAGATTTACACCTTTTTCATATTCGTACTCTTTCCAGTTATCATCAGATGACGAATAATATACTGTATATCTGTTTCCATTACTGTATCCACTTCCACCGGTCAGATCTATGCTTTCCGTGGACTTATCATTATACTTTATTGTACTGCTCGCACCATTCATGAAGCTTATCGGCGTTCCGGCTGCCCATTCGCTCTTTGCCAGCTTCAATGTCACCCCTGAAGGTGCCGCATACTTCTTTGCCTTGAGCCTGACCTCATTCAATGTTTCATTGTCATCATCCGTTGTTCCTGAAAGTCTGACATAATAGGTCTTTCCCTTGACAAATGAATACCTGTCATTATCGGTCTCAACCACCGCCATGTCCGAATCATATACATCTATAAATGCAGTTGATGATTTATCTACTTCAAACACAAAGTCAGCAGTTGCAGATGGTATAAATCTGTAATACTCGTAACCGTCCACCCTGGTATCATATGCGTAGGTATCCGTCTCACTGATATTCCTTTTTCCTACAAAATATTCAGCAGGAGTCTGCACCTTTGCAGTGTACGAATCGTATATCTTGGTCGACTGGTTCGGCTCACTATCCATTTTATCTGTAAGCTGAACAGTATACGTACCGGCCGGAAGTTTTTCCGCATCCGCATACGATACCATATCCCCTTCATCGCCCTCATAATAATAACTTCCCTTGGAATCCTTCACCCACAGACTGTATGTAACTCCATCTATCTTACAGTCTGAGCCGCTGATACCTGAACTGCGCACCTTTCCACCGGAATAGGTTACCGTTGCGTACGCCGATGTTATGGAGTCTGGTGTTCCCTCCAGTATCGTTGTATTATCCGGCACCATTTTTATTGCCGCCACATCCGGAAGCTTTCTCACGCTTATATTTGCACTTTCGGAAACTGTATAAGAACGGGCATACTTAGACCCAAGAATGTATTTCTCCCCCGCAGTGCACTTGTATACCAGCCTGCAGCATCCACTGCCATCCTTTTTACCTGTAGCAAGGCGCTTACTCTTACTGTTATACAAGGTCTCCTGAAGCATCAGCCGTGACTGGCTTCCCTGCAATATTATCTCATAATATCCTGTCTCATCCGTGACAAATGATATTTTACTCTCCTTGCCATTAACTATGTTCACAACCCCATAGTCACCCTCAAGCTCTGAAATATCCTCTGTAGCTGCTGATATCTCAGCTTCATTCATCTGTACGGCATACGCTGTCATATTTGACAGTAAAGTCTGTGCCTGTGCAGTCGTCATCGGTATATGAATGCACGACGACACCATGGCTACAGTTACAGCCGCAGCCATTATCCCCTTCAATTTCATATGTAACCTCCCTTTTTCTCCCATACATATTCAGCACATTTATGCCGAATATATAAGCACAAAAAATTACAGCCTCATATTATCATGAAGCTGTAATTTAATACAATATAATTAATATTTATGTATAAATAACACAATATCACTTATGCAATTTTACTTTCTAACCAGATGGATCTGGTAAGCATTGTACTCGCCGAACTTGAGTGGTACAGGAAGTCCTATCTGTTCAAGTCCCTGTCCGCTGTACTCTGCGCCGGTCTCCTCGTCAACATATGTGGCATCCACATCAAGTCCCTTTACTCTGACAAAAGGTACAGGGGCATTGCAGAAGCTCTCCACCGTCACGATATTGACAAGGGTCTCTGACTTGTCCCTTGCGACAAATGACCATGCAGCTACACCTTTGCTCTTATCCGCATCCGTCAGTCTGTAGTAAAGTCCATTATGAAGAAGATCCCAGTACTTCTTGTAGTTTTCTACCTGAGCCTTTACCTCTTCCTTCTCCTCATCGCTGACCTTGTTCAGATCAAGCTCGTAGCCAAAGCTTCCTGCCATGGCAACAACGGCTCTTGTATTGAATGGAGTTGTCCTGCCTGTCTGATGATTTGGAACCGCTGATACGTGTGAACCAACCACCGATATAGGATAGCCAAATGAAGTTCCATACTGTATGTCAAGTCTGCAGATGGCATCTGTATCATCACTGCACCAGATCTGTGGTGTGTAATACATCATTCCGGCATCAAATCTTCCGCCGCCGCCGCTGCAACCCTCGATGAACATCTTTGGATATCTCGCCTGAAGCCTCTCCATAAAGTCATATACACCGAGTACATACTTGTAGAGGATAGTTCCATTGTTCTGGATTCCCTCAGTCATGGAGTATACATTTAAGATGCTTCTGTTCATATCCATCTTTATGTAATCAACATCTATCTTGTCCAGCACTGCTGTCATCTGGTCAAATATGCAGTTTACGACCTCTTTTCTTGAGAAGTCCAGATTGAGCTGGCTTCTTCCCATGACAGGCTTTCTTCCAGGGATCACAAATGCATAATCCGGATGCTCCTTGAACAGCTCGCTCTTCTCGGATACCATCTCAGGCTCGATCCAGATACCGAACTTCATGCCGAGATCCTTAACCCTCTTGACAACATCAGCCATAGGGCCGCCCATCTTATCCTCATTTACAAACCAGTCGCCGAGACCTGACTTGTCATCATTTCTCACACCGAACCAGCCATCATCCAGAACCAGCATCTCAACGCCGAGCTCTGAAGCCTGCTTTGCTATATTAACTATATCATCACCATTGAAATCGAAGTATACTGCCTCCCAACTGTTGATGAGAATAGGTCTCCTCTTTGTCTTGTACTCACCGCGGCAGATATTGTATCTCACAACGTCATGCATCTTATGTGACATGTCAGCAAATCCATCAGGTGAATAAACCATAACTACCTCAGGTGCCACAAACTCGCTCTCAGGATAGAGCACATACTCAAACATCTCATCCTGAACACCCATATTGAGTCTCACCTGATCTGTCTGATCCTTCTCAACCTCACAGTTGAAGCTTCCGCTGTAGAGAAATGAGCTTCCATAGCAGTCACCTGCATCCTCATTCGCATCCTTGCCTGCTATAACCACAAATGGGCTGTGCTGATGGCTTGATGTACCCCTTGTGCTTCCGATCTTCTTCACACCATGATTTATAGCTTCTCTCTCATACATGCGCTCCATAGCATGTCTTCCGTGGAAGTGGATGAGATCATAATCACCTGTCACAAAATCCAGGCTCATACTTGATGCCTTTGCCACAAATATATCCGCATCGCTTATATTTCTGACTATAGCTGATCTTGTGATCAGATCCTTATCCTCTATAATTCCATACAGAAGATCAACCTCCACTCCCACCTGAGGATCCTGAAGAACGATCTTAAGGGTCTCACCCTTCTCGCCGTCATTTGTGTAAGCAGCAGGAAGTCCCTTGAGACTATACTTACTGTCCATCACCTCATATGAAACATATCTGAGATCACATCCATGTATTCCCTCTATGTCCTTTATGTTGAATGCCGGAGTCCTGAAATCTCCGTTGCCGTAGCAGCTATATTCCAGTGGAATGTTGTCTAGAGAGAATTCTCTGTGCTCCTGTGCTTCATAAGGATTGCCTGAGAATCCTCTATCGTAATGAGTTATGACATATGACATATCCCCGTCCATTTTCTTGCCATAATACAGATGAGCCAGATACCCATAGTCGATCACCTTCATCTGATATGTAGTATTTTTGGTGTTCAATGTGAAAAGCTTTTTCTCTTCATTTATCAATATTGCCATGCCCAAGTCCTCCTTTTCGTGATCTCCAGTTTCTCTACAGCCAAATTTCATTTGACTGATCTTTCCTCATAATTTATCTACAACCGGCTCCGCCGGATTGTATTCCAAGTTCCACCATGTAGTCCACAAATTTCTCCACATATCCATAATCCGCCGCATATGCTGACAATCCAATATATGCCTTGCCATCTGTGTACTCAGTAAGTCCTGCCGCCTTGTATCCTTCAGATACATCTATTCCGACAGGTATCTTCTTCCCCTCTTCATCCTCGTAATAAATTATCCTATCCTTATACTTATCATATATATCGCCGACCTTCTCATCCGACAGGTCTGCAAGTCTGCCGCTCTTCGCCAGACCTATGAGATTGTCATACTGGCACAAGACTGCCTGAGCAGTGTCCGCCTCAAGGTATGCCAGCACCTTCATATAGTAACTGTTCTTATAATCTGAGTTATTTGCCAGATTAAAAAATGCATTGTTGTCAAATGTAACCCTTCCCGGGAGATTTTCTTCCCCTACATACGACACAAACCCCTGTGTCAGCCTGCAGTCCTCTGAAACATCATCGTAGTTGTTCACAAGGACAACATCCAGTATCGGCTTGTCCTCCCTCGTTGCAAACACAACAGTGAAATACACTACAAGTCCCACGAGAACGACCGCACCGATTATCCAAAGCTTGTAATAATCCCAGATATATCCTATTTTTTTGCGTATGGAGTCCATCTCTTTGATCTTCTGTTTTTCTTCTTCCGTGATTATCGGCTTTTTCATAGACGTCCTCCTTTTGTTTCGCACTTACGATATATTTTGGAGTGGACGCATGAGAGGCGCTCCGCGCGGCGTCCACGGCATCGTAAATACTTCGTATTTACGATATATTTTGAAACAGACGCATGAGAGGCGCTTCGCGCGGCGTCTGCAGCATCGCAAGTGCTTCGCACTTACGATATATTTCACAAGGGTGGCGTCAGTAACCGACGTCACCCTGTGGTCATATATAATATCTTCTTTAACTTTCTTTAGAGCTTTCCACCTGATGTTGCAATACCTTCTACGAACTGCTTCTGGAATATCAGGTATATAACGATCATTGGTATACATGATATAAGAGATGCAGCCATCAGCTGTGGATAATTGGACTGATACTGTCCCTGCATTGTTGCAAGAGCTGCTGAGAGCGGCATCTTGTTTGCACTGCTGTTTACAACCAGTGGCCACATCAGATCCTTGAATGCGAACACTGCTGTGAATATACCGAGGGCAACCATCGATGATCTTGCAAGTGGAGCCATAACGAACACGAATGTCTTTGGAATGTTACATCCGTCAAGTCTTGCTGCCTCCTCGAGATCTCCAGGAAGTCCCATGTAAGCCTGCTTGAGCAGGAAAGTACCAAACGCTGTTACGATACCTGGGAATACCAGGGCGAACATTGTATTTGTCAGTCCCATCTTACTGATCATCAGGAACTGTGGGATGATGAATATCTGTGAAGGAATCATCATCTGGAAAAGTATCAGGGAGAACATAAAGTCTCTGCCCTTGAACTTAAGTCTTGCAAATGCATATCCTGCGAGTGTTGCTGTGAGACATGCACACACAACTCTAAAGAATATGAGCAGTAATGTGTTCTTGTAGAGAACAAGGAAGTTCATATTATTCCAAACAGTAGTGAACGCGTCTGTACGCCACTGTGATGGGAATATTACGAATGGACTTACCGAAGTTGCCTCTGTTACTGTCTTAAATGCTGTGAGTGTCATCCATACAAATGGCACTATCATAATGATTGAGAATATGATCAGAATGAGGTGAATCAATAATCTCTGCATTCTTCTCTTAAACTGTACGCCTCTTGTCATATCGATTCCCCCTTCCTAGTTATAATGAACCCACTTCTTCTGACCGATCATCTGGAATACTGTAAGTACCATGATGACTGCGAGAAGAAGAACTACTATTGCTGATCCATAACCCTTGTTACCATTCTGGAATGAGTACTGGTAGAACAGATATACGATGGATTCTGTCTTCTTGAGGGCCGGATTGGAAATATCCATTACCATGTATACAAGGTCGAATACCTGAAGTGCTCCGATTACTCTTGTTACGAGTACGAAGAATACTGTAGGGGAGAGAAGTGGAAGAGTGATCTTGAAGAATGATCTTACTCCTGATGCTCCGTCAATATCTGCTGCCTCGTAGTAATCCTTAGGTATCTCCTGAAGTCCTGCAAGGAACAGAACCATGTTGTAACCAATGATCGACCATACACCGATGATTGCAACTGAAATCCATGCGATCTTTGGATTGGATATCCACTCGATCTTTGCACCAAGGATGTGGTTTAACAGACCGAACTGTGAATTGTATAACCATCTCCATACCATGGCTACGGCTGCTGGTGCAACTACCATTGGCAGGAAAAATATTGCTCTGTATATTGTTCTTCCATGCATCTTACGATTCAGGAATACTGCAAGTATAAGTGCAATTGCAATTGAGAATGGAACCTCGATGATCGCATACTTGAATGTATTGAGAAGTGACTGCCATACCTCAGGGTCAGCAAACATCTTCTTGTAATTTGCAAATCCTGCAAATGATGAATCTCCGAATGATCCAACCTTACAGAATGACTGATATATTGTCTGTACTATAGGCCATAAGTTAAGTACGATGATTCCTATCATTGTTGGGAGGATGAATGCCCAGCCCCATTTGCGCTGGTTTCTTTCCCATGTTGTTGACTTCTTTTTCTTGAACTCTTTATTTTCTGCTGCTGCCGGCTTAACTGTCTGTGTCTCTGTAGCCTGAATTATCTCAGCCGCTTTTTCTTCAACTTTCTTGTTGTTATCTGACATAAAATCCCTCCTCTTATCATTTATACTGTAATTAACACCCCATTGTTTCTGGTAAGCAATGGGCAGGACCTTCATCCTACCCACTGTTATGTTATCTTATAAATGCTCTGTAGGATTACTTGTCTTCCTCATCGATGTACTGGTTCATCTGAACTGCGAAGTCCTTACATGACTGCTCCATCTTTGATGGATCTGCCCATGCATCTGCGAAGAATGTCTGTGCAGCCTGTGACCATACTGTTGAATTGTATGTGTAAGGTCTGAGCACGAGCTCATTTGTAACACCTGAAACTGTTGAATCCTTTGTGATATCAAGGTAAGCGTTGAGGTTGAACTTGTCTGTGCAGTTAACCCACTTGTCTGATGTGCCTTCGTAAGCTGACATTGTTACACCGAGCTCAGCCTGCTTCTCCTGCATTTCCTTTGAACCTAACCACTCGATAAGCTTCCAACAGTCATCTGGTCTCTTTGTGTCTGCTGATGCAGCCCATCCAAGTCCGTTACAGATAGAAGTTCTCATACCTGTTGTCTTGTCGTATGGAAGAATTGCTACGTCACAGTTCTCAACGAGATACTCGTTGTCAAGGAATCCTGCTGTCATCCATGAACCCTGTGTGATCATTGCTACTGTACCTGACTGGAACATAACGTCTGTACCTGTCTCTGACATTGTTGTTGCCGGTGGGCAGCAATCCTTGAGGAGCTTTCCTACATAATCCATAGCCTTGATAGTGTTGGCATCGTCATATCCTGACTTTGTGTGATCGTCATTTACGATGTAACCGCCCATTGAGTAAACCATGTTGTAGTATGTGTCCTGATCGTTTGATGTGTTCATACAGAAACCGTACTGATCGCCATTAGTAAGCTTCTTAGCTGCATCATAGAGGTCATCCCATGTCCATGTCTCATCTGGATAAGAAAGTCCTGCATCATCAAACATCTTCTTGTTGTACCAGAGAGCGATTGTATCGTAATCCTTTGGTACTGCGTAATATGAGCCATCATATGTGTAGAGCTCTGTGATCTCTGACATGTAGTTGCTCATATCAACCTTATCGCTCTTCTCAATGTAGTCATCGAGCTTTAAGAGCTTGTTGTTCTTCATGTACATCTGTGAGTTGTTGGAGTGCATCCAGAATACATCCGGCATATCTCCACCTGATGCTCCAGCCTCAAGAAGTGTCCAGTATGAATCCCACTCCTTAACCTGTACATCAACCTTGATTCCTGTCTCTTCTGTGAAGAGATCACATATCTGCTGCAGACCCTTCTGCTGATTGTTATCCCAGATAACCACCTCAAGTGCATCCTTACTGCTACCCTTGCTTCCATCACCGCCGCCACATGCGCACAGTGAAAATGCTGTTGCTGCTGCAAGCCCTACTGCTACAGCTTTCTTCATTGTTCTTCTCATAAAACCTTCCTCCTTTTTACATCACCGGCAGGATTTACGACACCCACATTCTCTTTCATACCCTGAATTCTGCGTCCTGTTCTGCCGGTTCGCCTTACGGCGTTCTGTGTGCTTTCTATGATTGAATTATAAAATTTTGGTGAAGATTTTTACATGGAAAAATGTCAAAATATCATGGGGTTTTGTCACAAATGTATATTTTTAAGTAGTTAAGTTCGCTGTTTTTGTGCTATTTTATGGTATAATGTAGAATACATATGGTAAATTGTAAAATTCGCTATATATTGGCATACCTTTTTGTGCTATAGTTAAACAAACGATATTATCAC
>OODA01000724.1_pt1 | contig 15561 bp, 9 predicted proteins | sample 1671341 | NCBI WGS metagenome assembly OODA01 (sample SAMN06348147, study PRJEB24527) | human gut metagenome | biome: human gut; feature: ankylosing spondylitis patient; material: feces | host: Homo sapiens | place: China | collected 2015-10 | reverse complement strand
CCCAGGGTGTCGCTTCGCTTGCCCTGGGCTATGTGCTCCATTGGGCTTTCAGCCCGCCTTGGCCAAATCCGAAACTTCTATTAGTAACGCTACGGTATCAGCCAATTACCACATTTTCTACCATATAAATTAGATGCAGTGAAACATCTTGCATCTTACACTAATGGCATTTAATGCTCTGAATATCAGATGTTTATGCAGTGTAGGATATAGTGAAAACTACTTGCACTACTGCCTGCACGCACCAGTTGCGGCAGCACGCAATTACGGCATAGGGGGAGCGGATTTTCAGTCGGTCTGATTGAAAATCCGCTCCCCCTATGCCGTTAGAACACGTTGTTGCGTCGCAAAATTACAGGGCCGCATTGTGGCGTATTCCCCAGTATCAAATTCGCCCTCCTTTGCAACCGTATCCCCCTTCTCGCTTGTGTAAGATGTAAGTCTTGGCGTGTAGGTTTTGTGTAGGATTGCTTTGGAATATCTTACACTGTTGAAAGTGCTGATTATCAGTTTGTTATGTCTAATTAGTGTAAGATGCAAGATGTTTGTTACCCAACAAAATGGTAGGTGTTTGCGCCCCGGAAACGCCTCAAAACGATAAGCCCCACATGGCAAGTAAGGCTCTGGCCGCAAAGAACAGCATGGGCACGATAAGAGCCGGCAGCAGATTGATGGTTTTGCAGTCCTTGATGTGGAGCACACCAAGGCCCGACGCCGCAATCAAAATGCCACCCACGAGCGACACCTCCGAAATAAGCTCCTCAGATATGAACGAGCGCGACACGAGGGCAATGCCGTAAATGGCCGACATCCACACTAACACGGCAACCGAGGTGATAGCCACCCCAAAGCCATACGACGAGGCCACCACCACCATGGTAACCAGGTTGAGTGTGGCGGCAGTCATAAGGTAAGTGTTGTCGCCATATAGCGCGCTCATCACAGGGCCCATCATGGCCAGTGTGCCTACACAGCACAGCAATATGCCGGTGGTAATGCCCTCGGCCAGGTTGGTGGTAGATATGCGGCGCGTGGCCTTCTCCATGCGTTGGTCCATTTTGCACACCGTGCCCACAAGGCCGCCTATTGACAGGCAGAAGATGAAGAGCGCGGGGTAATGTGTCTTTTGCATACTGTCGATGGCCACATTCATGCCGAGCGCCAGGGCACAAAGTCCCATGGCGGTGTTGAGCACGTTGATGTATTTCTCGCTGATGCCACGTTTGAATAGTGCACCGATGGCGCTGCCAAGCACTACGGCTATGGCATTGATGATGATTGCGTACATTTAATGTCGTAAAAATGTTGGTTGATAGCGTGTTACGGGGTGCGAAGTTACGACAAAAAACTGGCGTGACGCAGTATGCCGCGCACAAAATGTGTGGCGAGAGGCATGGCTTCGGGTTCGGGCTCATTATTTTGTAACACAAAAAACACCTGTTGATGTGGCAGTGCAAAAAAGTTTTTTCGTACTTTTGCGCATCAAAACATGACAGGGCACAAGCCCTTTTTAATTATAAACCCTAAAATGGACGACTATCACGCGGATACCAACGTTTGATGCCGACCCGAGACAGGCCTCTGCCCCTTGCACAAGCCGTTTCGTGCCGGACGAAACGTTGTGTGCAGGCAGTGAATTTCTCATCACAAAGTAAAACGACCTGTTTCTTTATGCGTACTTACTGGAACTACAACAAAAAGCTTCAAACCATTGATGAGTGGGCGCCCGACTGCTGGGTGCAGGTAACCTGCCCTACGCCAGAGGACGAAGATTTTTTGACTAAAGAACTGCAAATTCCCGATTACTTTCTTGACGACATTCGAGATAAGGACGAGCGCTCGCGTTATGAATACGACGACGGGTGGTCGCTCATTATATTGCGCATACCCTATGTAAAGGAGGTGGCCTCGCGCACACCACACACCACCATACCTATGGGCATAATACTTAACAAAGGCGTGTGCGTGACGGTGTGCAACTACGAGACCAACATGATGATAGATTTCGTGTCGTACCAGCAAAAGCGCAACCAGGGTTTTACCGACTCTGTCGACCTCGTGTTCCGCCTCTTCCTGTCGTCGGCCGTGTGGTATCTGAAACGGTTGAAGCAAATCAACATTTTGCTTGAAGAGGCCAAGCGCAACCTCGACCGCCAGATAGATAATGAGGATCTCGTGGGACTGTCGCGCTTGCAGGACAGCTTGACCTACTTTATCACCTCTATCCGTGGCAACGAAACATTGCTTTCGAAGCTCAAGTTTAAGTTGCCCGTCGATGAATTGGACGCCGACCTCATTGAGGACGTGACCATTGAGATGAACCAGGCGCGCGAAACAACCAACATCTACACCAACATTCTCGACTCCACCATGGAGACGTATGCCAGCATTATCAACAACAACATGGCTGGCGTGATGAAACAGATGACCTCGGTGTCCATCATACTCATGTTCCCGACACTCATAGCCAGTATCTTTGGTATGAATCTCGTGAGCGGAATGGAAACCGTTTGGTGGGGTTTCCCCGTAGTAATCATTGCCTCTATCGTGGTGACAGGCATTTTTTATGGTCTGTTCCGCTGGAAAGCTTGGATTTAAGGCCAGTAAGGCAAAGTTTTTATCCGATTTACTTGGCGTATACGCATTTATTGTGCAAATTTGCAATTCCCACACATGGGTGTGGGCTACTACATATATAACTCACGTACGATCCTATCCTATTTATTATGGACGAAATTAAGAACACTGCTGAAACAGAAGAACAAAAGGTGGTGGCTGCCGAAGCCAACAATGCCGAAACTGCTTCAGCCGAAGTAACAACAGACACTGCTGCTCCTGAAAAGCGTAACGAACCGACCACAAAGGCCGAGGTGATTGATCGCTTGAAGGATATTGTATATAATGGCGGTAATGTGGAGCGCGCTGAACTTGACCACTTGAAGATGCTTTACTACCGCATTCACAATGCCGATGTGGTTGCTGCCCGCGACAAATTTGTTGAAGAAGGTGGTAAGCCTGAGGACTTTATGCCGGCTCCCGACACTGAGGAGGAGAACTTCAAGGCTCAACTGTCGCTCATTCGCGAACTCCGCAACAAGGCTGCCGAGGAACAAGAGAAGGAAAAACTGGCCAACCTGAAACGCAAGCAGGAGATTATTGAACGCATCAAGGAACTCTCTGCCACTCCCGACGACGCCGACAAGGGCTATAACGAGGTGAAGGACCTGCAGGCCGAATGGAAGGATATCAAAGCCGTGCCGGCTGAGAATGCTACCGAACTGTGGAAAAACTACCAGCACTATACGGAGCAGTTCTACGACCAGCTGCGCCTCAACCACGAGATGCGCGCTTACGACTTTAAGAAAAATCTTGAAATAAAGACGCACTTGTGCGAGGCTGCTGAAAAGTTGGCCGATGTGGAGGACGTTATTTCGGCCTTCCACCAGTTGCAAAAGTTGCATCAGGAATATCGCGAAACTGGCCCCGTGGCCAAGGAGTTGCGCGACGAGATATGGAAACGCTTCAAAGATGCTTCGACCGTCATCAACAAGCGTCATCAAGACCACTTCGAGGCCATCAAGGCTAAGGAAGAGGAGAACTTGGTAAAGAAAACCGAACTCTGCCAAAAGGTGGAGGCACTTGAATTTGGCGAACTCAAAACCTACAACCAGTGGGAAGACATGACCAAGCAGGTGCTGGCCATGCAGGCTGAATGGAAAACAATCGGTTTTACGCCCCGCAAGGTGAACAACGAGGTGTTTGAGCGCTTCCGCGTGGCTTGCGACCGATTCTTCCAGGCCAAAACGGCTTATTTCAAGGCTAACCGCGAAAAGCTCAACGCCAATCTCACTGCCAAGAATGCACTCATCGAAAAGGCTGAGGCTTTGAAGGATAGCACCGATTGGGGGGCTACTACCAACAAGTTTATTGAACTGCAAAAGGAGTGGAAAACCATCGGCCCCGTGGCGCACAAGGTGTCAGACGCCGTGTGGAAGCGATTTAACGACGCTTGCAACTACTTCTTCGACAAGAAGAACGAGGCTAATGCCGGACAGCGCAAGGAGGAGGAAGCTAACCTCGAACTGAAAAAGGCGGTGATTGCCGACCTTGAAAAGCTGGCCGAGAACGCTGGCGACAATTTGCTGCAGAGCGTGCGCGACCTGCAAGCGCGTTGGAACGAGATTGGCCATGTGCCTTATAACAAAAAGGAGAAGACTTATCGCCGCTACCGCGAGTTGTGCGACAAGATTTACGACACGCTGCACGAAACTGCAGGTCGACGCCGCATGGACAACTTCCGCAAGACTGTGGCTGACAAGGGTGGCTCTGAATTGACGCGCGAACGCAGCCGTCTGCAAAATGCCTTCGATGGCAAGAAGCAGGAAATTCAGACTTACGAAACCAACCTCTCATTCTTCCGTACCAGTTCGAAGAAAGGTAATTCGCTCGTGGCCGACATCGAAAAGAAGGTGGCCCGCTTGAAGGAGGACCTCGAAGAAATTGGTCAGAAAATTAAGGCTGTGAACGAACAAATCAAGGCTGAAAAGGCTGAGAAATAACATTGTAGAGCACAAGTATCAAGCATAAGTGTGGGTGGAGCGCCATAGGGTGGCTCCGCCCACATCTTTTTGTGCCAGGTTTGTACGAAAGTAAATCAATCGTTTGTGTATCACCAAACGCTATCACCAAACGCTATCACCAAACGCTATCACCAAACGCTATCTCAAAACGCTAACTCTAATGGGGGCGACGCGTCTCGCGTCGGGAAAATATGCAGCTGTTATTTAGCAGAGTTTGTATGCCTTTCCTTTCTCTGCCCGACGCGAGACGCGTCGCCCCCATTAGAGCTAGCGTTTTGAGCTAGCGTTTTGATGTAGCGTTTTGTAAGTCATGCTGTAAGCACCGGAAGAAATCCCCTCTTAATTCATTGCGCAAATCAATTGATATACTTACCTTTGCAATAACAGAAATCGTTTGCATACCGCTTGATCTGCATGCAAGTCGTTTTATATATGAAGCAGAGAACGAGTGTAGTTTTTAGTGTTATTCCATAGTCGAATGAGGTCAGAATGAAAATCAAACATATATTCATTTCGCAACAGCTTATACGCCATATTACATACCGCAGCGCATTGTACGCCATAGGTTTGGTATGCGCCTTTTGGTTGCTTGTCATGCCCATGGGGTGCCACAAGCGCGATGCACAGACCAATGAGGTGCAAGCCCCAACGGCTGCCGACTCTGTGCGCCGGTTGGTCATGACGGTGCGCAGTAGTGCACGCTTGTATGTGACTGAAATGCAGGTGCACAAACTCGTGACCAACACCGACGAACCCGTGTTGACGGGGCAGGTGCTCGGCATGCCGGTCAATATGCCGACGCGCATTGGCAAACGACGCGTGCTCATTCCGCTCGACGTGACCATAAAGGCATACATCGACCTGCAACACTTTGACGAGCGCAACGTGGAACGCACCGACAGCACCCTGATTGTGACGCTGCCAAACCCGCAGGTGGTTATAACAGCATCGAAGATTGACAACAAGGGTATACGCCAATATGTGGACATGGCGCGCTCACGCTACACCGATGCCGAAATTACGGCTTTGGCACGGCAGGGCGAGGACAGCATAGCACGACACATGGCCCACTATGGCATAGAACGCGAGGCACAACGCAGCGCTGCCAACCAACTGCTGCCGCTATTGCAGCAAATGGGCTATAAGGAGAGCCAGGTAACTGTGCGGTTTAAGAAAACATTTACTGACAACGATTTTGTACGCATGACGCGCAGACAATGAAGCAGACTGATAAACAACATAGCATCATGACATGGCGCAAGGCCATTGGCAGCCTGTTGCGCTGGTGGTGGGTGGGGGCTGCAGCCATTGTGGCAGTGGCTGTGGCCTATATATATAAAGGAGTGACCGACAATCCACCCGTCAGTTTGCGCGTGGTGCATAACACGCGCATTGATGTCACGCCCGAACAAATAATGGCTGTGCGCGACATCGGGCAGTGGGAGTTTCTCACCATCAACACCGAGGAGGTGGTGGAGTGGGAGCACAAGCGCACTTTCGGCACCGACCGCCTGGTGCGTATATATCAGGGCACATTGCGGCTCGGGGTGGATATGCAAAAGGCCTCGGACGGGTGGTTTGTGTCATTGCCCGACTCCACAGCTCAACTCACTTTGCCACCAGTGTCGCTACTCGACGAGCGTTTTATTGACGAGGCCAGGACGCGCTCCTTCTACGAACGGGGCACAGTGACGCCTGATGTGCTTGACCAGCTTTATGCGCAAGCGCAGCAAAAAATGCGCCGCCGCTGTTTGACGCCACAGAATATGCAGACAGCTGAGACCAATGCGCGGCAACAGTTTGAACGCATCTTCCGGCAAATGGGTTTCAAACGTGTCGTCGTCAAATTTGATGGTAAGTAATGAGTGAGTATTCAGAGTTTATGGCTGTCCTGTAAAATGTTCAAGCACCAAACGCTACCACTAAACGCTACCTCTAATGGGGGCGACGCGTCTCGCGTCGGGAAAATAAATAAAGACTCACAGATAGCACTAATAACACTTCTGTCTGTGAGTCTTTGTCTCAAATCCCGACGCGGGACGCGTCGCCCCCATTAGAGGTAGCGTTTAGTGGTAGCGTTTGGTGCTTGGGCGTTTTACAAGGTAGCAAGAGTTTCAGTTAATGGTGTTGTAACGACAGATGCAACGCGAAGCACAAATATCTCGAATTTTGCATATTTTACACAAAGCAGGTGTCCGATTGGTACCAATCGGACACCTATTTGATAGCAATCGGACACAAAAGCATAGCAATCGGACATATGTTTTAATATTTATGCTTTATTTTTGCGGCATATAATCACAACAAATTAAGTGTAAAATATGAAGAAGAGAGTATCGTTTTTGCTATGCATGGCCTTTGCCATGATGGCATGGCTGCCTCCGCAACTGTGGGCGCAGACTCAGCCTTCGGGAGGAGATGGCAGCAGTGAAAGTCCGTTCCTCATTACCACAGCCGAGGAACTCAAGTGGTATGCCAACTATGTGAATGGCGAGAGTGGCGACAACGTGGTGCACACCACGGCGTGTGCCAAACTTATGAACAACATTGACCTTTCTACCGTGTGTGGCGAGGGCAAAGGCAACTGGACGCCGATTGCTAAATACGGCATTTATAAGTATAATGGTGAACATCATTTTGATGGCGTTTTTGACGGAAACGGCCACACAATATCCAATCTCTATATAAATGACGAGAAAGGTTCAAATTTAGGGCTTTTTGGATATATAAAACCAACCGCATCAAGTGCACCTGCATCTGTCAAAAATTTGAAGATGGCCAGCGTTCAAATAGTTGGCGAAAGTTATATTGCCGCAGTGTCTGGTTCGGGCAGTGGTGTCACGTTTGAGAATATAGAAGTTATAAGTGGCAGTATTGCTGGTACAAGAAATATTTCTGGCATAAGCAGTTGTGTTGGAAATGCAAAGAACTGCATAAATCGTGCCGATGTGACGGCCAGCAGTATGTATGCAGCAGGTGTTATTCACTATATTGGAAAAGTGTCCAATTGCAGTAATTATGGTAAAATAACTGCAGGAAGAGGTCTGGCTGGGGGCATTGTTTCAAATGGCGATGGATTTGCAAAGTTGACAGATTGTGCCAACTATGGTGATATCGAGATTACACAGCCAGTAGCTAATGACTGTGGAGTTGGCGGTTTGCTCGGTTATCCATGGTACGTAGAAATTAGTAACTGCGCAAATTTCGGAAATATCTACCTCAAAGCACAATCTGAACTTGTGGGCGTCATTGTTGGCAAAGGGTTACTTGTAAAAGCAAGCGGTATCTTGGCCAATACGGGTAACATTTATGTTGGCGGTACGGCTCAGACCGATGTGCCTGTGTTGCAGTCTGGCATTAGTTGGAAAGATAACAAAGTTAATAACACTGCCAATTGTCTCACCCCTACGGCAGAGCAGCTTACTTCGGGTTGGCTTACCTGGCAGTTGCAGCAGAACTGCAGCACACAAACGTGGGGACAGAACATCAGTACCGACCCTAAGGACAAATATCCTGTAATAGGCGGCAGTGTGTTGTATGCAGCGGGACCTTGTACTGGCGACCACTCGGCTGCAACCAGTTTTAGCAATAACCCGTCCTTTGTGAGTCACAACCTTACACATCACGATGCGGTGCCCGCCACCTGTGTTGCCGACGGTACCATTGAATACTGGAGTTGTGCTGACTGCGGCAAACAGTGGAGCGACGAGTCAGGGCAACATATTGTAACCGATTTGACAGCTAAAGCGCTCGGACATGACTATAATGCACAGAATGTGTGCACCCGGTGCGGGGCAAAATTATGCTCCGAGGGGCACACTAAAGACCTGCAGGTTGATGCAGTTGAAACCACCTGTACCACTGCGGGTAACATTGGCTATTATCACTGCTCGGTATGCAACAAATATTATAACGCCGAAACTAACGAACAAATAGCAGAGAACGGTTGGAAGATACCAGCCAAGGGACACACTGCCAATCATGTGTCAGCACAGGCTGCCACTTGCAGCAAAAAGGGTAACCACGAATGTTGGTATTGCAGCGGTTGCAACACATACTTTAAGGAGGAGACCTGTGAAAATGCCTACACTGATGATGCAGATGCTGAAACGGGCGTGTGGATAGAGATGATTCCGCACACCCTACCTATCGAATTCGATGAGAACGGAGTGAAATATTGCTCGGTGTGCGGACATATTGAGGGCGAAGCACCAACGCTTGTGGCTGATGAGGCATCGCCGTTTAATGGCTACTACGCCTTCAGTAAAGCAGGTCATTTGGCGTGGTTGTACAATCAAGTGCAAGTTTATGACGCAGTGACAAATCCCTCTCCAATCGAAAGCATCAAGTGCTATCTGGCAAACGACATCAGTTTGAAAGCTGTTTGTCACCCAGCCGATGCTGCAAACAACGTTGCAGAGGCTAACTGGAATCCTATTGGTGGCGAAAACCCCTTCAAAGGCATATTTGACGGCAACGGACATACTGTCAGCGACTTGTACATCAACAGTTCAGACAATAACCTCGGGTTGTTCGGGTACGTAGATGGTGCTGAAATTAAGAACGTCACTGTACAAGGAAACGTGACGGGCTTTTATGAAGAAGGAAATGAACAATCAGGGCAATATGTGGGTTTGGTGTTAGGTGTTGGCACAACAAAATCAAAATTGGAAAACTGCGAAAGCAGAGGTAGCGTGACGGGGTGCAGCAACGTAGGCGGCATTGCCGGACTCGTGCCACGAGGCACCATTACTCTGTGCATCAATCGCGCCACTGTGACGGGCTTAGGTCAAAGCGGTAAATACATTGGCGGCATAGTTGGTTACGGGAAAGGACTCTCTTTTTGCGCAAACTATGCAGACATTACGGCCGAAGGCAGCTCTGTCGGCGGTTTGGTTGGCTATGTATTCCCCGACATCAACAATGAAGGAATGAGCAACTGCATGAATGTGGGCAATGTAATAGGAAAACAAAATGTGGGCGGTCTGGCTGGTGAATGCTTTGCTCCCCAAAATACCAACAATTACAGCTCTGGCCGTGTAGAGGCCACTAATCAATACGCAGGACTGCTTGTGGGTAAATATGGAAATGACCCGAGCAAGGCTTTTGAAAAGACATATTATGTAGAGGAAGGCCTTGTGGTTGAAAATGGAACGGCTACTGCAGGCAAGTACTATGGTGATGGTACAATCTCAGCACCGGCGAAGGCTGTCAATCAAGCTGACGTAGCTTCGGGCAAATTGGCCAGCTTGCTGGCATCAGTTAACAGCACCTGGGGGCAAGACCTGGAGCAAGAAAACACCTATCCCGTGTTGAACGGCAAGACAGTCTACTTCTCAGGCAGCAAGTTGTGCAACGGACATCTGCTGAGCGAAGCGTATACCAACGACCAAACAAAGGAGACAGCTACGCCCGCCCACTCTCAGGAGTATGAAGATGGCGGATTTTGCACGGTGTGCCACGAAAGCCGCGAATTGCACGGCAAAGGTACTGCCAATGATCCTTACCTTATTTCAAACGTGGCGCAGTTGGAATATTTGCGCGACCAATCAAACTTAGGAAATGGACAGATTACAGCACACGCCAAACTGGTTAATGACATAGACTTGGCTTATGCTTCAGCATCAAGTTGGATACCTGTTTCAAAGTCAAATGCTTTTGCCGGCACGTTTGACGGCAACGGACACTGCATAAGGAACCTGTATTCTTCGTTCTACCAGGGTGGCTATGTCGGATTGTTCGGCTATGTCAATGGTGCTACTATCAAGAATCTCACAGTTGAGGGCGTAATCGAGTCGTCATGCTCAAATCAGGGTATGATTGCTGGTCAGTCAGTAGGTGCCAACTTTTATAATTGTGTGGCTAAGGGCCGTATCAACACAAGTGGCAGTGCTGACTATGTGGGAGGCATAACAGGCTGGGTTACAAGAAATAGTCCTTCCATACCCGTTGTGCGGAGTTGTGCAAGCTACGTAGACATCGTTTCAACCGGCACGTTCGCAGGTGGCATCATAGGCAAATCTTCCAATAGTATCATCATGGAAGCCTGCGCCAACTATGGTAATGTGACGGGCAAAATCAATGTGGGCGGTTTGATGGGATACACTGACCCCCAAAGCGATAGTCATATCACAAACTGCTATGTAGGGTCTTGCGAAGTGAGAGGAACAGGCTCAAATGTGTTCTTGACATGCTATGAACCTTCGGGCAATCAGTCAAACTTCGAAAAAGTCTTTTATTCAAAAGACGCCAAGGTGTTCGCATCAGCCGATGCCACTGAGCCTGAGGACCTTGCCAGCCGCATTGCTTATGGTGATTACAACACATCGTCAGCATTTGTAGGCTTTACGGCAGAGCAGATAGCTGGTGGCGAAGCTACTTATTGTATGAACAACGAGACGACGGTTTTGCCCGTCTGGACACAAGATCTCAAACAAGCAAACAGCCAACCTGAGCTTAACGGTGATGCCGCACTCCACACCGTGTACAAAATGGGCTATCTCCATGGCAGCAATCTTCCCTCCTTCAGCAACAACCAGGATTTCGAAAACACGCTCCACCCCGAGGCCGACAATAATGGCAGCCACGACGAGGCATACCGTTATGTGCCAAATAGACACGGAAGCAGAACGCACTCGGCTACATGCAGTGTGTGCGGTTATTTTGTTGAATCTCAGGATTGCACCTTTATGGATGACTTCTGCATAAAGTGCAATTATGGTGTTCTTGATTTGTTCGAACTGGCAGACGGCGAGGCATACACCCTTGCAAATGGTGCAGAAGTGGGTGAATTGAACTATGCCCGCAATTTTGGTGGCACGAACTGGACAACTTGGTATGTGCCGTTTGAACTGAAGCTCACACCGGAGCTTTGCCAGAAGTACGCTTTCTCGCGCATCAACAACGTGCACCAATATGACGATAACAACGACGGTGTGGCCGACCGCACCATCGTGGAGAGCTTTAACCAAGCCGAAGGGGTGACCCTCAAGGCCAACTACCCGTACTTGGTGCGCGCCCTGACCGATGCCGACAAGAAAATGACCATTACCCTGACCGAAGTGGAATTGGCCAATGCCGAGAGCAAGCACATTGACTGTATGAGCGTGGATCACACCTACACCTTTACCGGCACATACAATGAAATGGGTGATGGCGGCACAGAGGCAAATTCGCCCTTGTCACTCTTTGATTACTCTGACGGGAACATGTGGCTCAACTTCCACAGCCTGCCGGCTCAGCGCCACTACCTTGTAATCACACCGCGCGATGGCAGTACCCCGACATTGGCTCCGGCGCGCGTAATGTTGCAGGTGATTGGCGATGAAACGGTGACTGGCATAGTCAACCTCTATGGCCGCGACAAGCGCTCTGCCGAGACTTACGACCTGTCGGGCCGCCGTGTAGGCAGCAACCAACGCGGACTGCTTATTAAGAATGGCAAGAAGGTACTCGTTAAATAACCATTTAAGACAGATAACAACACATGAATAACAGAAAACCATACATGGCACCAGCCACCACGCTTTACCACATTGAAGCGTCTACCATGCTCTGCGGCTCAGGCGGCGGCAGTGTAACTGAAACCGAAGTGCGTCCGGGCGAATATGCACCCGACCCACCCCAAAACAGTTGCGGCATGATGTCCGACGGTGGATATTGGGACGCTGAGTGATGACAGATTGACATGAAACGCTATTAGCGCAGGGGGCGTGGAAGTTCGGCTTGACGAACTTTCCATGCCCCCTCTCTTTGTACGTATGGCATCTTATTCATTGTTATTCGGTGAAACGTAACCATGCAAATGGAGTCAAGCACTAAACGCTAGATCCAAACGCTAGCACAAAACGCTAGTGCTTGGTGCTTGAAGAAACGCAAGCACTAATGGGGGCGACGCGTCCCGCGTCGGGAAAAGATGCAGATGATATTTAGTAGAGTTCATGTTTCATTCCTTTCTATATTCTCTATCCCGACACGAGACGCAGCTATTATTTAGTAGAGCTTGTATTCTTTCCTTTCATTATCCCGACGCGAGACGCGTCGCCCCCATTAGAGGTAGCGTTTTGTGGTAGCGTTTTGTGGTAGCGTTTAGAGTTAGCGTTTGCTAGCGTTTGTTGCTTGAAGAAACGCAAGCACTAATGGGGGCGACGCGTCTCGCGTCGGGCATTAAGGCAAAGGCTCACAGATAGGCATGTAATTAGTGTTGTCTGTGAGCCTTTATTGGATGTATGAACATGACATTTTCCCGACGCGAGACGCGTCGCCCCCATTAGAGTTCGCGTTTAGAGCTAGCACTAAAATATCCAAGACGAAAAAGTGGTACTTGTACCTTCTACCATACTACAAAAACTTTACTTGCCGAGTATCTTGCATCTTACACAAACACACGACAACTCATTGACTATCAATGCTTTACTTAGTGTAAGATACTGCCAACGCCACCTACACGCATCCTACACACACCACATGCTGCCACGCGGCACGAGCACGGGAGGGCGACATTACGGCATAGGGGAACAGAAAAGTCTGTTGCTCCGACAGATTTTCCTGCGTCCCTATGGTGTAAACCCCGCCGCATACGTCCATACCGACTGCTCGGCAACGGGGCGTGATGTGTAAGATGTGTGCAGGGGAGTGTAAGATATTTTGAAATCATCTTACACTCTTGAATCCTCTGTGTATCAACTTGTTACGTCCAAAAAGTGTAAGATGGCAGTAAAAGCACACACATTCATTTATAAGAGGGGTGACGGGGACGGGGCAGATATTTGTGGCTTATCTGGCATTTGAAACTCTTTTGTTCTTATGTCCTTTTGTTCGTGTGTTCCCGCGTTAGCGGCAAATGTCATAACTTAGAACCACCCATTAAAGATTGCGCAATTTGTTTGCTCATTCGCGCCAATTACAGTAATTTTGCCTGCAAATTCAATACATAAAATACACATAAAGTATTATGGCAAAGAAAGCACTTCTTATGATTCTTGATGGTTGGGGCATTGGTAAGCACAACCATGGTGATGTTATCTACGAAACTCCCACACCGTTTATGGACCACCTCAACGCTACATACCCCCACTCACAGCTGTTGGCTTGTGGCGAAAATGTGGGTCTGCCCGAAGGCCAGATGGGAAACTCAGAGGTGGGTCACCTCAATATCGGTGCCGGCCGCATCGTTTATCAGGATTTGGTAAAGATTAACCGTGCCTGTGCTGATGGTTCAATCATGCAGAACCCCGAGATTGTGTCGGCCTACGAATATGCCAAGAAGAATGGCAAGGGCTTGCACCTCATGGGCTTGACCTCAACCGGCGGCGTGCACTCATCACTCAGCCACCTGTTCAAACTTATTGGCATTGCCAAGGAATATGGCGTGGCAGAGAATACTTACGTTCACTGCTTTATGGACGGTCGTGACACCGACCCGAAGAGCGGCAAGGGCTTTATCAAGGAACTTCAAGGCGTGTGCGATGAAAATGGTGCACACATTGCCAGCATCATCGGCCGTTTCTATGCCATGGATCGTGACAAGCGCTGGAACCGTGTAAAGATTGCTTACGACCAGTTGGTAGAAGGCAAGGGACGCAAGGTGACCGACATGGTTGAAGGTGTGCAGAGCTGCTACGACTCAGACTCTGAGGAGCACAAGAACACCGACGAGTTCATGGAACCGCTCGTTAACGCCAATGTGGACGGCCGCATCAAAGAGGGCGATGTGGTAATCTTCTTCAACTACCGTAACGACCGTGCCAAGGAACTTACGGTGGTTCTCACACAGCAGGATATGCCTGAGGAGGGTATGCACACCATTCCCGGTCTGCAGTACTATTGCATGACTCCCTACGATGCCTCATTCAAGGGCGTGCACATTCTCTTCCCCAAAGAGAACGTACATAACACGCTGGGCGAATACATCTCAAAGCAGGGCTTGAAGCAGTTGCACACAGCTGAGACTGAGAAGTATGCACACGTGACATTCTTCTTCAATGGTGGTCGCGAAACGCCCTATGAGGGTGAGGACCGCATTTTGGTGGCTTCGCCCAAGGTGGCTACTTACGACCTCAAGCCCGAGATGTCGGCCTTTGAGGTGAAGGACAAGCTGGTTGCCGCTATCAAGGAGAACAAGTACGACTTCATCGTAGTGAACTTTGCCAATGGTGACATGGTAGGCCACACCGGTGTGTACGAAGCTATCGAAAAGGCTGTAAAGGCCGTTGACAGCTGCGTGAAGGACGTGGTGACTGCCGCTAACGAAATTGGCTACGAAACTATCATCATTGCCGACCATGGTAATGCCGACAATGCAGAGAATGCTGATGGTACACCTAACACTGCCCACTCACTCAACCCCGTGCCATTCATCTATGTTACAGAGAACAAGCAGGCTAAGGTGAAAGACGGCGTGTTGGCCGACGTGGCTCCGTCAATTCTGCATATCATGGGTCTGAAGCAGCCTGCCGAAATGACTGGCAAGGACTTGATTGAGGACTAATATCCTGAACATAAAGCACTTTGTGGGTGTGTAAACCCGCATCAACAGGCGAGGCATTCACTCTCGACAAACCATATTAACTGAGTTATTAACAGGTAATATGGCATTTGCCGGGCGTGAGTGCCTCGCTTTTTGGTGGTGCTTATGTGGGTGGAAAGGCGTCTGTAAAGGCCCGTAATGCCCTGTAATGCTGCCATGTTTTTATTTTTTTATTACACCAAACACGTAATGCAATCACAGATATGTTTAACTTTGCATAATTTCTATTCAACTTTCAGATTTGGCAAGTACGGGCTGAACTGTCGTGCAAGGCTAATGCGATAAAATTGAGATCGTTTTTGGGAATTCTATTCGTTGTTGTTGCTATTCGGTGAAAAGTAAACATGCGAACGGATTCAAGCACAAAACGCTACCTCTAATGGGGGCGACGCGTCTCGCGTCGGGAAAAGATGCAGCTATTATTTAGTAGAGGTTCGTATTTCCCTCCTTTCT
>OODA01000717.1_pt1 | contig 15765 bp, 18 predicted proteins | sample 1671341 | NCBI WGS metagenome assembly OODA01 (sample SAMN06348147, study PRJEB24527) | human gut metagenome | biome: human gut; feature: ankylosing spondylitis patient; material: feces | host: Homo sapiens | place: China | collected 2015-10 | reverse complement strand
ATCGACAAGATAAAGAACATAGCAGATATAAAGGGCAAGAATATCACAGTCCAGGACGCTATACTCATAGCCCAAGTTCAGAAAGCCCTCAAAGGCTCAATTGCCAGTGCTGAGTTCATTAGGGATACAGTGGGGCAGAGGCCTGAGGATATTATCAATCTGAATACCGAGGGCGAAGATATGACATTGAATATAAATGTGTCGTATGGTGATGAAACACCTCTGGATAATTCAGAAGTGGAGGATATGGCAGACGATGAACATTAAAGTTGAGCTTAATCCTGCATTTAAGGAAGTGAACAGGAGCAAGAGAAGATATATAGTTATGAAAGGCTCGGCTGGATCCGGGAAAAGTGTTGACACAGCCACAAACTATATACTCAGGCTCCTTCAGGATCCAGGCAGGAATTTATTATGTGTAAGAAAATCAGATATAACAAACAGAGATAGCACTTTTGCAGAATTGCAGGGTGCTATTTTTCGTATGTTCGGTGATAAATATGAGAAATACTGGACCATCAAGCAGAACCCGCTCATGATCGAATGCAAGGCAAATTGTAACCAGATCATATTCAGAGGGGTAAATGATGATAAGCAGCGTGAAAAACTGAAATCTATCACATTTAAGCGTGGAAAGCTCACGGATGTATGGATAGAAGAGGCTACGGAGCTTATGCAGAGTGATTTTGAGATTATAGACGACCGTCTCAGAGGTAAGCTGCCACCAGGGCAGTTCTATCAGATCAAGATGACATTTAACCCTGTATCAGCTACCCACTGGATAAAGAAAAACTTCTTTGATATTGAGGACGAGAATGTACTGACACATTCAAGCAACTATGTCAACAACAGATTTATTGATGCGGCATACAGGGCAAGAATGGAGAGACGTAAGAAAGTAGACCCTGAGGGGTACAGAGTGTATGGCCTTGGGGAATGGGGCGAAGTTGGTGGTCTTATCCTTACAAACTATGTTGTTGAGGATTTTGACACAGATCATAGCAACTTCGATTATGTAGTGAATGCACAGGATTTTGGATTCAATCATGCAAATGCTTTGCTTGAGGTGGCTTTCAAGGATGGTGAATTGTACATCTGCAAAGAACTCTATGTGTACGAGAAAGACACGAACGAGATCATACAGATGGCAGCTGAAAAGCAGTTTGATAAAAAGCTAAATATGTACTGTGATTCAGCAGAGCCGGACAGAATCAAGATGTGGCAGAAAGCCGGATATAAGAGAGCCAGAGGAGTCCTAAAGGAGCCGGGAAGCGTACATGCACAGATAGATTATCTGAAGCAGATACCAAAGATACATATACATTATAGCTGCACAAACACATATGACGAGATCAGACAGTGGAAATGGCAGCTTGACCAGAAGACAAACGAGTACACCGATGAGCCTGTGCCGTTCTTTGACGATGCCATGGCGGCTCTCAGGTACTCAATAGAGGATATACGAAGAAACAGCCGTGTTAAGTCAAGGAAGAGACCGAAGGGATTATAAACACATGGCAGAAAGGATATATGCACGATGGCAATATACATAGATCCGGCAATGGTGCCGGACTTAGACAACATAGATTCAAGGGTTTTCAAATACCTCATACAGAAGCATAAAGGGCAGCTTGCCAGATGGGCTAAGTGTAAGGATTACTACGAGGGTAGACATGATATTCTTGCACACAAAGTGGATGACGATGATGATGTTGTAAGGTTCAATGTCAACTATGCTAAATATGTGGTTGATGTCGGCCTTGGCTATTATCTCGGTGAACCGGTCAAGTACAACAGCGACAAAGCGGATAAAGCGGATAAACAGCGCAAGGAGCTTGAAGGTGGTGTGAAAGCATCTATCAAGAATGGAAGCGTGAAGCTGTATGATCCTGACTTGTCCCAGAAACTTGATATAAGCCGCATACAGGACGTATACGACAATGAGACTATATCAGAGATAGATTCCAAGATAGGTAAGGCTATAGGCATATATGGCGAAGCCTATGAGCAGTTATATGCCAACAGCGATGAGAACCCAGAGCCACGAAGTACAGTTGTGAGCCCTATGAACTGTATCATGATTCGTGACAACACAGTGGAGCACAATAAACTGTTCGCAATCATCTATGAGATACAGGAAGATTTGAACGAATCAAAGTATTATTCAATCACTGTATGCAACGATCACAACACAAAAGAATACAGGAGCCGTGATCTTGATAATTTTGAGTTCTATCTTATTGAGGGAAGCGAACAGGAGCATTACTTTGGTGAGGTTCCTGTGGTGGAGTACCAGAACAACGATGAGAGACAGGGTGACTTTGAACAGATCATACCTATGCAGGATGCTCTTAATGAGCTCTTTAGCGATCGTGTGACAGACAAGAAGAAGTTCGTCAATTCAATACTTGCCATGTTCGGCATGACATTAGATGACGATGACGAGAAAGAGTTGAAGAAGAACCGCTTCATTGATGGCTTGCCACTGGATGGAAAGATAGAGTACATACAGAAAGCATTTGATGAAAACAGTGTTTCAGTGCTCTGTAATGATATTATCCGTGAGATACATAAGATGACCCTTACAGTTGATATGACAGATGAGAACTTTGCTGGGAACAGCTCAGGACAGGCTCTCATGCTCAAGCTGATGGTTATGAATATGCTTGTGAAGAATAAGATGAGAAGCCTTGAGAAAGGCCTCAAGAAGAGATTCGAGATGTACAACCACTGGCTCAATGTCAAGGGTGAAATGTCTCTCATAGACAAGAAGGAGCTTGATGTTGTATTCACAGTTGCAATGCCTATAGATAAGCCAACAATCATCAATATGGTAACTCAGCTCAGGGGCATAGTGGATGATAAGACACTTCTTTCACAGCTCTGGTTTATCAAAGATGTTGATGAGGTCATAGAAGCTGTTAAGAGACAGAAAGCCGAGGAACAGCAGCAGTACCTTGCCACGTTTGGCGGCCAGCATGCAAAAGACATGGAGACACCTATCAAGGATGATAAAGAAAAGGATCCCGAGAAAGAGTAGGTGATCTATGAGCGACAACAACTATTGGGAGAAAAGAGCCGTAGATCTTGAGAAACTTACTCAGGACAGAGCCGATGTTGATATCATGCATGTAAACAAGCTCTTTGATGGTGCTGTGGACATTGTGGAGAAACAGATAGAAGAGATATTTGGTAAGTATGCACGTGATTCAGGAATAAGCCAGGATGCCGCTCTGAGGCTTCTTAATGAGAAACAGACGGAGACTATGCGCCGCAATCTTATGATCACACTTGCACAGTGTCAGGAGGAGGTAGCCAGGCAGGCTATACTCGCAAGGCTCAATGCTCCGGCTTATGCGGCTCGCATATCACGTCTTGAGGCATTAAAGGATTTGATACATGCGCAAGCCTATAAAGTTGGCTCTGCAGCTCATTACAGGCTCACAGACAGGCTTATAGATACATATGAGCAGAGCTACTACAGGAGCATATACGACCAGCAGAGAAGAACAGAGACAGGCTTTGACTTCACGAAGCTGACTGACAGAGATGTACAAGCGGCAATAGCAACCAATTGGGCGGGCTCCAATTATTCAAAGCGGGTATGGAAGAATACAAAGAAGCTGGCAGAGAGCCTTGAAGAGGTTATAACACAGGGCCTTATGACAGGACAGAGTATCAGAGATATGGAGCTGGCACTTGAGGCAAGGGTAGTAAGCGAAAGATATAAGATAAATCGTATTATCCGCACAGAGGTGAATCACTGTTGTAATCAGGGCACCTTGATGTCATATAAGGCGGCAGGAACCAGACGATACATCTTCCTTGCTACACTTGATATGAGAACATCATCTATATGCCGGAGCTTAGATAAAGATGTATTCTTCGTTTCCAAAGCAGAGGTAGGTGTAAACTTTCCTCCGATGCATCCCAACTGCAGATCAACAACCATGGCATATCCTGAGGATGGAATTTTTCCAAAGGAGAGAACTGCAAGGGATCCGGAGACCAACAAGAACATTCATGTACCATTTGATATGAGTTATGCACAGTGGTATAGGAAGTATGTGATTGAGAAGGATGACGAAAAGAAAAATGTGCTCATAGATATTGATAATCAACCCGAAAGAAATACAGAGCACGGAGATATCTATGATCTGAGAATAGGAGATAACATTGTTGATCTTAAAACAATAAAAGGACCAACATATAGTAAAAAGTTCCAACAATTAACCCAAAACACGAATGTAAACATGGCTTTACGAAAATATGCAATGGCAATGCTTACTCATAGAAATGGGACAGATGGTGAAGATCTTTATGTTATCAGCTCTAAGACAGGAAAACTATTATTGTCAAAAACAACTGGTACAAATGAACTGGGTATAGAATTGTCAAAAAATGAAATTGATTTCTTGAAACTATATGCAAAGAAAGAGGGAATAATAGGTATACATAATCATCCTACTAATTTGTTGCCTACTGGAAGTGATTTTGTTGCAGCAGGAGCAAGAGGGTATGATTTTGGAATGGTTGCAACACATAATGGAAGAGTATTTGTGTATAAAGTTGGAGACATTCCATTTAGAAGTGAACATTTCAATCACACTGTTGACAAATATCATTCAGAACCATACAATTATGATATAGAAGTAGCTCAAAAGAAAACTTTGTTAGAGTTTGAAAAGGAGTTTGGTATATCATGGATGGAGTTATAATAAAAGGCAAGGACACGATAATACACGAAGAAATGTCTCCTGAGAAAAGGGAAGAAATTTTAAAGCGGTTAGAGGAAGAAAGTAAAAATTTAAAGGAATGGATAGAATAGCAAGCACTCCGCAGTAGCAGGGTGCTTTTGTTATATCTGAGGTGATAGAATGTATACGAATATAGGACTTATAACAACTGATAATAAGCCGGTAAAAACTGGACTTGATGGCAGTATGCAGATTGTGTACAGTGATCATACTCTTGCGATGGAATACGGCGAGATAATCAATAGATTATATACAAGTGCTGATATATCAGAGTGCACGCCAGAGTCACCCAGGTTTAGGGTTGATAAAGCACTGTGGGATACAGGTTCTATGACGTCTTGTATATCGGTAAGGCTTGCCAAGAAGCTGGGGCTTAAACCTATTGATACAGGGGTTGGAGTGACGGCAGCGGGACAGGTGGACATAGTATATTATCTGCTTGATATACATTTAGGTGATGATATGGTGTGTCGCCATGTAAGAGTCGCAGAGTTTCCGTTAGAGAGACACGATGTTGATTTTCTGATAGGAATGGACATTATTACACAGGGTACATTGAATATAAGCAATACAGATGGTAAAACAAAGCTTACATTCAAGTTGAATAACAAGTAAATATATGAGCTATAGGCACTGTGCGTTTGCATGGTGCCATTTTTATGCACAAAATAGGAGGATACGAAAATGAAGTACGTAGGAACAAAGCAAATTGAAGCAAGACCGATGACCAGAGGAGCGTATAACTACTACCGAGGTTGGCCGATACCGTCAGACGAGGACCCAAACGACAATGGGTATCTTATCAAGTATTCAGATGGGTATGAACACTGGTCTCCTGAGAAGCAGTTTGATGAGACATACAGACCATGTGACAACATGACGTTTGGGATTGCTCTTGAAATGCTCAAGAAGGGCTTCAGAGTTGCAAGAAAGGGTTGGAATGGCAAAGGAATGTTTGTTGTATTTCAGAAGGGATATCCTGATGGCATACCATGTAACAAGCAGACAGCAGAAGCCTGGGGAATCAGCGAGGGTGACTTATTCAAGTGTAACCCATATCTGCAGATCAGATGTGTTGATGGTTCACACTCCATGTGGGTGCCGAGTATAAATGATTGCCTTGCTGAAGACTGGGTAATAGTGGAGTAGAAACAGAATAATTGTTAATTCAGACCATGATAAAAACATGGTCTTTTTTATTGTCAAGGAAAAGACATTAAAACCTCAACAGCAAGGCATGAACTTGCTGGGGACATATCAATAGACTACTGGCAGGCATGAACTGACAGGCACAAGAAAGGAATGTATAAGCTATGGATGAAACACAGCAGACAACACAGACACAGGCACAGATTGGTGAGGCAACAACACAGCCTGGTACACAGACACAGGGAGCACAGCAGAACCAGGCAACAAGCACAGCATCACTTGAAGATGTGCTTAAGACCATGACAGTCGAGGAGATTCTGGCAAGACCAGAGTTCAAAAAGGCTGTTCAGTCAGCTTCGGACGCAAGAGTCACACAGGCCCTTGCTACAGCCAAGGAGAAGTGGGACAAGGAAGCTATTGAAAACCTTGACGAGGCTAAGAAGCTGGAGAAGATGACAGCGGAGCAGAGAGCAAAATATCAGTTCGATAAGGATAAGGCCGCCTTTGACGCTGAGAAGAAAGCATTTGAGAGACAGCAGCTTGTACTTGCGACAGGCAAGGAGCTGATCAAGAGAGGGCTTGATGCTTCATTTGCTGATGTTCTGACAGGCGACACAGCAGAAGAGACAGCGGATAAGATTGATAAGTTTGAAGCATCTTTCAGAACAGCCGTTGCGGATTCTGTAAGCGATAAAATGAGAGGCACAGCACCAAGGGATAAGACCCAGGGCACGACAATAACTATGGATAGCATTAAGTCTATGAGTGCCGAGGAGATCAATGCACATTGGGATGAGGTGCAGAATGTGCTCAAGCAGAACAAGTAAGAAAGGACGATGAAATATGTCAGTAAAGAATTTTATTCCACAGATATGGAGTGCAAGACTTCTTGCACATCTTGACAAGATCCATGTATATGCAGGACTTGTCAACAGAGATTATGAGGGTGAGATCAAGCAGTTTGGTGATACTGTAAAGATCAACCAGATCGGTGACATCACGATCAAGAAGTATACAGGAGCAAAGATTGATGATCCAGAGGAGCTTACAGGTGAGCAGAATACACTTGTTATTGATCAGGCAAATTACTTCAATTTTGCCATCAAGGATGTGGACAATGCGCAGACTAACCCTAAGCTCATGAACGAGGCTATGGCAAGAACCGCATATGGTCTGAATGATACGGTTGATTCACTGCTTGCAGGAATCATGGTAGCCGGTGCTGCCGGAGCAGTCGGAAGTGATGAGTCTCCAATTGTTCCAAGTAAGGATGATGCATATGACTTGCTTGTAGATCTTGGAACAGAGCTCACAGAGAAGAATGTTCCGCTCGTAGGCCGTTGGGTAGTAGTGCCGCCATTCTATCATGGACTCCTTCAGAAGGATTCAAGATTCGTTGGCAATGGTACAGATGTCAACATGGCAATCCTTCAGGGCGGACACATCGGAGCTGCTGCAGGCTTCCAGATCTATGTATCAAACAATACACCAAACACCGATGGTACAAAGTACAAGATACTTGCCGGTACAAATGCTGGTGCATCATTTGCAGAGCAGATCACTGAGACAGAGGGCTACAGACCAGAGAGCAACTTCTCAGATGCTGTCAAGGGACTTCACCTCTGTGGTGTCAAGGTACTGCAGAAGGATGCACTTGCAACTCTCACAGTGAACAGAAAGTAGGAGGGCAGATATGGCTATTATAAAGAATATTATCACAGGACACAGCTTCACTTGCCGGAATGAGCGTGTTGTAGAGCATTGCCGCAAGGACATAAAGACCTTTGTTATAGAGGATGAGCCGGCCAGCGTGGCACCAGCAGAGGATGAGCCGGTGGAGGATGCCGAGGCAGAGGAAGAGCCAAAGCCTCAGAAGAAAACAAAGACAGCCACAAAGACGACCGACTGAGAGGTGATACATGATGGATTCACTGGCAAGGCTTAAGAGGAAGATAGGCTCTGATAAGGATATAAGCGATGAGATCCTTACCGATTATCTGGAAGAGGCGAAGGATGAGATAGTTCTGTTTCTGAATGTGAAGCAGTTCGATGAAGCCTTTGCCTCAAAGGCGGTCGAGATCGCAGCTATACTCTATGAGAGAGACCAGGCTGACAAGCATATAAAGTCTGAGAGTTATTCAGAGGGTGTTGTGTCCGAGAATACAACATATCTCACAGGAGAGAGCTTTGATACACAGGTTGATAAGGTCCTGGACAGCCTCAAGAGATACAGGAGGGTATATGTCAAGCATAAGAAGAAAGATAGCACAGAAGAGACAGGATAGCGGGATATATCGCAGTTATGTTGAAGAGGATGAGTATGGACATGAATCATATGGATATGAGACAGATCCATCAGGAATCCTTGAGAGGATTCTGTGGAGTCCTATATCTTCAGAGGTTGAGGTAGCTGAGTATGGTGAGCGTGTTAACGAGATGCTTCAGGGATGTGTATTCGATGACTCCATCAGTCTGAAAGAAAAAGACAGGGTGAAGGTGGGCGATAACATGTACAACGTGGAATCCATCAAGCCTTATCCATCTTATCGTCTTGTTATCATTGAGAGGGTGAAGTAGATATGCCTATTGAAATCAAAGGACTAGATACACTTATAAGCGCTCTGGATAAACTTGCTAGTGGGATTGACGGCAATGTAAAACAGATTGTGGAGCAGGAAGCCGACCGCATAGCAGGAGAAGCCAGAGCGCTTGCGCCTGTTGATGGTGGATATCTCAGAGAGAAGATACAGACAAGGGTTACTGAGACAGAGGATAAGATTGTTGGTGAGGTATACAACAATGCAAGCTATGCAGCATATGTGGAGTTTGGCACAGGACCTGTGGGACAGGCGGCAGGGCTTAAGATTGAGGGTATAGACCTCAGATACAGGCAGACACCATGGATGATACCTGTTGACAAGATAGATAAGGCTCAGGCTGAAAAATATCACTTTATCCCTATAAAGAAGGATGGTGAGGTTATAGGATATTTAACCAGAGGACAGGCACCACAGCCATACCTCTATCCGGCTATGAAGAACAATGAGGAACACATAGTAGAAAGGCTGAAATCAGCGGTAAGAATGGAGAGCAAGATCACTAGATGATAGATGCAAGAAAACAGATCAAGGAGCTGCTTGAAAGCATAGAGTATAACGAATTAAAGGTTAATCATGGATATCCAAAGTCTATAAGTTATGTTCCGTTGGTTACATTTATTCAGATAGCAAATACTGGCACAGGGATGCACAGTGTTGTTGAAAATTTGGGCTTTCAGATAGATATATGGAGCCGAACCTTTAAGGAATGCATATCCATCATGCTGAAGGTTGATGAGAAGATGGTGGATCTTGGATTCAACAGGGACTACGAAAGCCCGGATGACGATGGAGATAATGTTGATGCCAGCGGATATTGCAGAAAGACTCTCAGATATAGCAGCAAAGTAGACACAAGAACAAACAGGCTTATTTCATAAGCAGAAAGGATGGTATAAAACAATGGCAGATACACCAAAGCAGGGACTTGCCTCAATAGGTCTTGATATCAAGATAGGCAAGACAGCCCTTAATTATGCAACAAAGATAGGAGACATTGGAGGAACACCTTCATCACTTGATGCTACATGCTTCAAGGATAAGTCAAAGAAAAGTGTTCCAGGTGTGCAGGAGAACGATAGCTGGGAGGTAGAGTATCTCTATGACAATGGAGCAACAACCTCAGACTATCGTATACTCAAGGGCCTTGAGGATGCTGGGGCTATAGTTGATGTTGAGGTCACATTCCCTGACAAGACAGTATTCAAGAATAAGGGATATGTTACAACGACAGTTACCGGTGCCGAGGTCAACAACCTCATTAAGGCAAAGGCAGTTGTAAACCTTCAGGGTGAGTGGGAGGTTACTGATCCGGTAGAAGCGTAATCCATTTTTGTAATACAACAATATGAAATAATACATCACAGGCAGGGGGCATGGTCTCCCTGCCTTTTTAGGAGGTAAAGCAGATATGCAGACATTGGAAATCAAACTCAAGGTAGATGGAGCAGAGAAGAAGTTTCACTTGAGACTTACAGCAGGTGGTCAGAAGATTCTCAAGGAGAAGTACGAAGAGAACATGCTGGCAACTCTTATGGGTGCAGTAGATGATATAGACAGAGCGGTTGATATTCTTGGCATAGCTCTGGGCTACAAGGACAATGACAACGAGATCACAGATGGAGAGGAGTTTTACGATCTGCTTGTTGAGAACGGCAGAAGCGGAGCTGAGGACTTTGCAAAGGTCCTTACCGACATTGCAGTCAATTCTGGAATCATCAAGAAGGACCAGGCAAACAGTGTTGTGAACAGCATCAATACAACATATAAGACTATGTTTGACAGCCTTGAGGAAAGGGTAGAGAAGCTGCAGAAGGATAATGGACAGACCCCAACGGCGGGCGATTCCGAAGATAAGTCAGACAGCACTCCCTTATGATATAGATAGGCTTCTCTTTGAAGCAAGGATAGCCGGTGTGGGCTTCTTTGAGGCATTGGATTATACCTGGGGTGAGCTTGTTGAAATGATAAAGGTTTACAACGAGCGGGAACGTAGGAAGCATCAGCATGAGGCTAATATAGCATTCAGACAGGCAGAGCTCATATCCATGTGGGTATGGAAGAATGATGGAGATATAAATGTATCAGATATATTCCCATACTGGACAGAAGAGGAGAAGATACAGGCAGAGCTTGAGAAGTACAAGGCAATAATGTACAGGCATGTGGATAAGAGCAAAAAATAAATCATGAAGAAATACGAAAAGGAAGGAGGTGGGACAGAATATGACAATAGAGGAGATATCCGTCAAGTTTACTGCTGACACCAATGCGCTGAAGAAAGCTCTTTCAGATATTACCGAAACTCTCAAGGGAACTGAAGCACAGACCATGGACATAGCAAGTGCCTTGGATGAGATAACGCAGCCTATCAAGGATATGTCAAAAGACCTCAGGACGCTCACAGAGCAGAGCGCTGCATATAACAAGCAGATGTCAGAGGTTACGAAGACTGTTAGCGGAACAGGCAAGGCGGTTGGTGAGATAAATTCCAAGATGCAGACTGTATCAAAGCAGAGCACTGCTGAAACGGCCAAAATAACGACCGGATGGAAAAAAGTCAAAGAAACTATGCAGGATGTATTCAACTCAAGGCCAACAGCTAATTGGGGTGGGAATACAAACAATGGCGGCGAGACGAGATCGTATAAGGTTTCGAGCAATCCCGGTGATGCAACACAGGAAAAGACACAGAAAGCTCTTGATGCGGAACAGGCCAAGCTCCAGAAGCTGCAGAATACCCTCAATGGGTACAGGATAAAGCTGGACGCAGTGAATCAGAAGTACGATATACAGAATCAGAAAGTTCAGAAAACCAGTAATGACATACAGGCGCAACAAACAAGACTTGATGGTTTAAAAAGAGATTATGAGGTGATGTCCTCAATAATGTCTGAGCTGAATATTGACGGCAGCATAAATGCAGAGATGGTCAGGCTCAAGACTACACTTGATGAAAATAAAATATCAGCCAACGAGTTATTCAATGCCATGGAGAGACTCAAGCAGTCTCCTTATGACATCATAGATGTTGGTAATTCGTTCATGTCCATGGAAGACATGACTAAAAAGATGAATGAACTGGATACATCAAGTGAACAGGCATGGGGAAGACTTGAGAAGTTGGAAACAGCCATGGAAGGAGTCAGTGCCGAAAGCAGAAACTTTGGAAGCACGCAGGGGCTTCAGAGAATGAACTCTATTATTACTCAGCAGGAGAATAAACTGAGATCACTTCAGAACGCATATAGTACGGCATCGACACAGTCAGCAAGTTTAAGCGGTAAGCAGGAAATGCTTCAGGCAAATATGCAGCAGACAAGGGATTCTATACAGCAGGCACAGGAACGCATATCACAGCTCAGTGCCGCTTTGCAGAATACATCTCAGAATACATCTACCGGCTTCTTTGGCAGACTTGCATCTACTGTCAAGAACGTTGGTAATGCTACTGCATCGCTGATTCACAGATTCCAGAATGGCGTGTCCCACATAAGGAATTTTGGAACTGCGGCGGGCAATGCCGGGCGCAGGCTGTTCTCACTTTATGAGAATACAACACTGATAGGAAGAGGCTTATCATCGCTTAAAGATAAGCTGTCAGGATTAAGTTCAAAGTTTACACAGACATCAAGGATGGTTAAATCTATGGTGCTCTCAATGCTGTTTATGCAGCTTATGAGTGGCATGGGTGAGACCTTGCAGAGCTTTGCGAAGCAATCGGCAGTTGTGAACAATGATCTGTCACTGCTGGCATCCTCATTTACCTATCTGAAGAGTAGCATATTATCAGCATTTCAGCCTCTACTCAGCTATATAACACCAATACTTACAAGTATAGTGAACACTGTGGCTGATGCATTTAACAAGCTGGCTGAGTTCTTTGCATACCTTACAGGTCAAACAACATTTGAAAAGGCTGTATATACTCAGAAAGATTATTCGGCAAGCCTTGACCAGTCGGCTGCAAGTGCTAAAGAACTGCAGAATGTGCTGCTGGGGTTTGACGAGATCACCAAGCTGGATGATAACAGTGGAAGCTCCGGAAGCGGCAGCTCCGGAAACGGACTGAATACAGGCAACTGGAAAACCACAAAGGTTGATATATCAAGCAGCCTTGCAGATTCTATCAAGAGTGGCAACTGGGAAGCTGTTGGAAAGGCCCTTGGAGACAAGATAAACAGTGCTTTAGGATCTATTGATTGGAGCAGTGTCCAGAAGAAGTGCAACAGCATAGCCGAGAAGATAGCCGACTTTTTAAATGGAGCAGTTGAGGAGACAGACTGGAATCTTGTAGGATCCACACTTGGTAATGGAATCAACACAATTCTGGGAGCAATCAATACATTCCAGAAGAAGTTTGATTTTAAGAAGTGGGGAGAGTCCCTTGCGGAAACACTAAACAGCACGCTGTCCACTACAGATTGGTCGCTGGCTGGAGATACGCTTGGTACAGCGGTTCAGAATGTCATAGATACAGGCTTTGGCTTTGCCAAGACGTTTGATTGGAAGAAAGCCGGGGAGAGTGCAAGCAAGACAGTTAATAACTTCTTTGGAGCGATAGACTTTAAGGAGGGTGGTAAGACCTTCGGTGAGGGTGTAAAGGGTGTACTGAACAGTATATCGACATTCTTCGATGAAGTGGACTGGGATTCTATTGGTACAGATCTTGTCGATGCAATAACATCGGTAGACTGGATAGGAATCATTACAGGTGCTATCAAGGCTGTCATCAGTGTTGCAGGCGCATTTTACAAATTGGTACTTGCTATCTGGGATGCTATTATCAATCAGATCAAGAGCACAGACTGGTCAGATCAGGCACAGAAGATATGGGAAGGTATCAAAGATGTATGGGCTAAACTCAAGGATACAGCACTTGAGGTTGGTCTCAAGTTGAAGAATACTTTGTCAGATATTTGGGAATCGATAAAGAGCCTGTGGGGAGACTCAGAAAACAAGTCACTGCCTATAGCTGCAAAGTTGTCAGCGGCGCTTGATGAGGAAACTGTTGGTAAGATAAAAGACTGGGCAACAGATAAGCTGCAGGACTGGAAAGATAAAACCGCTATATTGACTGCCACTGTAGCAACTACACCAGCGGCTATAAGACAATGGTGGAAGGACAGGGCGGATCAGTGGAAGGATAAGATATCAAAGTTTAGCGTTAATTCCGTGACAACGATTCAGAACATAAAAACGTGGTGGAACAATAGATCGGCACAGTGGAAAAATAAGATATCAAAGTTTAGCGTTAATTCCGTGACAACGATTCAGAGCATAAAAACGTGGTGGAACAATAGATCGGCACAGTGGAAGAATAAGACTGTAAGGTTCACAATCGTAGCAGCTACTTCTGCGCAGGCACTAAAAAACGGTTTCAGATCAGCCATAAATACGGTTATTGGATGGATAAATACTTACATTATCGACAATCTTAACAAGCTGAGTTGGAAGATTAATCCTATCCGTTATTATGATATTATTCACGGAAAATATAAGACATTATTCGATGGAACTACAATTGGTTTTAATGTTGGACATATATCCACATTTGCGACTGGCGGTTTCCCGGAGGACGGCTTGTTCATGGCGAACCACGGAGAGCTTGTTGGTAAGTTCAGCAATGGTAAGACAGCGGTTGCGAATAATGCTCAGATAGTCGAAGGTATTGAAGCTGGTGTATACAGGGCGGTCACAGCGGCGAACAGCGGTGGCGGCAAGTCAGGTGGAAACACACCTGTGATAAATGTATATGTCGGCGGCAAACAGGTTACAGATGTTGTTATAAAGGACATCAACGACAGGACCATCCAGACAGGCAAGAATCCAATATTGGTATAGGAAAGGAGTGAGACTGTGGCAGCAGAGCTTGTTATAAATGGAGTGGACATGCCAGATCCAGCGATCAATGGTGGTCTCACTTATGCGCCAGAGAAGATCTGGAGCAAGAACACTGGGCGAGTCTCGGATGGAGAAATGTTCGGTGATATCGTGGCCAGAAAGATGACACTTAAGATTAAGTGGAATTATCTCACGGAATCACAGATAGCACTTATAGAGGGTGCAATCTATGATTCTTTTTTTGATGTCAAATTCAAGGATCCACGAACAAAGCAATATGTAACAAAGAGGATGTATGCAGGCACTCCGACATACCCGGTATATGACATACGTGATGGAATGTACAGGTATACAGGGGTTGGAGTTGACCTGATAGAGAAGTAGGAGATATCAGATGTACACGAATGTATCAGATAGCTTTGACAATAGAATAATGGGTGATGGCAGAACATTCAGAGCACGTATAACATGTGATGACACTGTCATAGAATCCGGTTTTGTCAGTGTTGATATGAAGTGTATAGCCGGAACTGGAACAAGCACCTTAGAGATAGGGTGCGCCAGTTCCACGCAGCTTGATATCACAATGATACAGCCGGATATAAGTCTGACCGGCAAGGAATTTCTGCTTGAGATAGGCCTCATGCTTGATGATGACAGTATAGAGTATGTCAAGATGGGATACTTCATGGCGCAGAAACCTACTGTTGATGATGGCAGGATCACGTTCACTGCATACGATAGGATGGCTTACAAGCTGTCTGGATATTATCTGTCTAACCTCTTATATCCTTGTGATATATCGGAGGTATGCGCAGAGATAGAGGCATTGACAGGTATCAGAATGAAGAATGCTCCGTCAGGAATCAACATATCAAAAAACTTTGATGGCTACACATACAGACAGGCAGTTGGATTCATAGCTGGCATTGACGGCAAGTTTGCAACATTTGACAGGGACGGAGTGCTTGATTTCAGGTGGTACACGACAACGGATTATTCGGTAGGGCTTAACAGGTCGTTTGATGATGTTGTTGTGCAAGAGAACATGTTTCAGGTTGGGTATATCTCATGTGCTGTTGATGAGAACAGCACAATAAAATCAGGACAGGGGCTTACAGGAATAGCAACAAGCAACTTCCTGATGACACAGGAGATTCTTGACGGCCTGTATGCAAAGCTGAAGGATATGAGCTATCATCCAACGACATGCAGTTTTGCGGGTGATATGAGACTTGAGCTTGGAGATATAGTACAGGTATTGAGCAGAGATGGCAAAGCATATCCGGTGCCGGTCATGAGCTTGGATTTCAGTTATGACGGCGGGCTTATAACGGCTATCGGATCATATGGCAGTACAGAACTCAGTGAAGCGACATATGTAAGCCCAACCGAGAACTATGTGCAGCAGGTATACA
>OODA01000716.1_pt1 | contig 15793 bp, 19 predicted proteins | sample 1671341 | NCBI WGS metagenome assembly OODA01 (sample SAMN06348147, study PRJEB24527) | human gut metagenome | biome: human gut; feature: ankylosing spondylitis patient; material: feces | host: Homo sapiens | place: China | collected 2015-10 | reverse complement strand
GATTATGATAATGCTGATGATTACTATACGTGTCCAAACGGCAAAAAATTGATATTTAAATATAATTCCCAAAGAAAAGATAAGAACGGCTTTGCGAGAAACTTTAGAGTATACGAATGCGAAGATTGTTGTAATTGCCCATACCGCAGTCAGTGTTGCAAGGCCAAAGAAGGCAATAACAGAAAAATAAGTATAAACGTAAAATGGGAACAGCAAAAAGAATATATTAGAGCACAGCTTTCAGACAATAAGACTGGCAAAATCTACAAGAGAAGGAAAATTGATGTAGAGCCAGTCTTTGGATTCTTGAAGGCTAATTTGCGTTTCAACAGATTTACGGTAAGAGGAAAATTCAAAGCAAAAATAGAAATGGGTTTGGCTTTGATGGCAGTAAATTTAAGAAAATATATGCAGCATACAGCTGCAGCTTAATTTTACGCGAAGTAAAAGGACTGGAATTTGAGAAAAAACTCAAATTCCAGTCCTTTTTTAGTTTGAGAGGGTGGTTTTGTCCCAGCCTCTTTTCTTTTGCGTAAATCAAATTCCTACGTAAGTCACTATTAATAGTACCACGAGTATTCCAGATAATTCTTTTGATTATCACTTATCAAACCTAATGATTTTTAAGCTAAGTCTTCTGTCTCGGTTCCTTTTTTTGCCAATCGGTCATACTTCATATCTATAATCGCATCGATTTCTTCCTTATCATCGCAATCCATCTGGCGATATTTGTAAATCAAAGCCTCTTCTTCCGCTGTTACCGACTCTTTATCCTTACCATAAACCAAGTAATCCACCGAAACACCTAGAGCATCAGCCAAGGAAACTACGGTACTTACTTTCGGATCAGTAGTAATACCAGATAATATTTTAGACAAAGTTCCCCTTGGAATATCAGAAGTACTGATTATATCGTCTATGCGTAATTTCTTTTCTTTTTTTACTTTTTTGATGCGGAACAGAAAATCCTCATACCTATATTTCATACGCAAATCACCCTTAATATATCCTTGATATACTTGGATTATACCATTAGATGGAAATTTTATCAACAAAATAATTCCTTATGTGGAATATTATTTCATGAGTTCCTCTTGACTTTTTCCATTGACGGAATTATTATAAAGATGTGAGTTTCCATTAACGGGATTTTTCACAATAAAAATTTCCATAAGTGGAACAGGAGTGAAAAAGATGACTAATCTATATATTGCCTTTTTACAAGAAAACATAAAACCGGAACAGGTTGCCAAAGCTATATCCCAAGTGCTCAATTGCTCTGAACGAACTGCTCGAAATAAACTAAACGGTATCTCTGACTTCACCATCTCTGAAGCTGTAAAAATCAACTACTACTTTTTTAACGATAGATATGAACTCGGAGATTTGTTCAGACGTGAAAATTCTCATGAAAAACGTGGTGGTTATCATGCTTGCAAAGACTTATGACAACATCAAAGCAACAATCATAATAGACCGGGAAGACTGGCATATCGTCCGCACAAATGAAAAAGTTACTCATGTAGATAAACCATTAGTTCCAGGTCTGAGCCATTACAGCACGGTCCTAGCAGGCATATTGCTCCCTATCTACCGTGAAATTGGTCAGGACAACTTAATAAAAGCACACAAAAATGATCCGAAGAACGGCATTAGGAATCTTTTACATGAATATTTACTGAAAAGAAAGGAACGTGAAACCAACCATGAATAAAATATTCTTACTCGGCCGCTTTACACGCGATCCTGAAGTACGCTATACACCTAACGGAAAAGTTGTGTGTCAAGGAACAATTGCCGTAGACAGAGCTGTTTCCAATCAAGACGGCCAGCATGAAGCTGATTTCATCCCTATCATCATTTGGGGAAAACGTGCCGAAATCTGCGGCAACAACTTCAGCAAAGGCCAACGTATACTTGTTGAAGGCCGACTGCAAATCCGCAGCTATGATTCAAAAGATGGTTCCAGACGATATGCAACAGAAGTTGTTGTAAGCAATTTTACTTTTATCGAAAAAAAATCAGCTGAAAGTATAACCAGTCCAGATACTCCGACTGCCTCAAACACTAATACTATGGAATCATTTGGTTCTAATGTACCTTTTGACGAAAACCTTCCATTTTGAGGTAAGCCAAAATGCCCAAGAAGTATTACTGGTTTAAAATGCGTGCTGATTTTTTCGACTCACGTGAAATCAAGCGTCTACAAAAACTTCCCGGCGGAGATACTTTCATCGTCCTTTACATCAATCTGCTTTCACGCTCTGTAAAAACGGAAGGCTGTCTGCATTTTGACCATGTAGAAGCAACTTTTGAAGAAGAACTTGCTTTAATCCTTGACAGTGATGCTGAAGCCGTCAGGTTTTTACTAAGATTCCTGTATCAATACAATCTGCTCAACATCGACGGTGACAATTATTATTTTCTTGAAGCAGTAAGCCATATAGGCACCGAAAGCGATGCTGCAGAAAGAATGCGTCGTTCAAGGCGCAAGAAAAAAGAAAGCCTGCCTTCCATCTCATATGATGATCTAAACAAGCTTCCTTTACCGGAGCGTAACAATGTTACAGCGCAATGTAACGATGTTACTGTGGATAACTCATCGTCACAAGCATGTAACAATGTTACACAGCGTAACATTGTTACGCTGGATAATAACAATGTTACGGATGCACGTAACGATGTTACGAAATGTAACAATGTTCGCGAGTGTTACATAGAGAAAGATATAGAGATAGATAAAGAACTATCCATTAGTAATAAAGTAAATATTAACGTAAGCAAACCTGTAGACAGATTCGGTTTACTTGTTTCCAAGGGGTTTGATGCCTTTATACAATGCTACCCCCGCAACCAAGCTAACAAAGATGCTGTTTATCAAGCTTTCTGCCAGCTTATCAACCAGGGAGTAGCAATCAGCGATTTAATTGCTGCAGCCAAAAGCTATTCCGATTCCACAAATAAAGCTAATTTTGATATCCGCTATATCAAAATGCCTGCAAACTTCCTTAACGAACAGGTATGGCTTAAATACAAACCAAAGTTCCAAATTGACTGTCCTATCTGCCACGGCCAAGGAATCATAAACTATTCCCCGTCTGACACTTATCCTAACGGACACGTTGACTTCTGCAGCTGTGAAAAGCGATACAAACATCTTGAAAACGCTGACACGCTCAGCGATATCATTTTCAGACTTCACAATGACTCTCTAAGCCAATAATATAATCCCTCCCAGACACTTAAATTTAGCCCTAGAACGATTTCTAAACCTGTTTAGGTATTCGTCCTAGGGCTAAATCAGATATTTAACCAAGCCCTAATTATGTCATCATACAGGGCAATTCAGTTTCAGGAGGTTAACAGCAAATGGAAATTATTTTGACTGTTGATGGGCAGGAAATCATCAACACAGACAAAATCGTCATAAACCCTGGCGGCAGCCTTATAGCTTACCAGAACAATAAACTGTTAAGCCTTAATCTGTACGACAAGGAAACCCAGAAAATACGCATTGACGTAAGAGATATGAAATAGCGGGAACTTACGTTGACGGAGGTTTGTTATGTTCAATCGTGAGAATTATGATATTTCACCCGAAGATTCGGAGAAAAGTGCCCAAATACGTAGGCATACAGCCGATTTAGCGATACTTGATTTTGAAGCCGGCACACCTTTCTTCTGGGACAACGAAGGTATTGCTTTTAAGCGCATGGTCAGCATAAAGACCGGCTACTACTATCAGCACAACACTATTCCCATGATCTACGCAGCCCGCGAGCATGGCTATACAGATTGTCGCTGGGGGGGAATTCTGGCACTCAAAGGAGCTCACCTGTATAAGCAGGACGAAGGTGTAGAACTTGAAGTATGGGCCAATGAAGTTTCTATCAAGAAAACTGATGATAACGGCAATCCTGTCTATGACAAGAACGGTCATCCCATAGAAGAGATGGTCAAATTAAGCCGCCCGCAGATTAAAATAGAGCGCCTTTATAACGGTTCTGCCATTTCAGGACTTGGTGAAGAGCCCGAAATGCCTTATAACTGGATGGAAAAAAACGAAATCAGGAAACGCTTATTGGATAATTGCAAGGCAAAGCTTGTTTTCGACCAGACAGAAAACAACTTCTATGTCAAAGATACTGATACCATCCATATGGTGCCGGAAGCAGACTGGAAGAACAAAGATGAATTTCTTGTAGAACTTTATCATTGCATTGCCCACAGCACCCTTATCGACAGCCGTGCCGGTAAAAATCCCTTCTTCCTTGACCTGAAGAAGCGCTGCGGTCAAACAAATTACGCAGTTGAGGAGCTTGTCGCTGAAATGGCAACCTATCGTTTCCGCACAAGATACGGACTTAAAATAAGCGATTCACACAAGAAAGCCCACTGTGAATATCTGACACGTTGGGCAGATGAAATCAATCGCAACCCTAATATGCTTAACTACACCTACAGTGACTCCTATGCTATTTTGAATTACGTCAATGACAACATTGTACAGTTCTCCAAAGAAGAGCAGCAGGCACTGCGTTATAAATTCAACTATTGGAAAAAGAAAAAGAACCAGAAAGCAGCTGTCAAGGAGCATCAGGAAAGAGCAGCATTCGAACCTGCTGCCACCAAGCCAAAAGAAACAACCAATGCTACGGCAAAACCAACAAAGCCGGAGGATCATGGCAATATAACACGCACCTGCCTTGTATATCACCCGGACTACGGCAAAGGTGTAACTGGGGAATATATCTCTGAGAACGGTAAATCAAAACTCTTCATAATCTTCGGTGAAGGCGGACCAGGTACTGGAAGCGGTCTGTACAGCCTTGCTCAATTAAAAGCAGCTCATAACAAATGGTACTTTGGCACAGAAGCTGTCGCTAAAGCCGAAGCTTACTATGAAGCACAGAAAAAAGCTAAAGCAGCTTTAAAGGAGAAAATCATGAAAAAACAAAGTAAAAAAGCAAAGGCTCCTGCTACACAGTCAGCAGACACCCCTGTAAAAATAAAGCTTGGGCAGGTCATTTGCAGCAACTCTACAGGTAAAGGTGTTGTTACTGATATTTATAAAGACGAAAATGATATAAATCGCGTCAAGGTCAAGTACAGTTTTATGACTATGTCTTACAGAATGTCTGAGCTGACTGATTCAGAGCATTTTACTATAACCGATGAGATTAAAAATATAGCACCGATTAAACCTGTAGTACAGGAGCCTGCTGCATCTTCCAAACCTGTCAGCGAAGCCAAACATGAAACAGAAATAATAAAGCAGACACCTGATTGCCAGGAAACCACTGTACATGAGCAGATTGCTGCTTCACAGGAAACTGTTGCTGAGGCTATCAGAGAACCACGTAAAGACTACCACCGTAAGCTGAACAGCAAGGAAGCTGCTATTGCTGATACTGTTGTGCGTTATGTACGTAATATGCCTTCAGAAAAGCAGAACGAATATTGCAGCAGCATACAGTCAACCAGTGAAGAATTTGCTAAAGCCAACAATATCCCTACTCCACCACCTATTCAGACTGCAGCAGTAAAAGCTCGGAGAAAGTCACGTCTGGTGAATATCAGCAGCACTGCAGAGCAGAGCAACGAAGCTGAACCTGCAAGATTACGGGAAGTAAAACGATAACTATTTATGTTTTCATTTCAAGAAAAAGGAGGCAAACACATCATGAGTATCAGCAAAGCAGAACGTGAAGCATGGATTTATGAGCATGCAGCATTCGAGGAAGATGCTTTAAGCGAAGATGAAGCAAAGGAGGCATCCGTTGATGGCGACCACGAAGAAGAGTAACCTTGAAAAGCAGGCGGATTACCATAAACAAGTTGCTCAGGAAATCATCGATATGCTTGAAAAAGGCACTGCTCCATGGCAAAAACCCTGGACTGCAACCATGTCCATGATTCCCCATAATAGTACATCTAAGAGACGTTATCACGGTATGAATGCTCTGCGGCTGATGTATATCAGTCTTGGGAAAAAATATAATGATAACCGCTGGATGACCTTCAAACAGATACAGGAACTGGGCGGTAAGGTCCGCAAAGGTGAAAAAGGCACTGTCGTCACCTATTGGAAGTTCACTAAGAAAGAAAAAGATGAAGATGGCAATGAAGTTGAAAAAGAGCTTGACCATCCAGTTCCTTTCCGCAGCATTGTTTTCAACGCTGCTCAATGTGATGGCTTGCCAGAACAGGAACTTAAACTGCCAGAACAAAAATGGACTGCTATAGAACGGGCAGAAAATATTATAAACGCTGTCGGCGTACCTATATATCATGACCAGGCGGACAGAAACTTCTATAGTCCTATGCTGGATGAAATCCATTTAACACCCAAAGGCAGCTTTGCAGACAATGAAGCCTATTACAGTACCGCACTGCATGAGATCGGACATTCTACAGGCCATGAAAGCAGGTTAAACCGTGATATCAAAAATACCTTCGGCAATGAAGATTATGCCAAAGAAGAACTCCGTGCAGAAATTGCCAGCTATATGTTGTGTGCCGAGCTAGGTATAGCAAACGCCGCAGCCAATGAGCAGCATGTAGCCTATGTCGGCAGCTGGATAAAAGCATTGAAAAAAGATCCTGCTGAAATCTTCCGTGCTGCTAAAGATGCTGATGCTATATGTGAATACCTCTACGAACGGGAACAAGAATTTCTTAAGGTCAAGCAAGCAGAAGCATCTTCTGAAAAAGATACTGTCATTCTTGATATCGACGGAGATAAAGTATCTGCAGATAAATTCAATGCTGTCAGCAAAGATGAGCCTATGATTTACATCAAATGGTCTGAATGCAGCCATCCCAAACTTGCTTCCGGCTCGATTATGACGCTCCATGAAGCTGATAAACTGCTTCAGCAGCTTGACGAAAAAATTCGCAGTGAACGCACAAATCCGGCTTACGGCCGTTACTATAAAACCAAACTGTTTATCATGGCGCGTGATGAGAACAACTCTCTTCTTTTTGTAGGCAGCAATGGTGAGGACAGATATGATTTAGGCGACCGTGAAGGCGGACTTATATCTCCCAAACATCTGTCAGGTCAGTATTTTAAGATGCACGAGGGATTGAGTCGCCTGCAGGAATGTATCGAGAATATGCCTAAAGGTGTTGTTCCTAATTTTGAAACTGCTTTAGATAAGCTGCCTGAAGCTATCAGCCGAGCACGTGCTGAGCTTAACTCTACCCATTGCTTAAATGAATTTTTGGGACAAAGTGCAGATACATTATTGGCTATCAAGCAATCCGACAATTTTGCCAAAGCCCTTCCTAGTCTTATCAAAGCAATGTCTGCAAAATCCGTAAACGCCAGTGATAAGCCGAAGAAAAAACTGATTTTAAACGCTATCACTCCACCAATTAATTCCAATCAACTGAGCAGATAAGCTATTTCTGCTACTCTTTTTATTCAAAGCGTTGCCATACGCAACGCTATATATAAACATATAAGTCGATATATAACATATATAGACTTATATGTTTATATATAGACTTATGTAATCATATTTCCATATGGACTGTATAACCTTATATGTTCCATACCAACCTATAGAAAGTATAGCCTTATATGTTTCATACAAATGTATAGGACATATAAACCCATAGGTTGCATACGAATATATGGAATCTATAATCCTATATATTTCATACGGATATATAAAATGTATAGGCCTATATGTTTTATACAAACCTATAGAACATATAACCCTATATATTTCATACGAAAATATAAGACATATAGACTTATATTTTCACAAACTGCGACTTAAAACAGTTCCTACGGCACAAACAATTTGTTTATAATTGCTTTTCGCCCACGTATTGTAATTGCTCATACGCCTACTGGCAAGGCAAACCTGCAAGCAGGTGCTGCGCAGCCTTGCCATACGGCTATTCACAATTACCATATACGCGCCGAAAAGCAACAAAAAAATACTCGCTATATACGCAGAAAGAAGGTCACTATCATGAAAAGATTTCTCATTCAAATCAACTATCACCATTGGCGTACAGGTCACTTGTTGGAAAGTAAAATCTGTATCATCCAGGCTTGCAACAAAAAAGAAGCAGAAGTAAAAGTCTGGAATAAATATGGAGCAGACAATGCTTGTATGCCTTATGGCAGCATTGATATCACTGATGAAGAAACTGCTGACATCAGTATTTTTGCCAATGAATGCAAATCGGAGAAATAATATGCCTACATTAAATGAAGAACAAACAAAGGCTTTCGAAGTAATGGCAAGTGGCAAAAATGTCTTTCTTACCGGCAATGCCGGTACAGGGAAAAGCTTTTTGATAAAAACTTTTATAGGATTCTGTCAAAACCTTGGAAAGAGTATTATGGTCACAGCCCCGACAGGTGTAGCTGCCCTTAATATCAATGGCAGCACTATCCATCGTGCCTTTAAAGTACCTTTAGATCCTATCGGCCCTATGACACGAATCTCTAAAATAACTGAAGCTGTAAAAAAGGCTGATATTATAATTATCGATGAGATTTCTATGGTACGTTTTGACGTATTCAGCTATATCATCAGAGCCATTAACAAAGCCTGCAAAATAAGCAAAACAGCAAAACAGATTATCGTAGTAGGTGACTTCTTTCAGTTGCCGCCTGTATTAACAGACTACCAGCGCAATGTTCTACAAAAACTTTGGCAGCAAGACATTCATGAAGGTTTTGCTTTTGAAGCATCTGAGTGGTCTGATATGCATTTTCAGAGCATCATTTTAAAGCATGTTGTACGACAGAACGAGCCTCTATTCATAGAAAGCCTTAACAATATCAGGTGCGGGAACACTGCAGCTCTGGCCGGTTTATGCAAACTATGTACTGCAAACCCATTAAATGATGCTATTTATATATGCAGCACTAATAGCGAGGCTGCTGAATTCAACCATAATAGTCTGGACAAACTTGATACTGCAGAGCATTATTTCAAAGCGGAAATCGTAGGCAAAGTATCTGCAACTGATAAAGCCGCAGATGATGAGATTTGCCTTAAAGTCGGTGCCAGAATAATGACTTTGGTCAACAATCCGGAAGGTTATTATAAAAACGGCTCCATGGGCTATATCACTGACTTTGTTGATGAAGGAGTAGTTGTGCAGATTGATGACGGTATCAAGATTATAGTACAGCCTTATACCTGGGAAATCGTAGAGTATGATGTCAAAGACGGTAAGCTTATCAAGAATACTATCGGCAGCTACACCCAGATACCGCTGAAACTTGCCTACGCCATAACTATGCACAAAAGCCAAGGTCAAACATTCAGCAAGGTCAATCTTAATCCATATTGCTTTTGTGATGGACAGTTATATGTAGCTCTGTCCCGTGCAAGTACCAGCAAAGGTCTTTATATTAAAGACCGATACATTAATGACAAATGGCTTATGACTTCCAGTAAAGTCATTGCTTTCTATAATTCAATACAATGTTAAGGAACAAGGTTATGAGCATTAAAAACAATTCATTTCAATACTACAATCCACATCCTTCCGGCCGTAAGACAGATGATTGCGTTATCAGGGCTTTAACTATTGCCGTAGGAAAAACGTGGAAAGAAGTTTATAAAGAGTTATTGAAAACAGGCTGGATTCTAAGCGATATGCCCAACAGTCAGATTGTTTATGAGCACTTTTTAAAAGAGCATGCTTTTGAACGTCATACCGTTAAAGTAGTTAAAGGCGAGAAACGACCAACGGTAAGTGATATGACAAATGAAGATGCAGCTATCATAATCTGTCGTGTTGCTCATCATCTGGTAACCATAAAAGATCATATTATATATGATACCTGGGACTCCGGTAACAAGAGTGTTTACTCTTATTATATTAAATCATAAATCAAAGGAGGCATAATCATGAAAGTAATCAGTGTTGTAAATTCAAAAGGCGGCACAGGAAAAACCACTATCTCTGTCAATGTTGCCACAAGATTGGCTATGCTTGGAAACAAAGTTCTGTTGATTGACATGGACGAGAAGCAAAATTCTTCTTTGAAAGTAGTTGAAATCCGTAACGGCAATGCAGACTTATCCCCTATAAGTGCTGTTACCATGAAAGCAAAATCCCTCTTCAAAGACATCCAGAATTATTCCAACTTCGATTTCATAGTTGTTGATGCAGGTGCCGGCGACAATGAGCTTACCAGAGCAACTGTAGCCTGCGCAGCCTTCGGTATGCTGCTCATCCCTCTTAAAGCCAGCGGCCTCGACTACTGGGTAACTGATGATGTTCTCAATACCCTTGAGGAATGGCGTAGCTATTTCACGATTGATAACACCTACCTGCTCTTAAATGAGTACGATCCTAAGCAGAATATGGCTAAAGGCATCAAAGAAGCTATTGACGAAGCCTGTGAGAAATATCAGGTCAAAGTCATGGAAACTAAAATTCTTAACCGTGTGGCCTATAAAGAATCCCTGCTCAATGGCATGAATGTTATTGAATACGCAGAAGTAAAACGCCATACTGAAAAAGCTGCTGCCGAGCTTGAAGCTTTGGTCAATGAAATCCTAGATATCCTTAAATAACAAGCGAGGCGACTGTCTTATGAAGATACCACAAAATCCGCAAATCCCATCTGCAGATGTTATGGAAAAATTTCTTAATGGTGAAAAACCACCTGATAAGTCATCTAAAAAGGCTCATCATGCTGCAGATAAAAAAACTGTAAAGATGTATAATGTGCCCTTCCCACCGGAAGTACATAAGCAGGCTAAAATCAATGCCCTGAACGAAGGCATCAGTCTGGCAGAATATCTTATCCGTGCCGTCACAGAAGCTAATGAGCGCTATAAGAAAGGAGATTAAGCATGCAGCTTATCAGCGTAAGAAAATTAATCTGTCTGCTCAAGAAAGCTGGTTGGCAAAAGATAGCTCAAAACGGCAGCCACGCACAATACCGCCATCCTGTCAGAAAGGGAAAAATAACTATACCATCTCATAGGCTCGGTAACACAATCCCTCTTGCGACAGAACGCAAAATTTTAAAGCAAGCAGGTTTATTGATCTAAGAGGAGAATAAAAATGAAACTCAGAGAAATTGCAGAAAAATTCGCTGCTATTCATCGTACAGTCTGGTCTGATCCCGACAGCTTAGGAAAAATCATAGAAGTTCGGCGTGATAAATACGGATACATTTGTGTCCGCTACAGTTGTGGTGATTGGTATCATTACAACTGGAATAAAGAATTCCACCTCTTAGAATGGTGGTAATACTGGACGGCTCTCGAAAGTACTTCAGAACTTCCGAGAGTCGTTTGTTTATTAGCCAAAGTTTACATCATAATCGAAAACCTTCGCATTTATTTAAATATATGTTAATATAATTCGGGATACATTCCCTTTGCAAACAAATTGATTCCTTCGCCTAGTCTGACAGCACTATATTGTCCTAAATACAATGGCACAATGTAAATGCGTTTATTTTTAACAGCACTCAATGATTCAAAGCGTCTATCCGAATATATTTTTTCATATACAATAGATAAATTATTATATTCCCATTCATTAGCCATAAGGAATATTATTTCTGGATTTGCTACAAGCAAATCCTCGTAACCAATAAACTTACTTTCTTTAATTACTAAGTCACCATGCAGTTTAGTAATTATATCTCCCTGTAGATAGTCACTCCCCCAATTTTTAAGTTTAGAACCCATAAATTGTATAACCATCACTTTTTTATATTGTTGATTATTTGCCGGTAATCTTTCTATAACCTTACTTATTTCTCCTTCAATTTCATTTATGATAGACTCTGCTCTCCCTTCTACACCAAACAACCTTCCCATATCTCTAATATATTTATATTCATGTTCCACTGTTCTTTTTCCACCAACAGCAGGTGGTATCTCACTAATATATGTCCCTATATTACGTTCATTCCAAAAATCCGTTCTACCAATATTCTTACTATTAAAACTAGATGCCCAACTGGTAAGTATGAAATCCGGCTTCATTGCAATAGCCGCTTCTTGGTTTAATCTATTAAAACTTTTATAAGGAATCCTTTGGTAAGCATCCCTATAACTTTCCTTAAGGCATTTATCATCAGGTAAACCTATAGCAGCAATTATTTTATCTGATTGCCCTAAAGCAATCAATGTTTCAACAGATGTCTGCCAAATAGCAATAACCCGCTTAGGAGAACTCTTTATTTTTTCTTTATATAATCTGTTATCAGAATTATATGTTATTAATTCAATACCTTGCTTCTGAGTATTTTGCTCCTGCACATTATTTTTCTTCATCAAATACACAAATATACTACAAACAGCAATGATAACAACAATCAATATAATTAATTTTTTTTCTGAGTCTAGCTTCATCATCACTTTAACTAAATCCATTCTTATAAAGACAGGGAGCCTGTTTCTAACAGACTCCCTAAACTAATATTACAAATCAAATGTTGCTGACAACATAAAGGTTCTAGGATTAGACAAAATTAAGTTATCGCCTCCTGGCAACGATTCCCAATATGCCTTATCAAAAACATTGTAAACCATTGCATTAAGTGTAACTGGAACAGAATTCCATTTAGTTTTATAGGAAGCACCAAAATCACAGGTCAAATAAGAAGGTAACTTGTATTCTTCATTTTTAATAGTAAAGCTACCGCTATATACGCCACGCATCAAGATACTCCATGCGTTATCGGGTTGATATTCAAGAGAAGCAACTCCGCTCCATCTTGGAACACCATTAATACGTAAGCCGTCTAGAGCACCACCTGTAGACTTATTAGTTTTCGCATTGACATACATCAAACCACCCATAGCATTCCATTTTTTTGCTATTTTACCGAAAACTGAAATATCCAAGCCTTTATATTCAGCTTCACCATCATTAGTCTTATAGTATTTATCAACACCGGCATCTTTATATGCGAAAACATCCATACTATTAGCTTTTTTTACATCAAAAAAAGCTATATTCGCTAGAATATTATCGTTGTTAAAACGCACACCAATTTCGTTCTGTTTAGTCTTGGTCGGATCCAAAATGCTATTTTGATTTACATATTTACTACCAGTTATAACAGAACCTTTATTAAAGCTTTCACTATGACTTGCATAAACAGAAAGTTCATCTGTCGGTTTATAAACAATACCATAAAGCGGACTTACACCATCTGTCTTAACAGATTTGCCGCCAATGCTTGTATTAGTAACTTTTTGTTTAATTACACCAGCCATTACATCAAATTTGCCGACTTTCATTGTATCAACAAATTTATAGCTGGTATAATTCGTTTTAGTTTTCAGATATGGATCAGGATACGGATAAGCAGGCACAAAATCAGGCTGCGTTAATATACCATCCTTTAAAGTACCAGTAACTGTACCAAATTTCCAGGCAGTAGAACCAAAATACTTCTGCCAATATTTATCAGCAGCTAAAACAAGATTATGCTCAACATCCCCCGTATTAACTTTGCCCTTTACGCCAATTTGTGCAGATTTTCTATCATACTTAAAGGGATTTCTAACCATAGAGTCACTGAAAGAGCCATCTTCAAAAATAGTATAGCGCCAATCACTATTAGATGCGTTATAAATATCATAACGACCATAACCTGCATTAACAAAAGCACTCCAATTATCATTAATTTTTTGTTCATGGTTTAAGGTTGTAAGCCATTTATCAGCTTCCCATCTCATTGCCTTAAAGCCATAATTTTTATGTATATCTGGAGCGGAAGGAGTATAACTTAATCCTTTATCAAAAGTAAACCAACGCAGACTATCTTTAATACTTTCATCAACATAACCAATTAAGAGGTTTGTTTTACTATTATCATCACGATGATCAATATTTACAAAAACGTTACTAGTTGTTTTTCTTTCATCACTAACAGCGGTTTCGCCATTTTGATGCAAGGCATTGACACGTACACCCCACTCCTTATTATTCCCAAAGCGATTGCCAACATCAATTTCTTGAGTTAATGTACCTTTACCGGAAAAACCTAATGTTAACTTTGACATTGGTGTTTCACCTGCTCGTTTAGAAATCATATTAACTAAACCACCAGCAGATTCACTAGCAGTTGCCATATTAGTTGTCATAGCCGGTCCAGCAACTACATCTACTCTTTCCAACATATTTACAGGAGTAGTACTTTGAGCAAATAATCCAGGTATACCATTAAGATACAATTGGTAACCGTTTAGCTTTTGGCCACGAATAGAAATGTCATCATAAAAAGTACTAGCTGAACTTCTCACAGAAGGATTATTAGACAAAATACTTGGTAATGGCTGAGAAGAACTTGCGTAAGTTGAAATAGTTTTTTCAGACAAAGATACTACTGTAAATGGCATATCCTGTACTTTCTGTGCGCCTAAAATACCTGCATGATAATTAGTATGAACATCACCACCTGGAAGCAAATCCCTGCTACCTTCTACTATAACTTCATCCAAATTACCTCTCATTGTAGTTTCTGCCGCGCTTGCGGAAACCACAAAGCCTACGCTAGCAACAGCGCATAGCACTGACATAACCAATGCCTTTTTGTTTTTCAACATCTTTATACACCTCATCAAAAAATTTATTTTTTAAGGCTCTGTCACAACAAATGGTTGATTTTTGACGAGAAATAGCGTATAATAATAGTAAGAAACAGTACCACCGAAGGAGGTAATTGGATATGCCTACTATCAAAGACGCATTAGATATTATCGGTAAGTTGACTGTCGCAGAGCAGGAAAGCCTTAAAACAATGCTTTTAAGTCCTGCCTTTGTAAAGTCTTTGAATATTGAAGATTTCGTATCAAAGGAACGCTTTGCAAATGGTCGTGTATGCCCTCTTTGTGGCTGTATCCATGTGGTTCGCAATGGTCATCGTAAAGATGGCACACAGCGATATGTATGTAAGGATTGTGGCAAGTCCTTCGTGATTGCTACGAACTCCATTGTGTCTGGTACAAGAAAAGACTTGTCCGTGTGGGAGCAGTACATTGATTGTATGATGAATGGCTTATCCATTCGTAAGACTGCTGTTGCTTGTGGGATTCACAGAAACACCGCATTCCTTTGGAGACACAAGATTTTGGATGCACTTCAGAATATGGCAGACGATGTTACCCTTGACGGCATTATTGAGGCTGACGAAACTTTTTTCGCCATCTCGTACAAGGGCAATCATAGCAAGAGTAAGACATTTGCTATGCCACGCAAGGCTCATAAGCGTGGTCATTCTACACATATCAGAGGCTTGTCCCAAGAAAAGGTATGTGTTCCTTGTGCGGTTAATAGGAATGGCTTGTCTATCTCCAAGATTACGAATACTGGTAGAGTTTCTACAAGAGATTTACATCATATTTATGATGGTAGGATTAAGACCAATTCCACTCTTGTTACGGACAAGATGAACTCCTATGTGAGATTTACAAATGCCAATGGCATTGACCTTGTGCAGTTAAAGACTGGCAAAGCCAAGAAAGGCATTTATAATATCCAACATATCAATAGCTACCATAGCCAGCTAAAGAGGTTTATGCGTGGCTTTAACGGTGTTTCTACCAAGTATCTGAACAACTATCTTGTGTGGAATAACCTTGTAAATTACGCCAAAGAAAGCGACATGGAGAAAAGGAACATCTTCTTAACTTTTGTTTTGGCAACATTGAAAACTGCTAAATGCAGAGATTTATCAAACAGACCAGCAGTTCCTCTGGTCGCCTAATTAGAATTTGTGGAGATGATAAGATGGTCAATATAACAGATGTAAAACAGATTCTTCAATTTGCAA
>OODA01000706.1_pt1 | contig 16034 bp, 17 predicted proteins | sample 1671341 | NCBI WGS metagenome assembly OODA01 (sample SAMN06348147, study PRJEB24527) | human gut metagenome | biome: human gut; feature: ankylosing spondylitis patient; material: feces | host: Homo sapiens | place: China | collected 2015-10 | reverse complement strand
GCAGTCATGACACAAGAAAAGCTCCCTCACAGGAAGGAGCTTTGTCTACAGTCTGAGCACCAGACGCCTGTCTGATGCTACTTCTTCGTAGTAAATAAATATTTATGTTTATGATATCCGACTTGGTGCCAAACGTCAAGTTCTTTTTTTCCGGACACTGTACCCGAAGGTGCCCAATAATTCTCCACAACCAAAGTATGATCCATGGGAATACATGATCGGTTCCGCCTGTTCCAGATGGAACTTGTGGTTCTCGTCCATATATTTTTCGTCAGCATGAACAGCTACCACATCCGCCAGAAACATATCGTGAGATCCCAACGGCATGATCTGGCGTACCTTGCATTCGATGTTCACGGGACTCTCGCCGATCATCGGCGCTTTCACCACGGATGCAGGGACTGCCGTAAGCTTCATCTCTTTAAATTTATCCACATCCCGTCCACTTCTGACACCGCAGTAGTCCGTGGCGTAGACCAGTTCCTTCGTAGTCAGATTGATCACAAACTCTCCGGTCTCCTTCAGAATCGGATAGGAATATCGCTCCGGACGCACGGAGATCGATACCATGGGCGGATTGGTACATACTGTTCCCACCCAGGCCAGGGTGATAATGTTGGGATGCCCCTCCTGATCCGCCAGACTTACCATGACCGCCGGCAGCGGATATAACATATTGCCCGGCTTCCAAAGTTCTTTACCCATAGTTAACCTCGTTTTCCGTATTTCCTAGAAGATATGAAGAATATTCAATACATGCAGTACAATATCTGCCGCAGCTACCAACAGTGCAGCGATCGATACTCCCAGCACTCCGTTTAATTTACCGTTCAGGCTTTCTTTGATCTTGCCTGCGATCGCTTCGGTCTGCTTCTCATTTTCCTCCACCACAGCCGCCTGCACATTGCGGTATACCTTTACACACTCCTTATGGACGTTCTCATCACTTCCGTCCAGTTTCTCATCCAGATGTTTGCGCAATTCCTCCAGTTCTTCCGTGTTCTGTCGGATCTCCTCCAGTTTTGTGGTATATTCCTGCTGCAGCTCCTGCAGCTTTTCCGTATTCTCCTGCTGCATCTTGCGAATGGCAGCTACGCTTTCCTCGGAAAGCTTTGTCACCTCCGGAGCAATCGTCTCGGACATCAGTGTCTCCATCGCATGATTGACTGCTCTCAGTTCCTTATTGGCCTGCTGCATCTGCGCCAGGCATTCGTCATATTCCCGCAGCTGATTCTTCAGCTGATCCATTTCCTCTGCATCCGCTGCGGAGTTGGCCTTGATCATCTCCTGGGCATTCAGCTTTTGCGCAAGTTTATCCATAAAAGTATCCATCCATTTTCCTCCAAACATATTCGTCCCTCATGTGAACCTTTTTCCGTTTCAACTGCTCCTATTTTACCATGTTTCTCCCACGGTTACAACCAGAACCCCAGGAATACTGCGTTTTCAAAGCATGTTCGTTTTTATGCAATTTGTACAATTTGTTTTTCTGTTTCTGTGCTTTTTCGTAAAATTCACCAAGTTTTCACATCATGTTCATAATTTGTTCATAATCGATTGGTATACTTTAATTACGGTCAAGGAAGAGATAAGACTTCCGGATAACAAAGCATATAAGATAAATTTTTTCATAATAGCCCAGGCGCCGAAAGGTGTCTGGGCACTCCTCATTTTATGGGGGTTGCATGTCACCAGCAGAAGCTTTTGCATTATTTGGATGTTCCGCTATTTAATTGCTTTTCCTCTTCTCTCTTTTTGCTGATCGCCAGGATCTCTTCGTTCAGAGACAGCATCCTTGCATCCAGATCCGATACCATGCGCGCACATTCTACCAGTTCGTTTTTGATATTCTCCGGTGCATCTCCTTCGAATTTGTAATGAATCTTATGCTCCAGGCTGGCCCAGAAATCCATGGCTACCGTACGGATCTGTACTTCTACCTTCGTATCCACTGTACGATCCGACAAATATACAGGTATGCTTACGATCATGTGATAGCTTTTGTAACCGCTGGCCTTGGGATAAGTAATGTAATCTTTCACAGCGATCACCTTAATATCTCTCTGATCCCGGATCATGTCCGCGATCCGGTAGATATCGGACGTAAAAGAACAAATAATGCGGATTCCCGCAATGTCATTTATGTACTTTACCATATTATCTATTGTAGATTCCTGTCCGTAACGTTTCAATTTCTTGACAATACTTTCAGGTGTCTTGATCCGTGCCTTAATATGTTCGATCGGATTGTACTGATGTACATGCTGGAATTCATCATTCAGGATCTGCATTTTCGTCTCCATCTGACGCAGCGCCGCACTGTATACCAGCGTAACCTCCTTCCAGCTATCGATTCCATCCCCATTTTCAACCTTAAACTCCATATTCCCTCTCAATCTCTTCTGTCACAGAAGACTCTGCGACCATTTTGTCATATTTCTTACTTCCATAGACGCTTTTTCGTCACGAAAATTCCGTATTCGTAAATGTACTTATGATAATTATAGCATACCTCCTTTTAAAAATGTATAATTTTAACAAAACCTTTATCATTTTTTAAGATTGATTGGGCAGTTTTATTGCTTTTTACTTGCAGGTAATTCTTCTTGCGATTATAATCTATAAGCAAAGAATCCTTTGTACCACCATTTCTTAATGATAAGTTTATAAGGAGATTTTCCATGTTTCGTCTGTGGGCTAAAATATTTCAAAATAATCATATGCTGAAGGATATTTGTATCGAGGACGGCAGCAATGATACCCGTACCCATAAAGTTTTTCACTCTCTGGACAAAGTCTGCCATCAGTTTGATCTTGGTACGCCCATCTGGCTGGATCTGAACATTTCTGATTTCAAACGGCATAACAAGACCCGTTTTACCCAGGACAGTTTTGTGGAATCTATTGATTTCGACTATCTGGAAATACAGGTAATCGAAGAAGACTGATAATTGCTATTGACTTTTCCTTTTTTCTGCGGTAGTATTTGCTTTGTTAGATGTAGTATTGAATACTATGTATAGAAGTTTACAAAAGCATGTGCTGTTATTCTAATGAATAATACATCTGTTTTGCGGATAGAATGTTCTAAAAAGGAGGAGTATATTATGCAGATCACAATCAGAGAACCCGGAAGTGCCATTACACATTTTATTGCCATGATGATGGCTGTTTTCGCAACTGTTCCGCTGTTAGTCAAGGCCGGAATCCAATCCGGATGGGAGAATTTCCTGGCAATGGCAATCTTTATGGGAAGTATGATCCTGTTGTACGGCGCCAGTGCCACCTATCATTCCGTAGACCTCACCGGAAGAAGTCTGCGTGTCTTTCGTAAGCTGGACCACATGATGATCTTCGTACTGATCGCCGGATCCTATACTCCGGTATGTCTGATCGTGCTTGGTGGAAAATTAGGTTATACCCTGCTTGCCCTAGTGTGGGGTATCGCCGCTGTCGGCATGCTGGTAAAAGCCTGCTGGATCACCTGTCCCAAATGGTTTTCTTCCGTGATCTATATTGCCATGGGCTGGGTATGTGTTCTGGTATTCGGACCTTTGCTTAAGACCCTGTCAGCGCCTGCGTTCCTGTGGCTGCTGGCGGGCGGCATCATCTACACCGTTGGCGGTGTCATCTATGCCCTGAAGCTGCCGATCTTCAATGCAAAGCATAAGTTCTTCGGCTCCCACGAAGTATTCCATTTATTTGTCATGGGCGGAAGTATCTGCCACTTTATCTTCATGTATCTGTATGTCGCATGATCTCAGTAATGTGACCGCTATACAAAAAGAAGACCGTGTGGTATTTTACCATACGGTCTTCTAAGTTTTATTTATTCTTCGTATCCGTTGGGATTGTTCTTCTGCCATCTCCAGGAATCTTCACACATTTCCTTGATGCCGTTCTCCGCTTTCCAACCAAGCTCCTTCTCTGCCAGAGAAGCATCGGAATAGCAGGTAGCGATATCGCCTGCACGACGGGGTTTGATCACATAGGGAATCTTCACACCGGTAGCTGCTTCAAAGTTCTTCACAATATCCAGAACGCTGTAGCCTACGCCGGTTCCCAGGTTGTAGATCTTCAGTCCTGCATTCTCTTCGATCTTCTTCAGAGCCTTTACATGACCCTTTGCCAAGTCTACTACATGGATGTAATCACGCACACCGGTTCCGTCGGGGGTATCATAATCATCACCGAAGACACCCAGCTCTTTCAGCTTGCCAACTGCCACCTGTGTGATGTAAGGCATCAGGTTGTTGGGAATACCATTGGGGTTCTCACCGATGGTGCCGCTCTTGTGTGCTCCGATCGGGTTGAAGTAACGAAGCAGGATCACGTTCCATTCGGGATCTGCCTTCTGGATATCGGTCAGGATCTGCTCCAGCATGGATTTAGTCCAGCCGTAAGGGTTGGTGCACTGTCCCTTGGGGCATTCCTCTGTGATGGGGACAAATGCGGGATTACCATATACGGTAGCGCTGGAAGAGAAGATGATGCTCTTCACACCGTGTTTTCTCATAACATCTACCAGAGTCAATGTACCTGCAATATTGTTCTCGTAATATTCCCAGGGCTTCTGTACGGACTCGCCGACTGCCTTCAGTCCTGCAAAATGGATGACTGCATCGATCTGCTCCTTGCTAAAGATCTCCTCCAGCGCTTCACGATCCAGAATGTCTGCCTTATAAAAAGGAACCTTTTTGCCGGTGATAGCTTCTACTCTGGGGATCACCTTCTCACTTGCATTGCAGAGATTATCCAATACAACAACATCATAGCCTGCCTGCTGTAATTCCACCACGGTATGACTGCCGATGAATCCGGCACCACCTGTTACCAAAATTCTCATACTCTCTCCTATCCGCCGCATACCGAACAATACCATTTGTTCACTGCTACGACCGCACTATCTCTCATCTGTCAGATCCGGATGAGATTATTTCTTCGTTTCTTACAGTATCAGATTACTGTAATTCTGTTGTTTCCTCAATAACCTTATGTTGTGAAAAGCTGTCGAAATGTTTACAGCGCAACGCCATTCTCAACGAGCAGTTCTCTTGCACTCTCCACCGAATCCACACCGGTTTTATTCTTGATGGGGGCAAATTCTTTTCTTCTGACTACCTCGAAGGGCAGGCAGCTGTCCATCTGGTGGATCATATCCAGTACCAGGCTCTCGAATTTGTAGCCGTTGGGAGTCTCCGGCTTCACCGGTTCTCCGTTCTCATCCAGATACGGGATTTTTTTCTCTACGATGTGCAGGGGCATTTTTTCTTCCATGATCTTCTCCAGGTCCTGTACTTTGAAGAGATAATTCAGGATAACTCCGTAGTTATACGCGGGTTCGCCCTTCTCATCCTTCGCAGTCATCAGTTCATCGGTCAGCTCATAGTACTCCACGATGGAAGGTCTGCCGTCCTCTAAGCACATAACGCCTACTTTTTCATCCGGCGCATTCTTGCGGACCACCTTGGAGCCTACGACACAGCCTCTCTGGATCGTAGCACCGATAAAGCAGGGATCCGCGATACGCTGCAGGACGTTGTCCACGGCAAATACATTCAGCCATTCAATTCCCTCGTTATGTACGATATCCAGCATGCCGTTATTTTTCATGGAAATGAACCAGCCGCCGTTGCCGTTGGGAGAGGTGGACAACTTGCCCTTCTCCTCCAGATAAATCTTACCCTCGTAATCGGTAGCCGCCGCCATCTCCTGCTTGAAAAAGTGCACATACTCCGCCTTGTATCCGAAATAGTCATGCTCCTGTAAAAAAGCGATAGTGGCATCGTTATTTTTATCACTGGTCATCACAAACAGATGGATCCATGCATCTGCCTGATGTACGACTTCCAGCAGATTATTGATCAGACACTCAAAAATATACAGCTCATGGGTCAGTCCCACATTGTACATTCCCTTAGGATTGTCAGAGCCTAATCTGGTACCCATGCCGCCTGCTAACAGAACCGCTGCTACCTTCCCCTGACGGATCGCCTCGATACCGGTTGCCGTGAAATTCTCTCTGTTTGCCTCGATCTCATCTAACTGCATTGCAGCAAGCGGAGTGATCACTCCTTTTTTCGCCAGATCCTCCTTGTGCTTACAAGCTTCCAAAATGCTCATATCTGTAGCCTCGATCTGATCCAGAATCCCCCGCTTCTCTTCTTCGGTAAGTTCCCCGTAATACTTCAGAACATGTTCCTGACCATACTTTGCAAGCTTCTCCTTAGCCTGTTCCAGCGTCATACTCATATTCTACCTCCCATTTTCTTAAACTGTCATTGTCAGCAACAGTCAATTTTTTTCTATTATACTTGATATTCCCTACTATTGCAAACCTAACTCCCGGGATCGTTTCCACCCGTTAAGATTCTGTAAATGTGTTGCAAAGATTCTGTAAACAACCCGACAAAATAGTGTTAAGGGTCTGGCAAAACTATTCACCCGGGGAGATCTGTTTACTATAATACGGTATGTGAGGTTTTTTAAAAGCTTCATCGAATGCTTTGCAGAATGACAGAAAGTTGAGGAATTCATTATGAATATTGGAATTTTAATCATTGCAATCGTAGGCGGTGCTACCGGACTTTTATCCACAGCATATCTGGCAATCAGTTTCCCTGCTGTGCTCCTGTGGAAGCTCTATCGCAGGGTGGTCCACAGAATTCCTCTCACCCAATAAGCTAACCACAAACACTTTCCCTCTAAAAAGGACCCGGAAGCTTTCGCCCGGGTCCCTTGTCGTATGTATGTATTCTATTTTATTCCTGTACCGGGTCCCAATTTTCATCCACCAAGGTCGCAGTTACTGTAATTCCCTCCGGTGCATTTTCTGCACAGATCACAAGATAGAACATCTCCTCTTCTTCATCCACGGCATATTCTGAAGGATCCTCGATCTTATATACAGCAAATCCTTCCGGATACTGCTGTAGCTCGATAAATCCACTCTCTAAAAGGGCTTCGTAATAAGCTTCTTTTACTGCCTCGCTGTCTCCGCAGGCATAGGTCTTCGCGGAAGCAAATATGCCTTCCTCACTGTTCGTCTCCGCAAGGCCTTCCAGCACGTCATCCGGATATACAATATCCTGCTTCACGGCTTCCAGGTATTCTGATGACCTGCCGATGCTCTGCCAGATCTCCAGGGTTTCTTTTCCGTCCTCGGAACAGATCATGAGCACCAGGCTGAAAGCCAGGATAATTCCGTAGATGCCCAGGGCTGCTGCCAGTATTTTGGCATAGGGGTTCTCCGGCTGTCCCAGATTCGTATAGGATGTGATGATCCAGCCGAAATTACGATAATCCACTGCTGCATTACAGTATTCACATACTCCGCCGCCTAAGATATCCACACTGCCACCGCAGTTCGGGCATTTATATTCCCGAAGTGCCTTGCCATGCTGTGTCACGATCTCCTGTCTGCCTTCCAGTTCCAGCCGCAGTTTCTCATAGCGGTTGCGAATTTTACTACCCGTATCCTGCGTCAGGCGCATTTTCACTTCCACGCTCAGCCTGTACCGGTCCTCCACCGCTTCCGCTTTCAAAAAACGTACGCCGCAGATACAGCAATCCACCACATTCTGATACCGCTCCACAGTACCTGTCAGATCGCAGACCGCGAAAAAGCGCACCTGCTCTGCGGTATCTGCCATGTGGATCATCCGTAGCTGGTACTCCAGATTCTGTAGGAAATTACCTGTGGAAAATTGGGGGATCAGAGCCTTTACTTTTGACTCGTCCTGAATTTTCGGTTTTCTATGTTTCTCCATTACAACAATCATTACTACGAATATGATCGCCATGAAAAACAGAGATCGGAAAAACACCGGGGCAAATCCGATACCAAGCATCATTGCCGCTGCCGCTTTGACCGCGTTATAACCATTTCTCCCCAAAGCCAGCAGTAAAAACATAATGCCGCCCGCACAGATTGCCAGCAGTGCAAGGGCAACCGCTACGATTCCTACCGTCACTCCGGCTTTGATAAAGTTGGATATGCTTTTCTGCCTTGCGTCCTCTTCCAGTGAGAATCCGGATACCTTAGTCTCGAAATCACTGACTAGAAACTTTGCTCCGCAGGCATCACAGCCATCGATATAGCTGGATAATTTTCCTTCATGACCGCAGTTTGGGCAGATCGCCATATCCCCCTGCACATCCGCTTTCAAAAAATTGGCTTCCACGATCTCCGGTGTCTTCAGGGTCGCGATTTTTTTCCCTTTACGGTAATAGGTACGTCTCATCTTCACAGCTTTGGTCCGATGGCAGGTGTAATCATAGCCGTCCTTTTTCGGGCCATCGTAATCCGCCGGCCGCACCGGTTCCTGCATCTCCATATCCACCGTCAGGTTCCGCTGCTGTAATCTTTTCCCACTTAAGCAAAGGCTCTGCCAGAAGGGCTGTGTCGTCTGTTCCATCAGGTTCTGCTCTGCTTTTGCATTTCCCTGATAGAAGGCTTTCAGTTCCCCGTAAAAGTCTTCTGTCCGTCCTTCGATCTCTCTCCGTGCATCATTCAAAAAATCTGTTGCCATCGTATTCTCCCCTCACAAATGTAATACGTGATATGCATTCATTATATAAGGTGTCATCATCCATTTCAAGATAATTTCCCGTACAGAAGCTATTGCCTGCCCGAACATCTAGTGCTGATGGAGATATTTTTCTCTGGTAGCCAGTCCGCCCCGGATATGTCGTTCAGACTTGTTGATATCCAGAACCTTTCTTGCCTGTTTCGCCAACGACGGATTCACCTGCACCAGCCGCTCCGTCACGTCCTTATGTACTGTGCTTTTCGAGATGCCGAACGCCTTCGCTGTCTGCCGCACTGTGGCGTTGTGGTCGATGATATAGTTGGCTATCCCAATAGCTCGTTCTTCAATATAGTCTTTCAAAAGAAAACCCCTCAGGATACTTTTTTACAGTGTATGAAAGTATCTGAGGGGTTATGATAGGGATTGGCACTACTTCAGAAGTTTTTGCATCCCCATATCATCCGCTTATTCACAATTATTTTTTCATCGTTCTTGACAGATAAACAGCTTCTTGCTGCTATACCGGATGAGAAATGGATTTTCAGCATGATATTATTGCCTTCATAGCTCAGAGATAAGTAATAGCCGTCTTCATTATAAGCCCTATAATAATTTTCTCCCTTATCATAATCAACATCAAAGCCATAGTAAAGTTATCTTTATTCATAGCTTCTTTCGACAGTCTGGCAATCATCTGATTTGCCCTTTCAATCAGTTCAGCCATTTCCGTCTTCTCTTCCTTTAGTTTCTGCACCCGGTATTCCAATGCCTTTTTTATTTCAGTATCAGGAGCATCAATAATCATTGTAATTTCTTTGATTGAAAATCCCAATTGCTGATAAAATTTGATTTGTGCAATTCTCATTTCAGCATCCTTGTCATACAGTAAATGTCCATACTTATTTCGACCTGACGCTGTTACAAGTCCTGCCTTTTCATACCCTTGCAGTGCCCTTCTGGATACCCCAAGGGTTTCACAGATTTCCCGTAATGTCATGCCATTTTTTACCTTCCCTTTCTAGCCTAAAGCTGCACATAATGTGCAGTCAAAGGCTTTATTTGGAAGAACCGGATATATTTCCTTTCTTCCCTTTAAGGGAATGTTTTTTTCGCGAATTTTACGCTCCTGCCTGGCTGACACGCATGCCAAAGAATCTCTTGCATTCTCTGTTTAAAATACGTATAATATTAGCAAAATAGTACGCTTGTCGGTCAAATGACTGTATAAGAAAAGGAGGAACATTTCATGAAATTGACAAAAATCGAACAGGTAAATGAGTTTCTTTCTATTGTCGACAGTTGTAAGGGGGACGTAACTTTAAGATCCTTAGACGGTGATATTTTTAATCTAAAGAGTAAGCTTTCCCAGTACATTGCCATTGCTGCATTGCTCGGACAGCATGGGGATGAGCTTGAATTGTTCTGTTCTGACAGGGAAGATGAAGGCAAGTTCATGCAATTTTTAATGGAAAATCCCAGTATATAATAAATCTTTATAGCAAAAACTGCCCGGATACTTCGTTCTCAGAAATATCCGGGCAGTTTTTAGTTGATAGCATGGAATTTTTATTTTCTATCACAGGTCAATTTTACAGCAGCTGCAGCAGTCTCCGGTTCCTGCGATAGCAGAATACTCTGTCCGACAACATCTCTTCTTCTCCATAAATGGCATTGATGTGTTGCACAGATGTTCTGATTTCCTCTGCATCGACGCAGGCTACCGGATGAATCATTGCCTCATGCAGACTTGGGAATACTACATAATAATCGCCACGCATTTTTTCCGCAAGAATATCTTTAACCCCAGGATAAAAAAAAGCTGCTGCTCCGTTGATCCGTCCTGTTGTGGTCAGGAGGTATCCAGTCCTTCCCTCCATAGGATTCCATGGAGCAATCTTTGTCGGCCGCCCCTTCTCATCCGGGAGGAACACACCCTCATAATAAGGGAACTCGGGGCGCCTGTCACTACCCAGGTACAGTCTCGGCGGCATTTTACGGCTACTATTCATAAAAGCTTCCATGATCAGTTGATCCTCTGTCCGTTCCCACGTCATTATCCTGTTGCGGGATAATTGCATTGTCAGATTGTCTGGGTTCCCTTCGCAGATAATCAGCTGAAGTACCAGTGCAATATCTCCAATCTTACGATGGATTGCATTTTCAAGCGTGTGCCTGTGTCTTTCAAAATTTACTGGTTGTATCCTCATATGACCTCTGCAGACAGCATAACTCAGACTTTCCTCTGTAAACGACACATCTTTTTTCTTATCTGATTCTTCAAGACCTGCTGAGATCTCCGGCAGAATACTTTGCCACCCTTCCTGTCTGTATCTTTCGTATAACGGTCGTACCGGCCAGTACTGTATCTGCTCTTCCCTTTTTAAACTCCACATGGCACATAACATATCTTCCCGGATGAGAATATTCTCTCTTCCATACATATGGCGATTCATAGCACTCATGATATGCACTGCCATGGGATCCGAGCAAATCATTTGCCGCTCCAAAAGGCGTATTGTTTTATTCTGCGCCGTCTCCATATTCTGCACGTTCCGGCACAATGCTTTTTTAAATTCTTCGTATGTCATTTATCCCCCATATTCAAAATTAGTCTGTTCTGCAAATTCTCCTGAATTTGCGTACAAAAATAAAAAGAATCGTTCAAAAAATTGGAAATTCCGACCGAATGGTCTGTTAAGAATGCTTATTTTTCTGAAATGAAAAAATATGGCTCTGAATAACTACAGACTATCATAGCGTTCCCGCTTTGTCTATATGCGTTTTTACCAATGATATCTTTTGTTTATTTTCACTAACGGGTGAGCTCAGGAACGTGCGCCGCAAGGCGAACATAGAAAAAAGCCTTGCTTTCCATGAAAACAAGGCTTTTTAATGTCAAATATTCAAATATATCCGACTGTCTGCTACACAACCCGTCTCACTGCAAGAATGGGACGATAATTTGCATTGCTGACCTTAATGCCGGTACGCTGGGTGCTGGCATGTACGATCAATCCTCCGCCGATATACATTGCCACATGTCCATCATAACAGATCAGATCTCCCGGCTGTGCACTGCTATAATCCACACCGGTACCGCAGCTTCTCTGCTCATAGGAAGTACGGGGAATACTGTAACCGAAGTCACTGTATATCCGGAAGGTAAATCCGGAGCAGTCTGCACCATTGGTCAGGCTGGTGCCTCCCGCCACATAAGGGTTGCCTATGTACTGGCAGGCATATTTTGCCAGCCGCTTACCCATATCGCTGCCGGATGCATTTTCGATCACAGAAGTATAATTCGTGGTCGTATAGCTTCCGGTGGCTGCTGCGGTGTTGCCGCGCTGTGCCTGTGCCTGCAGCTGTTTTAACTGTTTCTGTTCCTGCTGCAGCAGTGCCTTGGCCACGGAAGCCTCCTGCCTTGCCTTTTTGATCTCCGCATCGTAATTGGCAGATTCCTGTTTCTTCTTCGCCAGCATGACATCCAACTCTGACTTCTGGCTTTCCAGATCTGCCTTATCCGCCTCCAGCTGGTCCTTATCAGCCTGCAATTGAGTCTTCTCTTCCTCTAACTGATTCCACAGTGCCAGTACCTGTTCCTTGGTTTCTTCATATTCCTGCAGCTTCTGGCGGTCATATTCGTAGACGCTCTCCACGAAATCCATGCGGTTCAGCATCCCGCTTAGGCCACCGCCCTGAAATAACAGGTTTACATAATTTTCGGAAGAATCATTTTCATACATCATGCGCATGCGTGTGATCATATCGTCATGTTGTTTCTCTTCCTGTGCCTTGGCGATATTGTACTCTTCCTGGGTCTGATCGATCTGTACCTGCTTGTCGGAAAGCTCCGTCTCCTTTGCGGCAATCTCATCCTCCTTCATACCGATACTGGTCATGGTGTTGATGATCTCCGCATTCAGGTCATCGATCTTCTCCTGCACCAGATCCTGCTCATCCTGTAAGGAATTGATCTGGCTGTTGATGTTATTCAGCTGGTTCTGATGATTGTTGATGTTGTTCTGCAGTTCACTCATGGAAGGTGCCGCCTGCACCGTCTCCGCAGGGGATTCCCAGACGGAGCCGGTGGCAGTCAGCGTTACCGCTGCCAGAAGAAGAGCACTCACAAGTCTTCTCTTCACGTTATTCACTTTTCTGCCGGCGGTTGTTTTTTTCATAAATATCTAAATACTCCATTTTCCCTATATCCGGAGTACCCCATTCGCAAAATCGCATCTGCGATGCTTGCCTTTTGCTCATGTGGTTACTTCGTAACATACATTTTGTCAGATATGCTTATGTATGCAAGCATCCAACGCATATCTTTCAAAATGATACGTTACTCCGGATATATTACAAATCACAATTATTTACAGTACGAGGGAAGGGAATAACATCTCTGATGTTGCCCATTCCGGTGATATACATTACGCAACGTTCGAAGCCCAGTCCAAAGCCTGCATGGCGTGCAGAGCCGTAACGGCGCAGATCCAGATAGAACTGATAATCTTCCTTGTTCAGTCCCAGCTCTTCCATACGCTTCTCCAGGATCTCCAGGTTGTCCTCACGCTGGCTGCCGCCGATGATCTCGCCAATACCGGGTACGAGGCAGTCCATAGCTGCTACGGTCTTGCCGTCTTCGTTCAACTTCATATAGAACGCCTTGATCTCCTTCGGATAATCGGTTACGAATACCGGTCTCTTGAATTCTTTCTCCGTCAGGTATCTCTCATGCTCGGTCTGCAGATCACATCCCCAGAATACCTTGTAATCGAATTCATCGTTGTGCTTCTCCAGGATCTTGATCGCCTCAGTGTAGGTTACATGACCGAAATCAGAATTTACCACATGCTGTAATCTCTCGATCAGTCCCTTATCTACGAACTGGTTGAAAAATGCCATCTCTTCGGGAGCATTTTCCAATACGTAACGAATGACATACTTTAACATGCTCTCTGCCAGGATCATATCATCCTTCAGATCCGCAAAACAGATCTCCGGCTCGATCATCCAGAACTCAGCCGCATGACGGGTGGTGTTGGAATTCTCCGCACGGAAGGTGGGGCCGAAGGTATATACGTTCTTAAATGCAAAAGCATAAGTCTCTACATCCAGCTGTCCGCTTACGGTAAGGTTTACCGGTTTGCCGAAGAAATCCTGTGTGTAATCTACTTTTCCGTCCTCGGTCTTAGGCACATTGTTCATGTCCAGAGTCGTTACCTGGAACATCTCACCGGCACCCTCACAGTCACTGCTGGTGATCAGAGGGGTATGCACATAGACAAAGCCTCTCTCCATGAAGAAGGTATGGATCGCATAAGCGATCAGGGATCTGACACGGAACACTGCCTGGAAAGTATTGGTACGTGCTCTTAAGTGAGAAATGGTACGCAGATACTCGAAGGAGTGTCTCTTTTTCTGTAAAGGATAATCTGCAGTAGAAGGTCCTTCCACGATCACTTCTGCTGCCTGCATCTCAAATGCCTGCTTTGCCTCGGGGGTAGCCACGATGGTACCGCGGATCACAACAGCTGCACCGACATTGATCTTGCAGATCTCCTGGAAATTTTCCAGTCCGTCGCCGTATACTACCTGTAACGGCTCAAAAAAAGTTCCGTCGTTGATCACCAGGAAACCGAAGTTCTTGGAGTCACGATTGTTCCTTACCCAGCCGCCTACGGTGATCTCCTTGCCGATATAGACGTCTTTTTCCCGATGAAGTTCTCTGATGTCTGTTAATTCCATAATCTTTCCTATCCGCACGCTGCGACGTGCTCTATCTGAACCGGCCCGCATCCTATTCGCCGGTCGCATACTGTTCGTATCAATAAAATTTAGTTATTGGTGATCTGTGCATTTTCTACCAGATAATCCAACACCTTGTCGTAGAGGAAGTACTCTCTGTAATCTTCCTTGGAGGTCTCTCCTATATACTCCTCGATAGTGTCATAACCGGCTGCTGTTGCGCGGTCCTGAAGCATCTGATCCAGTTCTTCGTCACTGATGTTCAGATTCTCTTTGTTCGCCACTGCCTGCAGGGCAATATCCTGCTTTGCGCTCTGCTCAGCATAGGTAGACAGGAAGGTTGCCAGATCCTGTCCATAATAATACTGGGTAAATGTGTCTGCGTCCACGCCGTAAGCAGACGCCATGGAGGTGATGCTGCTCTCTGCGGCATCGGAATATTTCTGTACCAGTGCTTCCGGTACGGAGGTAAAAGTGTTGTTTGCCATAAACGCATCCATCACTGCCTGCTGTACATTGGTCTCATAATTCTGCTGTGCATTCTCATTCAGATAATCATAAGCGTACTGACGGAGTTCTTCCTCGTTCGTCACACCATCGATACCGAAATTGCTGATGACTTCATCACTGAATTCCCCATCCTGTGCGGGCTGAATATAATTTACCGTCACCGTAAATACCACAGCCTGTCCTGCAAGGTCTGCATTTCCATAGTTCTCCGGGAATGTAAGATCCAGATCCACCGTCTCGCCGGGCATCACGCCGATCAGTCCATCCTCAAATCCGGCAATAAACTGTCCGGAACCGATGGTCAGATCATACCCCTGGTCAGTGCCACCGTCAAATGCCACACCGTCTTTTTTGCCTTCATAATCAATGTTTACAGTGTCTCCGGTCTCCACGGCACGGTCTGTGATCCCACCGTTCTCTGCGGTAATGTTTCCATAATATACATTATTGACCAGAGTATCCCACTCGTCCTCATCTACTTCCACAGTATCTACGGATACTTCCAGCCCCTTGTACTCGCCCAGAGTCACATACTTGTCCACATCCATATCCTTCAATGCGGTGCTTTCCGTTCCGGCGTCGGTCGCTGCACCAGTGCCATCTCCTGTATCCTTTGCTCCGCAGCCTGCCAGCATACATACACTTAAAATTGCTGCCAGAAGTCCTAATGTCTTTTTCTTCATTGTGTTACTTCCTATACCTTTCTATTACTGCCATTTGTGCATAAATGCATTGTAGCACCGCCCATTATAGCACATCCTCCGGGCTATAACAAGGGTGACAATAACCGGCAGATCTGCTCTTTGATACGGATTTTCAGTTTTCTGGCCACATAATAATCCCGGGTGATCTGGCGGCAGACTTCCAGATCGTTCCGGAAAATATCCACCATTTCCTTCGCCTTTTTCTCATCGTAGATCACCGCATTTACTTCAAAATTCAACGCAAAGCTGCGGATATCCATGTTGGCGGTTCCGTAGCAGAGCACCTTGTCATCCACGATCATGCCCTTGCTGTGAAGGAAACCGTTATTGTACGTATAGCAGTTTGCCCCCGCCATGACCATATCGCCGATATAGGAATACGTCGCCCAGTAGACAAATGGGTGATCCGGCATACAGGGGATCATGATATTCACTTCGATTCCGGACTTCACGGCGATCATCAGTGCATTCAGGATTGCCTCATCCGGAATAAAATACGGTGTCTGGATATAGATGCTTTTCTGCGCCTTATGGATCAGGCGCA
>OODA01000698.1_pt1 | contig 16390 bp, 12 predicted proteins | sample 1671341 | NCBI WGS metagenome assembly OODA01 (sample SAMN06348147, study PRJEB24527) | human gut metagenome | biome: human gut; feature: ankylosing spondylitis patient; material: feces | host: Homo sapiens | place: China | collected 2015-10 | reverse complement strand
GCTGTGAGGATGCCTCCCGCCGCGTTGTACGGATAGTAGGCGCGGAAAGTATGGGTCTTTGTATCTTCGATATAGATAACCTTTCCTTCAGCCTCAAATTTACCGTTTTTCAGGATGAAAGGCACGTTGCCGTACTGGGAATCGTAGCCGATGTCGGTGATGCCGATACGGTCGCCGGCAGTCCAGGTGGTTCCGCTGGCGCGGGTGGCGGGGGCGATGTTGGCGGTAAACTGGGCGGCCACGGGGTCACCGTTCAGGTTCTCGTTGTCGTTGTTGCAGGCTGCCAGTGCGAGGGCGAGCGTCGCAAGTGCAAAAAATCTTATCTTCATTATATATGTCATTTTATTATTTAAATTCCATTTCAATAATTGCTGCACCTTAGCAAAATCAAAGCAAGCTTTGCTTCTGCGTTCGGTTTGCTAATTATTTTACAAATCGGCATTTACATCATCACCTTTCACTTCTTCCCAGCCGTTGATTTCGGCTCCGTCCACTTCCATGCCTTCGGGAGTCTCAACCAGCGTTCCGCCGAGGGTCAGCGATTTGCCCTTTCTGGTGTTGAACTCCTTGAGAGCTTCTGTGAGGTCGCTTTTCAGCGTGGTGGGGGTCGGGTTGCCGTCAGCATAGCGGAGTTCACCCGTCAGCAGTTGTTCCGTGCCGGTCACACCCAGCAGCCGCACCGTGGCTTTCCACTTGCCGGCATCGTCACCTTCGGTTATCTTGGTGAAGGGCAGCACGACGTTCGAAGCGGCTCCGTAGGTATCGGTAGCGAAATCGAGTGTTCCGGCTGCACCCGTCAGATGGGCAACAATCTCCGTGATGCGTCCGGCGGCATCACCCGTCGGTTCGACGACAAGCGTCAACTCGCGCACCTGCTGCTTCATTGCAGCGGTCAGCGAATAGTCCTTATCTTTCTCTATGCTCACCTGTTTCGTATAGGTGAAGAACCATCCCGGGGCATTGTTCACAAAGGCATCCGTGCCTACCCGGTTTCCTGTGGCTGCGGCAATGGTGGCGGTGGTACCATTTACCGTGATTCCTTCAGCTGGGTTCCACACCGCAAGGGTGTAGCTGCCTGGAGCAAACAGATGGTCGGGGGCATGGGTGGCGGAAGTCTCCGTACCCGTATAGTCACCCATGGTAACCGTCCATGTGGTAGGTATGTCGATACCCTCACCGCGTGCCGACCAGTCGGCTGTCACCGCAATCTTCCCATAGTCGGGATGCGGCGTGTCATAAAGCGTGTCCTTCACGCAGGAAGAGAGCAGCACAGCGGCTGCCATTCCCATCATATTTATATATTGTCTTGCTTTCATATTCTATTCCTCCCCTATTTAGAAAAGTTTCCACACCAATGTCACACCGGCATTGATGGGACCATACCAATCTTTTGTCTCGTTGCCGCGGCGCACGCGCACACCGTCGATGACTTCATATTTTTCAAAATCGACATTCAGGTAGCCCAAACCGAGGTTGAAATCAAGATCTAATGCCTTGCTCAGCTGCAGCTGATAGCCGGCGGTGATGCCGCCACCCATCAGGTCGCCCTGCTTGCCTGTTTCGGAAAGCTTGTAGTTGAACTGTCCAGCCTTGAACATCGCACCCAGATACCAGGCTTTCTTCTCACCCATATAGTAACGTACTTCCGGAGCCACTTCCCAGAGTGCATAGCGGCGGTCTTTGTCGCTCCAGCTCCAAGAAGTCCATGAGCCGTTTACGGCAATGCCCCATGACGGGCAGATGCGCCATTCAAGTCCTAAATCTGGTGTCAAGGTAGCCCAGCGCAGCAGGTTGGCACGCAGGGAGAGATGATAATCAGTTGTGATTTTGGTTTCCGACAGCGTGTCGGCAAGTGTATTTTGTTGAGCGGTTTTCTCGGCTTCTGCCTTTTCAGCGGCAAGTCGGGCTTCTTCCGCCTTGCGCTGCTCTTCGGCAAGCCGTTCCTGCTCGGCACGCTTCTCGGTTTCTAAGCGTTCGGCTTCCGCCTTGCGTCGTGCTTCTGCTTCCGCATCCGTCACGGCTGTTTCCTTTACCGGTACCGTCAGGCGCACGGTGACAAAATCACCCTCTGTCACATGATTGCGGGTAATGAAGTTTTCTTCCTTGATTTTCGCTCGTGTAATCAGTTCTGATTTCACACGGTTGGCACGAATCTTCGCTGTTGCAAGGTTCTTGACTTCACTGCTCTGCGAATTGCAATATCCGTCAACCAATAGCGGCAGTTTGCCGTCAAGAATTGTTGCTTTGTTGTTTTCGATACATTCCAACAGGCGGGCAAGTTCCGTGTCATTGCCATTCCAAGGCACGTAGAACATGTCCTTCTGCGGAACGAAGCGGAAGGTGTAGGTCGTGTCTGCTTTCTGCTGCGCAATGACAGGAAAAGTTAGCGTCATCAGCCACAGAAACAGGGTAAGAAAAGTGATTTTTCTGCTCATATAAACTTGAATTCATTATCTTTGTCATCTCCAAAGGTAATAAATGCCATTCAGCGCCCAAAATATTACAAAAACTTTTTTTGCTAAAACACAGCGTTTTATAAAAATTGTCGTTTGAGCACTTTTCACATTGTCGTCTGAGCACTTATTTTGTCAAATCGGCACTTTTTGAGTTGTCGAATTAGCACTTTTGTGGCTGTCGAATTAGCACTTTTTGTAGTATGAGCACTTTTGGAAAATGGGTTTCTGAGAGCTTTTTCATCGGATTTTTACCACGCAAATCACTTCAGATTTGCTTTTTTCCACTTGGCAGGCGTACATCCTTCCTTCTCGGTAAATAATTTGATAAAGTTACTGCGGGAAAGAAAACCGGAAGACTCAGCCAGCTTCTGTATATTGATCTCCGGATGCTCCTTCAGTATGTTTTTCGCATACTCCAACCGGAGACCGGTTATCCATTCGCGGAATGTCATTTTATACGTAGTCTTGATATAAGCGGAAAGATAGGTACGGTTCGTATGAAGTATTTCGGACAGTTCTTTTATGGTAAGTCCCTGCTGGACATAGCCGTCTGTCTTTATCCAGTTGGCCACTTTCTCTATAATTTCTGTATAGGACACTGGAACTTCTTTCTCAGAAACTATTTTAGGTTCTGTTTCTGTATCTGTCAGAAGTTCTTCTTCAGACTGTATATCTTGCTCAAAAGCATTTTCCACCTGTTCATAGAACAGCAGGTAGTTCTGATAGCTGTAGAAAAGATAGCTGTAGAACGGTATTGACGACAAAATCCAGATAAAAACATATTTGTCTGGCAGAAATGTCAGCAATCCGCATCCGACACCGAAGATAACAGCCCAATAAGTGAATATGGAAAGCCATTCGATATATGTACCTATATCATCCGCCTGAGTTTCATTGAAAATCCGAATGGCTCTACGGTATGCAATTATGACTCTGCGAGCTAAAACGACTCCAAAAACGACTAACCATACAGCTAAAGCAAATAAAGAGAATTTTTGCATGATTCCGCTTGGCAACAGGAACAACACAACTCCGGAAAGAGTTGAAAATATAATCCATAAAATGATATGTGTCCACACACGCCGTTTGGTAATGTAAAAACGATCAAGCAACATTATCAATGCCGAACTGAACAGAGAATAGCACAGGAAGTATGTGGACATGTTCATCAATATGGCAGAATCCGCATTTTTGAATCGGATACCAAAGAAGAAATGTACCATATAGTTTGCCGAAAGCAGCAGCATAGCTATACCCATAATCTGTCGGGAGCGGAGATAATTCTTGAAAATTTTCTTTTCAGGAGTCTTTGCAAACAAAAAATAAAAGCCGAAGAATAACATCAACGGCAGTGCGGTATAAAGTGAAAAACTGTATATAGATGGCTCCATTGTTATGCTTATTTGATTTTGATACAAAGTTACGTCTTTTTCTTCACAAATAGACACATAATCTATGATTTAACGTTATAGATTCGGTCATATTAGATTGAAAAATTATTAGAATTAAAGCCAGTGGTGAAAAATTCAACCACTGGCTTTTTCTGTCAAGACTTCGATATTAAAGTTTTACACCTTTGGATTCCGATAAACCGGGTCTCCCTATAATTAAATGACTGCGTACAAAGTCCACGTGCGGGCTTTCCGGCTGTTGTTCCGTCTGTTTTTTCTCGTTGCCTTGCCGGTTCTCTTCTGTGTTTTCCTGAGCCGGAGCCAGCTCAAGCTGTATCTTGCGGTCCAGTGCGGCGAGTTCGGACTTCAGCTGTTTCAGCTCGTCCTCCTTCTTCCACACCTTGCCCACTATCTCCTGCAACTGCGGAATCTCCTTTTCCAGCACTTCGTTCTTAGACTTGTACTGGTCGATGATGGTCGGAATCCTCTCCAATGCGTTCAGAAAGTTTCGTGCGGCAGCAATCGGGTCTGCCATCGCCAGATGCCCGTTGTTGTAGGTGTACTTGTAGTTACCCTCCACCACGAAGCGGTTGTCAGTGAACTCCAGACCTTCTTTGAGTGTCCTCTCGCTGACCACCTTTATCGGAAAGCCGTAAAGTTCCCCGACAGCCTTGTACAGTCCACCAGTCGTGGCGTTCTTGGCGATTTCCTGCAAACGCTTACCGATGACCTTCTCATCCGTTGAATCCACGCCGTCCACCTTGACAAGATTAAGGCGGCTGCCTTCCTTATCAGTCTGCACAACGGAAAGAAAACGGTTCCAGTCTTCCGTCATGGCTTCGATGAAAGCCGTGTTGTTGCGCAGTTCTCCCGTCTTGGATTCCAGCTTGAACTCCGAATCGCGCTTGCCCTTGTTGACCGACTTGCGTTCCCCTTCGAGCGAGGCGATACGCTTCTCTAATTTCGCCTTATCCAAAAGGTCGGTATTGCCGGAGAGCAACGCCATATACTCCGAGAAGTTCATACCCGATTTTTCGTCCATTGCTCCCTCGTCGATAGTACGTGCGCCCATCGCTCCACTTTTGAGCTGCGATATGAACGTCTGCTTGCAGTGCAGCAGATTGAACTTGTAGCTGTCCAGCGACTTTTCCACCGCGTAGATGATGATATCCACGTTGTTCTCGGCAAAATGCTTGGCAATCTCGTTCCCGGCTCTAACACCCCGTCCGTCACGCTGTTGCAGGTCGGACGGTCGCCACGGTGTATCAAGGTGATGGATGGCGACGCATCTTTTCTGCGCATTCACGCCCGTTCCGAGCATACTTGTGGAGCCGAACAGCACTCGCACTGTCCCTGCGTTCATGGCATCTATCACCGCCTTACGAGCCTTATCCGTCTTACACTCCTGAATGAAGCGCACCTCACTTGCCGGTATGCCGTAATCCTCCACCAACTTGCGTTTTATCTCGCTGTACACGTTCCATCCTTCCCCCGGCTGGTATGTCCCCAAGTCGGAGAACACGAACTGCGTACCCTTGTGCGTCTCGTACTTGTGGTAATACTCTGCAATCATCTTGGCACAATGGCTTGCCTTGTTGTCGGGATGGTCCTCGTAGTTCGGGTCTATCATGCGCATATCAAGAGCCATCTTTCTCGCGTAGTCGGTGGCGATGAGCATCTTCGCCTTTTCCTCCGTTTCCGACAGGGGTAACCTGCCAAGCAGAGTGGCATCGCCGGTTTTGGCAAACTGCATCAGCTTCTGTATGAAGTCCTCCTGCTCCGGTGTGGGCGGTATGTGGTGCAGTATCTCATTCTTGTTTGGTCTGTCCACACCTACATCCTCCGCCGTGCGGTAGTCGGTAATCTCGTTGTAGAAGGCGGCAAGCTCCGGCACCTTGATGAAATAGCGAAAACGCTCCTTCTGAACGATATTGTTCGTTACGTTGAACTCAAAATCGGTCGTCTTTTTGGCGAAGATGGCAGCCCAAGCATCGAAACAGCGGATGTCCTGCCGTTCCAGTTCGTTGGGGCGCAGGTATTTGAAGAGCAGGTACAGTTCCGTCAGACTGTTGGAAATGGTCGTGCCCGAAAGGAACGTAGCCCCCAAGTCCTTGCCCGTGCGTTCCTGTATGGTACGGATGGCAAAGAGCATATTCAGGGCCTTCTGGCTTCCTTCCGAGTTTCCCAATCCCGCCACACGGTCATGACGGGTGTTGAAAGTCAAGTTCTTGAACTGGTGACTCTCGTCAATGAAGATGTGGTCGATGCCCATCTGCTTGAAGTCCACCACATCATCCGTGCGGGACTTGATGGCGTGTTCCACCTTCTCCAGCTTCGCCACAAGGTTGTGCTTGCGCTTCTCCAGCCCTTTCAGCATCGCCCGCGACACGTTCTTGCCCTGCTGTCGCAAGACTTCGAGATTTTCCTCCACCGTGTCAAGCTCCGCCTGCAGGATGCGCTGCTGCAACTCCGGCGACTGCGGTATCTTCCCGAACTGGTCGTGCGACATGATGACGCAATCATAGTCGTTGTTCTTGATGTTGTTGAAGAAACGCACACGGTTGGCGGTCGAAAAGTCCTTTTCAGAAGCGTAGAGGATGCGGGCGTTAGGATAGGCCGCCTGATAGGTGGCGGCAATCTCCGCCACATTCGCTTTCAGCCCGATAATCATCGGCTTGTGCGCCAAGTTCAGACGCTTCATCTCATGTGCCGCTATGCACATTATCAGCGTCTTGCCGGTTCCCACCTCGTGGTCGCAGATCCCGCCGCCGTTCTGTTTCAGCATCCAGACGCAATCCTTCTGCGACGGGTAAACGCTCTTGATTCCCCGGCTTGCCAGCCCTTTCAGGTTGAGGTCGGGAAAAGTCTGGTGCGAGCCGTCATACTTCGGGCGCACGAAACAGTTGAACTTGCGGTTATACATCGTCGTGAGCCGTTCCTTGAACTGCGGCGACTGTTCTTCCAACCATTCGGAGAACCCGTTACGGATTTCGTCTATCTTCGCGTTGGCGAGCTGTATGCCCTCGCTGTCGCGTACCTTGATGTCGTTGCCGTTCTCGTCCTTGCCGATACTTTTCATCATGTCGGGGCAGGTGTTGTGCAGGGCGTGCTTCAACAGGTGCATACCGTCATAGTTCCGGTAATAGCCCTTTACTAAAAACTCGTCCGTGATCTTCATGGTGCGGTAGCCGCACGCCACGGAAAACTCGTCCATGCTTGCGGAGTAGGCTATTTTCACGTCCGTGTCGAAAAGGTGGCTCATGTAGGCGGCATACACACCCGTGGGAATCCAGCGTTCCCCGAAATTGAAGTCGAGGTCTTCAAAGGCGATGCGCTGCGGTTCGGCCTCCTTCAATGCCTCCCACGCCTGTTTCACCTCCGGCATCCGCTCACTTTCGGGATTGTCCTCCATCCAGCCCTCTATGCGTTCCGCCTTCTCTATCACGTTCCCCGCGATGAAGCGGTCTTTGATTTCGTAACCGGTTACGAGCGGGTTGTAGAAGATGCGCCCCTTGAGGGCACCAAGCAGTTCCTCTTCCGTGGTGTCGGTTATCTCCCGCATATAGCCGAGATTGACCGTGCCGAACTTGTTGAGCGATGCGGACAAGGCTTCTTCGGGAGAGCCTGCATTGACACGGCTCTCCACCGAGAAGGAAACGGGACGGTCGAAGATGTCCGCCTTGACAAACTTGCCGTCCTCCGCACGTTCCAGCGAAAGGATGTCGCGCCCTCCGGCATCCATCATCACCAGTTTCACGTTCTGTCTGGCGTTGAGGTTACCGTAACGCATGACAAACTCATCGTAGTAGGTGTTGAGATACCCGCGCTGCGGTTTGTGTTCCGTATGGTTCTCCGTCTCGTGGCTATACAGACGTTCGTAAGCGTCACGGAGCGATATATACAGCATCGCTTTCTCTTTTTGATAGCCACGGAGGTCGAGCGGTTGGAAGGTCGCACCGTAAGGCGTGAGGTCTTTCAGGTAACCGAGATTGCGTGAAGCATCCAGCACCATCGAGCCGTCACGGTGGTGTGGCTCCAGCAGGCCGTTGAACGGACGGGGAGAAAGGTCCATGACTTCCTCCTTCGGCTTTTCCGTTTCAAGTTCCGGGAACAGGGAAGTGGCAACCGTTTCGGAAGTAGGCACAACTTCTGCCAGTGTTTCAGGTTGCTTTATTTCTTCCGTTTGTTCCGGCTTTTTATCCATATTGTCCGAAGAAGGCGCAAAAGCAGGGTTCAACGTGTCTTTGATACCCATCTTTTTCAGTTGTTCCTGCCTGTGCCGTTCTGCCTCAAGCCGTAGGGCCTTGCGCCGTTCCGCTGTCAGGCTCATCATTGTCTCATAGAAGCCGTTAATGGGAGGATTGGTTTCCCAATCCAGAGTGGCGTAAATGTCGTCCGGGTCGTTTGGCTTTTCGGCATTTTCCGGCTTTTCTTCCTTATTACCGTTTACCGGCTTGGCGGCTTCAACGGGTGGAGTAACTTTGACTTGCGGTTTAGGCGTGGACGGCATAGGCTTCGGCTTGCTTTCCTTTTTCGCTGCCTTTTTCTTTTTTACCGGTTCCTCTATGGGCATACCCCAAAGGTCGAGCAGGGTAAGCTGTACGGCTGACGAATGATTGGGTTGGCGCGGCTCAATCTCCGGCTTTTCCTCTATGGGCTGTGCCTGCGGCTTCTCCACTCCCTTGACAGGCTCAATTACAGAAACGGGGGCTATTACAGAAGGTGATACCTTTTCTGTTTTCGGAGCAGGTTGCACTTCCGCAGCCGTGCTTTCCTCCTTTGTCGGATGCAGCCTGTGTCTCTCATACAGTTTCCTGTCAAGTTGTTGCAGTTCTATTTTCAGATGCTCCCGCAAGTCTTCCGCCAGTTGTGCGATGTCCCCACAGTGCAGGAGTTTATAGGCTGGTTTCCCGTACGGGTCGGTACTTCTGATCAAATCCGTGTGTGAAAGCGAGCCGATGCTCCATACATACCCATTTACGGAAGTGCCGATAGGGGTCTGTTCGGTCTGCACGAAGAGTTTTTCGTTGTAATACAGTTCACCGTTCTTTCCGCTGTTCTTTTGCAGGATAATCAGGTCGCTGCCCACCTCCGTTCCCGCGTTATCCGTAAAGAGGTTGTTCGGCAGGCGGGCTACGCCCACCAGATTGGCATGGTTCATCATATACTCGCGTATGGGCGCGTTGGTCGGGGCATCCAGTACCCCCTGCGAGGTGATGAACGCCACGATTCCGCCTTCACGCACCGCGTCAAGGCTTTTCAGGAAAAAGTAATTGTGTATCGTCCGTGCCGCCGAGTGCCTTGCAGGATCCTTGCTGCCCGAAAAATCCGGGTCGAACACCGCTACATCACCAAACGGTATATTGGAGATGGCAAGATCAAAGTGGTTCATGAACGGCTTTTCTATCTTCTCGAAGCCCTGTACCCTTACTTTCTGTCCGGGATGCAGGTGATTCAGTATCTTGCCCGTCATCAGGTCTTTCTCAAAAGCCATGATGTCCGCATCCGGTCTGTTCTCCAGCACGGAGTCCACGAATGCGCCTACACCTGCCGACGGCTCCAGCACCCGGTCGGGACGGATTCCATGTTCATGCAGCACGTCCGCGATGGTTCCGGTTATCTCCGGCGGGGTATAGAAGGCTGTAAGCACGGACTGCTTCATGGCATCCATGTACCGCTTGTACTCCGTATCGTCTTTTGTGTTCTCCCGTAGCAACTTGTGCAGTTCCACGGTAGGGGCAAACAGTTCGAGGTCGGATTTCGCCCAGTGTACGGCATCCGTCAATTCCCTTGCAGGGTTGAGTATGCACTTCAGTCCCCCGAAGCCGCAATAACGCTCCAGCAACAGCCGTTCGCGTGCGGTGGGTGTGCGCTGTTCCCTGTCAAGGACGAATGCCGTCCTTATCGCCTCGATGTTGTCCCGCAGCCTCTGTTTGCGGTTAAACGCCATACTCTTCGATATAGAGGACGACGGCTCCCGTCAGCTCCGTGTAGAGCAGGTCGTATTCGGGCGACAGGGCGAAATTGTCGTCCGAGAGGTCATAGATGGAGAATACGTTTCCGACAAGCGGCAGCAGTTTTCGGGTAAAGGCTTCACGCTCCGCTTCCGGCACTTCACCGGCAAACTCGTTCTCCACGACTTCGCGCAGGATGGCGTACTTGGAGTAGTGAAGCCCCTCCGTAAGCACCTTCATCGCCAGTTCCTGCGCTCCGTCGGCGGGATAGCCTTCGAGCCTTGCCCGTTCATACGCTTCGGCGGCACGGTCGGCGCGTTCACGGATGAAGGTTTCATCGGTCGCCTGTTCAAACTTGTTCGTGGTGAGGTAGTCCAGCAGGTACAGACCGTAATAGGAAAAGTCGGTCCGCCCCTCGTTTTTCTTCTTGTTGTTCATTACTTTGGAATTTAGTGGATAGATAATGATGATAGGGATAATCGTTGGAAAAGGAGAAGAAAAAGGCACCCGGTATCCCTCCGAGTGCCACCACTAAATCCAAAGCATGAGTGTAATCCGGTATCGAAGAACAATTCATTACTCTGAACCAGTGGCAAAGTTACTATTATTTCTTCCGTCCTGAAAATTTCTTGCTCGTTTTCCTTTCGGGGAACACAAAAGTCGTGTTAAACTCCCCGTCAAAGGCGACTATGGCATCGAAGCTCTTGCCCTGCTTGCTCTTGAAGCCTTTGAGCAGCTTCGTGTGCCCGTCGGTGAGCAGGTCTTTGATTTCGTCATCGGAAAGGGTGCGGTTCGCCTTCAGCCGGAACACGGGTAGCCCGCACTCCGCGTTGTCGCAGCGTACCACCTTGCCGTAGAACTGCATCCTGCCCGTTCCGCACTTGGGACACGCACAGCCGGAATCCTTGTGTGAGAAGAGTTTGTCGCACGAGAGCAGTTCGGAGGTGATTTCACGTGTGTACGCCTCTATCTCCTTGCGGAAAGTTTCGGCGGACAGCTCCCCGCGCTCGATGCGTGCCAGCTCCTTTTCCCATTCCCCTGTCAGGGCGACATCTGCAATGCGCATCGTCTTCACGACTGAATAAAGTGCGAGTCCTTTCTCGGTAGGCACAAGTGATTTCTTGCATCGTTCCATGTAACCGCGTTTGAAGAGCGTCTCGATAATCGCCGCACGGGTGGCAGGTGTGCCGATGCCGCAGTCCTTCAAAGCTTGACGGAGCGCGTCGTCCTCAATCTCCTTGCCCGCTGTTTCCATAGCGGAAAGCAAAGTCGCTTCGGTATGCAGCGGCTTGGGCTTGGTCTTTCCCTCCGTGATGGAGCAGCCTTTCAGCGTCAGCGTGTCGCCCTCCTGCCAGTCGGGGATGGAGATTTCCTCCTTGTCCTCCTCGCCATAGACGGCACGCCATCCGGCTTGCCTGATTACGCTGCCTTTCACGATAAACTCCACCCCGGCACACTCCGCCGTGACAGCGGTGGTGTCCTTGACGCATTTCTCTGAAAACGCCTCTATCATGCGTCCGGCAATCATCTGATAGACGGTGTTGTCCTCTTTGGAGAGGAACAGCGGCTTCTCTCCCGTGACGAGCAGGGCGTGGTGGTCGGTCACTTTGCTGCCGTCCACATTCCGGCGTGTCGGCTGCACCTTTGCCTGCACCTTGCCCTTCCATTCGGGCAAAGCCCCGATGAAGGCGAGCAGTTTGGGGATTTCGGCGAACACGTCTTCGGGGATGTAGCGGCTTCCCGTTCTCGGATAGGTGATGAGCTTCTTCTCGTAGAGCTTCTGTGCGATTTCAAGCGTCTGCTCCGCCGTGAAGCCGTGCTTGGCGTTGGCTTCCTTCTGCAAGGTAGTGAGGTCGTACAGCAGCGGAGTGTCCTCCGTCTTCTCCTTGCGCTCTGCTTTTGTGACGGTGGCTGCGCCTATTTCCTTTACCTTATTATATAATGCCGTTGCAGGTTCTTTCTCTTTCCATTTTTCAGAGGAGGAGAGTTTCACTGTCCCGTCATTATTGCCGTCCACGGCGATATGGAGCTGCCAGAAGGCTTCGGGCGTGAAGCGGCGGTTCTCCCAGTAGCGTTCACACACCATCGCCAGCGTGGGTGTCTGCACCCGTCCGACGGAATACGTGCCGTGTCCGGCGGCGATGGAGAGTGCCTGCGTGCCGTTGATGCCCACGAGCCAGTCGGATTCGCTCCGCGCTTTGGCGGCAAGATAGAGGTTGTCATACTTGCTTCCATTTTCGAGGTTGCGCAAACCATCTCGGATAGCCTTGTCGGTAAGCGAGCTTATCCAGAGGCGAACGAACGGGGTGGCGCATCCGATGTAATGGTAGAGGTATCGGAAGATAAGCTCACCCTCGCGTCCGGCATCGGTCGCCACGATAATCTGTTCGCTTTTGTTGAACAGGGAAGTGATAACCTTTATCTGTGTCGTCACGCCGCTGTCGGGCTTGTAGCCCTTCTCCGTCTTTACCTGCCGTGGAATGAGCGTGAAGGTTTCGGGGATGACGGGCAGGTTGTCACGGACAAATTCGCGCACGCCGTATCCATCGGGCATGGCGAGCTGCACGAGGTGTCCGAACGCCCATGTCACGGCATAGCCGCCTCCCTCGAAATATCCTTCCTCTCTCTTTGTCGCGCCCACGATGCGGGCAATCTCACGTGCCACGGATGGCTTTTCTGCAATGATTGTCTTCATTATTTCTTGCTGTTTGATTGTTTACTTTTACTTGTTACTTTGGATTTAGTGGTGGACACCGGATTACATCCTCATGCCCTTGCTTTTTCTTTGGGGCTGCTCCTGATGCTGTTGCTGGGTTTCGTCCTTCGGGGCGGTCTGTCCTTTCTGCAACGGCTCTTTCAGGTTCTTGGTCGCCTCGTTGGTCTTGCCCTCGCTGTTCACCGCCACCTGCGTGCGGCTCTCGTTGGACGGGGCGACTTTCTGCGCGTTGCCGGGGTTGGTGTCGTAGCGGTACGGGCGTCCCTTCTCCGGGTTGAACCTGATGTACATCGTGGCGTGGAAGCCCTGCTTGTCGGTCACGTTCTCCAGTTTCACGGCTTTGCCAGCCACGTAGTCGGCTTTCTGCTGCTCGGTGAAGTCCACGCCGCTCCATTTGCTGATGGGGCGGATGCTGCCGTCGGCGTTCGTCCACGTGTTGCGGCGTTGCTCCTTGTTCGTGTTGGCTGTGTTTTCCGTACCTTGCGCCTGTTTCTCCTTATTTTCCTGTGTCTGGACGGCACGGGGCGACCTGCCGGTTCCCGGCACGAACTCCACGCCGCGCTGCTCCACGTTCACTTGCAGGGTGGTGACGAACTTTCTGCCGTCGTTGCGCTCGATGAGCTTGTCGCGTACGGGCAGTCCGGCGCGGAGCATGTCCCGCTCCTGCGTGGTGATTTCCGTCTTGCCGATGCGCTCCGGGATGCGCACCCTGCTTGCCGGAATGTCCGTGATTTCATTCGTCTTGCGGTCGATGCTGATGTAGGAGGGGATGATCTCGCCCGTTTCCCTGTCCACAATGTCCACGACCCTACCGAGATTGCCCGTTTCGCGGAGGTTCTTCCGGTCATTGTCGGAGAATTTGTGTTCCTTGTACTCATCCAGCTTCTGCTCCTTGCGGATGAAGTGCGGCACGAGGCTGATGTTTCCCTCACCGTCCTTCTTGAAGGAGAGGCGGGCGTCCAGCTCGAATGATTCGCCGCCGAAGGTCGGTTTGACCTTTACCAAGTCGGACTTGCCATAGTTGAGCATCTTCGTAAGGTCGCCGGACTTTTCAAGGTTGTCCCGCTTTACGCCCCATCTGTCCTCCAGCTCCTGCCAGTTGATTTTACTCTCGTCGATGGGCTGGTAGCCACGTTTGCCCTGCATCTGTTCGGATTTGTCCTGTTGCTGTTCTTTCCGTTGTTCCATGTTCTCCTGTTTTTGAGGTTCTTGTTTCTCTGTCTGTTGTGCTGCCATCTCTTCCTGCACCTTCTTCTCATAGTCGGAGGTGTCCACCTTGTGAGGGGCGAGCAGCTCCTTGTTCGCTTCGGGGTCTTTCAGCAGTTGCTTCATCACCTCTAAGAGATTTTCAGCTTGGTCTGCCGCAATGCGGTAGAAACCGAAGCGGCTGGGTTCCTTGCACTGCCGGAAGAAGTTCTTGAAGAAGTTGTCCAGCACGTCTCCGTGCCTGTCGAATTGCAGGAAACTCTGCGCGTTCTCCGCCTTTGCGGGGGTACGCTTGGGTGAGCCGTCGGCGTTAAGCCCGGCTACCACGCTGATCTCGCCCGTCTTCTCGTCGCGGACTATCAGCACGTCTTTTTCTGTTGTTTTCTTTGCCATTTGAAAAATGTTTTAATGGGTTATTTGTTAAAGAAATTATGGATACGCGCCTTGTAGAAGGCTATATCTTCCTTGCGGAAATCCTTTACGTGTTCGGAGAGGAATGTCAGTACGTCCTCCTCGCTGTAATAGGTCTTTTTGCCGAGCGTCTTGTACGGCAATGCACCGATGCTGCGGTAGCGCTGCAGGGTACGCTTGCTTATCTGGAGCAGCATGCAGAGGTCTTGGTTGTCGAACATCCTGATACTTTCCATCGGGTTCGGGGCTTTGCCGGACGGTCGCAGGGAGAGCAACAGCTCGTCCTGACGGTCGAGCCGTTCCATCAGCTTCTGCATCCAGTCCTCAAAATTGTTTCGTGTAAGCAGTTCCATATCTTATGTCCTCCTTCCTTTGGGTTTGCCGCCGCCCGTGCGCAGCGTGTGGTTGCGTTTCAGTTCCGTCAGTGTCGCTGCATCTTCTGCCACGGTGCAGTCTGCGAGCAGGCGGTCTATTTCCGACCGGCGGTAGCGGCATTTGCCGCGCAGCACGATATAGCCGATGCGCTGTTCGCTGCGCATACGTTGGAGGGTACGGGTACTCACGTTCAGCAGGTGCGCCGCCTCGCGGGTGGTGAGCAGCATGTCGGAAGACTCTCCCTTCCTCTCACCGGAAACGGCACGCACATAGACCGCTATCTCGGCTATCTGTTCCGTCAGGGCGGTGAAGGCGGAACTTTCAATCGTTATCACTTTCATATTTTATCCTTTCTTTTGTTTCTCTGCGGCAAAATTCGGCAATAAACAAAAGGGGCTTTAACAACTCATTACGTGACTCACGTAAGATTTTCTTTGAAAGTGACTCCGTAACCCGGACAACCGGCGCAACAAGCTGCCGTATAGCGGAAAACGGCACGCATTCAAGGCGGCTGTGTTACCTTTGCGGTAAATCATTAAATGTTTTGGTATATGGAAATCGTATCTATCGAGAAAAAGACCTTCGAGATGATGCTGGCGTCATTCAACGCCCTCTCGGAGAAAGTCGCCGCCCTCAGGCGCAAAAGCGACGGCGGGCGGCTGGAAAGGTGGCTCACGGGCGAGGAGGTCTGCGGGCAGTTGAGAATCAGCCCGCGCACGTTGCAGTCATTGCGTGACAGGCGGCTTATCGGCTACTCGCAGATAAACCGCAGGTTCTATTACAGGCCGGAGGAGGTCAGGCGGCTGATTCCGCTTATCGGCACGATCTATCCCGATGGAAAATGACTCTGTTTTTATTAACCACTTAATCCGATGTTATGATGAACGAGAACAACGAGGTTTTCACAATGGAGGACGAGCCGGTTGCCACCGCGATACAGAATATGCTCAAAGGCTCCAAATGGCTCTCCGCATTTTTGGAAAGTTACCGTCCGCCACTGGACGGGGAACATTACCTGACGGACAAGGAGGTGGCGGAAATGCTCCGGGTAAGCCGCCGCACCTTGCAGGAGTATCGCAACAACAGGATGCTGCCCTTTATCCTTCTGGCAGGTAAGGTGCTTTATCCCGAATCGGGACTGCGTGAACTGTTGGAGGCGAATTACCTCAAGCCGCAGGAATAAGGCGGTTGCATGAAAAAAAGGAAACGGACGGCACCCGATGGCGTTGTCCGTTTCCTTTTTCGTTGTCTGTATGCGTGTTCAGCAATATCCGGTTTTCCCGTTCTGTATGAACATCACGTATGCCTGCCTCTTTTCCTTTGAGAGTGCCTTTTCCACCAGCCACATGCGGAACACGTGTGTATAGTAGGTATTCAGCCGGAAGGCTACTGGAATGATGATTTCAAGCGAGTAAACATCCGCGTACAGGCCGTTTTCAAGCTGTATGTAGCGGCATACCTCGTAGTCGTTCAGCACGTCCGACTTGCGGACGGCTTTGATGGCGGCGTTCACTGCCGGGACGGTGGCATGGAACTCTTCGGCGATTTCCCCGGCGGTCATCCATACCTCGTTACCGGTTACGCTGACCGTCTTGTCCTCTATAATGATTATGTCACGTTTCATGGCGTCTCTGTTTTAGATGGTACATCCTGCAAATTCCTCTATTTGGTTCAATCTTGCGGCAAGGTTCTCCATGTCTTGGTTGAGCTTCTCTTTGGTTATCTTCGCGTATATCTGCGTTGTCTTTATACTCTTGTGTCCCAGCATGGAACTGACTGTTTCGATGGGTACACCGTTGGAGAGGAACACCGTCGTGGCTGCCGTATGGCGGCTCTGATGCCACGTGATATGCTTGGTGATGCCGCAACGCTTGGCGACGG
>OODA01000697.1_pt1 | contig 16447 bp, 16 predicted proteins | sample 1671341 | NCBI WGS metagenome assembly OODA01 (sample SAMN06348147, study PRJEB24527) | human gut metagenome | biome: human gut; feature: ankylosing spondylitis patient; material: feces | host: Homo sapiens | place: China | collected 2015-10 | reverse complement strand
AGTTTTTATTGCCATCCCATATTATCTGCGCCATTTTAATATCCTCCACAAATTCCGATTTGTCATTCTGATTTAAGCATATTATACGACGATATTGCGACTTTTTCTACCGTCAAGTTCCCAGTATGTATCTGCGGTATGGGGATGCTCCCATACCGCAGACGGATCATCCTTCCGGCTCATTTTTGCGCTTTGTACTTCTCTGAACCGGAATGGAGAGCAGCTCTCTTGTACGCTCTCCAAGCTGTTTTTCAATGGCTGTCAGCCGCTGCTCCGGCAAATTGAGGGACGGATGACGGGTGAACTTGAAGTCCACCATTCGCCGCAGCTGCGCTTTCTGCTTTGCACCCATTACCTCTTTACATACATCCTCATAGGAAATGCGGTAGGGATTGGAACGGGTCTTTGCATATAAGGGTCATCCTTCGTGCCGCTGCGTGTCGCAGCGGCAGCAAAGGCCACGTTCGGGAGCAACTCCACCGCCATGGCGAGGCAGAACAGAAAAAAAGAACAGACTTAGCCTGTCTAATTGTTATGAAAGAATTGATCACTTTTCAAGTCTGCTTTTGGGCGAAATAGCCTGGATTTGCGGGCTTTTCACTTCTTGTCGGCACATCCTTTAAAAGCGGACACGCAGGATCATTCAAAACCTAAAAACTGGATGCTTTAGGTGCCTGCAAATGGATACGCACGGATTATTTAATATACCAAAGAACGGTACTCAGTGCAATGGATATTACATAAAATTTTCGCGGAACGGGTGATTGACGGGCGCGGTGCTTGACAAGGCGGCGAGGGTTGATATATCCTTTACTGATAATAAAAACAGGGGCGGTGCGCGGTACAGGGCTGCGCTTGGGCTCCTGATGGGTGTAGAAAGGACACGGCAGATGATGAAGATCGGCTTTATCGGCACAGGAAATATGGGCGGCGCGCTGGCGAGTGCGGCGGCCAGAAGCGGCGAGGTGGAGGTGCTGCTCGCCAACCGCACGAAGGCAAAGGCGGAGACGCTCGCAGAGCGCATCGGGGCCGTTGTGAGCAGTAACGAGATCATCGCGCGCGAGGCGGACCACATCTTCCTCGGCGTGAAGCCACAGATGATCGTGGACGTGCTCAAGGGCATCGCCCCGGCGCTCAAGGAGCGCAAGAGCGCGCCGGTGCTCATCAGCATGGTCACGGGACCGGACATCGCGCGCATTCAGGAGCTTGCGGGCGGGGACTATCCCGCCATCCGCATCATGCCGAACATGCCCGCCGCCGTGGGCGAGGGCGTGATCTTCTATGCGTGCAGCGGCAACTGCGGCAAGGCGCAGCAGGAGGCGTTTTTGCGCTACATGGCGCCCGCGGGCAAGCTCTTCCCGCTGGCGGAGGAGCTGCATGCCGCGGGCTCGGCGGTCGCGGGCTGCGGCCCGGCCTTTGCCGCGATCTTCTTAGAGTCGATGGCCGACGGCGGCGTCGCATGCGGCCTGCCGCGCGCGTCGGCGATCCAGTATGCCGCGCAGATGATGCTCGGCACGGCGAAAATGGTGCTCGAGACGGGCCAGCACCCCGGCGTGCTCAAAGACAGCGTCTGCTCGCCCGCCGGTTCGACGATCCAGGGCGTGCGCACGCTCGAAGAGCGCGGCATGCGCGCGGCGGTGTTAGACGCCGTGACCGTGGCCTACGAGAAAAACGTCGAGCTCAAAAAGGCGAGCGACTGAGGCTGCGGCGGAAAGGTATCTTTCCTGCGCGGCAGGCATAGTTTGCTGTGCGGGTATTTCCAGTTTTTTGCAAAAAGTGAGGAATAGATCCTATGGCAGCGATCTCTCAGCAGCTCGCAGATATCACGGTGCTCTCGATCGTGGTGCGCATCCTGCTCTCCACGTTCTGCGCGGGCACGCTCGGCTTTGAGCGCGAGCGGCACAATCAGGCGGCGGGCTTTCGGACGTATATCATCGTGAGCGATGCTTCGGCGCTCGTGATGATGACGAATATCTTTGTTGCCGGCATCGGCGAGACGGACCTTGTGCGCATGTCGGCCTCGGTCATCACGGGGCTGGGCTTTCTCGGCGCGGGCACGATCTTAGTGACGCGCAATCAGGAGGTGCGCGGCCTGACGACCGCGGCGGGCCTGTGGGCGGTCGCCATCATCGGCACGGCGTTCGGCGCGGGTTTTTACGCGGGCGGCATCATCTGCTATGCGTTCATCTTCCTTGCGATGCAAGTGCTGCGGCGCGTGGACCTTCGCATCCGCAAGACGCAGCGCGTCTCCACTGTGTATTTCGAGATGGAGAAAAAGAGCACGGTCGGCCAGATCATCCGCCAGGTAAAGGGCCACGGACACTACATTTGGGACCTGAACCTCTTCAGCGAGACGCAGGAGAAGAGCGGCGGCCCCGTGTGCGGCACGTTCACCCTCTGGGTGAACGGCAAAACGACGCTGGACGAGGAGATCCAGGCGCTTGAAGCGCTCGACGGCGTCAGCTATATGACGCTGATGTGAAAACGGAAAAGCAAAAAACGGCGCGGGAGACCGCGCCGTTTTTCTTTGCTGTGGAAAAGTCGGGAAACGTCTCACGCCGCCTTGCGGCTGCGCGCGAGGCTGACAAAATAGCAGCCTACGACAGTCAGATAGACGAGTACCGAGCCGAGGCCGCGCCCCTCCCGCAGATAAGAACCCAAGAGCATCAGGACGCAGTATTCCTCCGCCTGTGAATTGATGGCGTAGTCGCCCATGGCTAAGAAAATGAGCGCGGACAAAATTGTGTAGGCGACCGTAAACGGTGTGAGATAGCTCTTTTTGCAATACAGCGTCAGCCAGAGCAGAACGAGCGCGATCGAGGCGCAGACGATGCTCTGGAAAAACAGCAGCGCCCCGAGGCGAGAGTCCTTCGCAAGGAGCACAAGGCTGTAAAAGGTGGCGTCCCCGGTCACTTTCCGCAAGAAACCGCTGCCAGTCGTATTCTGATGCACCCAGTCGATCAGGGGCGAGCCGCCCTCGAAACCGAGGAGCGGCAGCTGCGAGCGGATTTCGAGGGTGAAGAAAAGAGGGACGAGAATTGCGAGGAAGAGCGCGGCGAACAAAAGCCTTTTGCGCGACTGTGTGGATATTTGCATGGTGTTATCCTCCCTGTATGAATTTCCCACTCGACGCTTCGCCGCCCCGGCAGAGAGCGGCGAAGCATCGGCTTTTATCTCATTAGACGTAAAAAAAGCGCGCATTTTCTCGCCTTTTGGAGAAAAAACTGCAAGTTCGGCGCTTCGACCAAATCCGCGCGGGCTGTTCTGTGCAAAGCGGACGACGATTTTTTGCAGAAGATGGGATTTTGCACACGGGCGGCGAAAGCGCGGCGTTTGCGCCGCCTTTATACACCTTGTTAAGAAAAAGCCGCGCAGCGGGGCGGAATCCCGCCCGTTCGTCGATTGACAGGGGAAAGTGCGCGCCGTACAATGAAAATCAACACACAAAGAGAGGAAAAATCATGAAATATGTCAAGGAGTTCGGCATCATCCTCATCGTCTCGCTTGTTGGGGAGCTGCTGAATTATTTTCTGCCTCTGCCCGTTCCGGCGAGCATCTACGGCCTTGCGCTGATGTTTCTCTGCCTGATGCTCGGCATCATCAAGCTCAGTGATGTGCACGACACGGCCTGCTTTCTCATCGAGATCATGCCCATCATGTTCATTCCGCCCGCCGTGGGGCTGATGGCTTCGTGGGACGTCATTCAGGCGAATCTTGTCGCCTATCTCGTCATTGCCGCGGTGACAACGATCGTCGTTATGGCCGTGTCCGGCCTTGTGACGCAGGCGGTACTCAAAAAGGGCAAGAAGGGGGCGGAGAAGAAATGACATTTTTTGAACAGTCCGTCTTTTTCGGCGTTTCTGTCAGTCTTGCTGCCTACGGCATCGGCGTGCTGCTGCAAAAAAAGTTCAAGTTCGCACTCTTCAACCCGCTGCTCATCTCGGTGGTGCTGACCATTGCGGTGCTTTTGACGGCGCACATCAGCTACGACACGTTCTACGAGGGCGCGAAGTATTTGAGCTACCTGCTCACGCCCGCGACCGTGTGCCTCGCCGTGCCGCTTTATGAAAAGCTATCGCTTCTGAAGAGCAACTGGAAGGCCCTCTTCGCCGGTATTCTCTCCGGCGTCATCACGACGCTTTGCAGCGTGTTTGTGATGAGCAGGCTCTTTCATCTTACACACGAGGAATACGTGACGCTTCTGCCTAAGTCCATCACGACGGCCATCGGCATGGGCATTTCCGAAGAGCTCGGCGGCTACGTGACGCTGACGGTCGCCATGATCATCATCACCGGCATTTTCGGCAACGTGATCGCAGTTTCGGTGTGCAGACTTTTCCGCATCACCGACCCCATCGCCAAGGGCGTGAGCATTGGCTCGGCCGCGCACGCGCTGGGCACGGCCAAGGCGCTCGAGATCGGCGAGGTCGAGGGCGCGATGAGCAGCCTGTCCATCGTCGTGGCGGGCCTTCTCACGGTCGTCGGCGCGTCGATTTTTGCCAACCTTATGTAAAAAAAGGGGCATTCGAAAGAATGCTCCTTTTTTGCGCGGCTCCCCCGCGGTGAACGCCGTGTTCGCCGAAAAGGGCATCGTCCTGCCGCTCACGAGCGGTCAGACCGTGACGGAGGAGAGCCGCCTTTTAGATGGCATCGCGGCGCAGAAGTCGATCTTCAGCGACCACATCGACGCGATGCGCGCCGCCGCGCCGGAGAACCAGAAGAACATTCAGGACTATCTCTCCGCCTACTGCTTCGGCGATTTTTATACGAGAAAGTTTTTGCCCATCCACGAGCGCGAGCTGCTGACGTTCTCGATCCTCGCTTCTCAGGGCGGCTGCGAAGGGCAGGTCAAGGCCCACATCGGCGGGAACGCCACCGTCGGCAACGGGAAGGAGGTCCTGCTCGCGGCGCTCACGGTGTGCCTGCCGTATATCGGCTTCCCGCGCACGCTCAACGCGCTTTCCTGCATCAACGAGGTCCTTCCGGAAGCGAAACAGTGAGAAATTTCAACAGATAGGAGTGCAGTAGAATGAAAACCTTAGTTGCCTATTTTTCCGCCAGCGGCCAGACCGCGAAGCTTGCCAAGACCCTTGCCGGTGTGACCGGCGGCGACCTCTTCGAGATCGCGCCCGAGACGGCCTACACCGCTGCCGATTTGGACTGGATGGATAAAAAGAGCCGCAGCACCATCGAGATGAAGGACCCCAAGAGCCGCCCCGCCATCGCGGGCAAGGTCGCGGATATGGCGCAGTACGACACGGTGTTCGTGGGCTTTCCCATCTGGTGGTATCAGGCCCCGCGCATCATCGAGACGTTCCTCGAAAGCTACGACTTTTCGGGCAAGACCGTCATCCCCTTTGCCACCTCCGGCGGCAGCGGCATGGGCGGCGAGGACGTTTTGAGATCCGCTTGCTCGAAGGGGACAAAGTGGCTCCCCGGCAAGCGCCTGAGCAGCCGCGAGAGCATGGCAAGCGTGCAGAAATGGGTCGAGAGCCTGGGGCTGTAAACAAAAAAGCGGCCCAAGTGAACCTTTAAGCCGTCTGCGGAAAAACAAAAAAGCGTGCCAAGCGGCGCGTCACAAGTGTTTTCGCTGTGCGAAAACCTTGGTGCACAAGCAATTCATTTGTTTGTGCGCTGTTAAATGTCCTACGGATACCAAAACCGGCACATTTGCGCCGTGCAAGCATTTTGCGCAGCAAAATCTTGGCGGAGGTGGGATTCACTTCCACCGAGCATTTTAATTACCCTTGGGTTAAGCCGCCTGCGGCGCGTGAAACAAAAAACGCGCCGAGTGGCGCGTCACAAGTGTTTTCGCTGTGCGAAAACCTTGGTGCACAAGCAATTCATTTGTTTGTGCGCTGTTAAATGTCCTACGGATACCAAAAAGAAGAGCACCGCTTTGCGGTGCTCTTCTTTTTGGTGGACCTGAAGGGATTCGAACCCACGACCTTACGGATGCGAACCGTACGCTCTCCCAACTGAGCTACAGGCCCAAATAGCAATGCCGGTCTCCCAGCGCGGATTATCATAACACACTTTTTTGAATTTGTGAAGCCCCTTTTTCATTTTTCTGTTGATATTTTTTCTGAAATATAGTAGAATACCATTTGTTCAACAACTCCTCCGCATACAGCTGCGGAACCGGTCTTGCGCAATGGGTACCTGCGAACCATGTCAGGCGGGGAACCGAGCAGCATTAAGCGGGACCATCCATGTGCCGCAAGGACGCCGGTTCCGCAGCTGTATACGGGGGAGTATTTCTATTGTAAGGGAGGGCTGCGGATGTATCAGGCGCTTTACCGCAAGTGGCGTCCCAAAACATTTGCCGACGTGGTCGGTCAGGAGCACATCACCGAGACCTTGCAGCGCCAGGTGGCGGAGGGGCGGCTGTCGCACGCCTATCTTTTCACCGGCACGCGCGGCACGGGCAAGACGACCTGCGCCAAAATACTTGCGCGCGCGGTCAACTGCGAGCATCCGGAAAACGGCAACCCCTGCAACCGCTGCCCGAGCTGCCTTGGCATCGAGAGCGGGCGGCTGCTCGACGTGGTCGAGCTGGACGCGGCGTCGAACAACGGCGTGGACAGCGTGCGCGCGCTGCGTGACGAGGCCATCTATTCGCCCGCGCAGGTAAAAAAACGCGTGTATATCGTCGACGAAGTCCACATGCTTTCGACGCCCGCGTTCAACGCACTGCTCAAGATCTTGGAGGAGCCGCCCGAGCATCTGATGTTCATTCTGGCGACAACGGAGCTGCACAAGGTGCCCGCGACGATTTTGTCGCGCTGCCAGCGCTTTTCATTCCGCCGCATCCAGCCGAAGGACATCGTGGGCAGGCTCAACTACATCGCGGGGCAGGAGAATATCGACTTAAAGGAGGACGGCGCGGCACTGCTGGCCCGACTGTCGGACGGCGCGCTGCGAGACGCGCTGAGCCTTCTTGACCAGTGCGCGGCCGCGGGCGGCGCGATCGACGCGAACGCCGTGCTCGACGCGCTGGGTTTGGCCGGAAACGTGCAGACCGCACAGCTCATGTCGCTGATCCTGACGCGCGATGCGCGCGGGGCACTCGAGCTTCTCGGCAAGCTCTACGACGGCGGTAAGGATGTGGGCGCGGTGCTCGGCGAGCTCTCGACCCTCTCGCGCGAGCTGCTCATCAGCGCGACGGCGGGGGAGGGCGGCGAGAGCTTACTCAGCGGCGCTTATGATGCCGCAACGCTCCGAAACCTGCGCGCGCAGGGGACGAGCGCACGCTTCATCCAGCTCTGTACGATCTTGCAGGAGACGGCGGCGCAGCTCCAGTTCAGCGTGAACCGCCGCACGGACGCAGAGCTCTGCATTCTGAAGCTTTGCGACGAAACACTCTCCGGCGACCTGGCGGCGCTCGGCGCGCGCATCGCGCGGCTCGAAGAGCAGATCGCCGCGGGCGTGCAGTTCGCAGCGAAGCATCCTGTATCCGCACCGGCGAGCGCACCTGCTCCCGCGACGGCGCAAAAGCTCGCTCCCGCACCGCAAAAGGCCGCGGAAGCGCCCACAGAGAGCGCAAAGCCCGCCGAGGAAGCGCCGCTTCCGTGGGACGAGCCGCCGCTGCCCGACGATTATGACGCGCCGCCGCCCTACGGCGAGCCGGTCGCGCCCGCACCGAAGGCCGCAGCGCCGAAGATAGCAGCAGCACCCGCGCCTGCGCAGGAAGCGCCGACGAGTGGAGGCAGCGGGGATGATGAGATTTTCTACCAGCTCATGGAGAGCTATAAAAACCGTCTGACGCCCGACAAGCGCGCGTTCATCGGCATGGCGCAGGGCGATGTGAAGGATGACCTTCTCACCGTCTACTGCTCGACCGAGGTGCAGAAGTCCATGCTCGACCAGAAGGTCGTGACAGACGTTTTGAGCGAGGTCACGTCCCGCGCAGTTGGACGGGAGATCCGCGTCCGCTTCCTCGTGGGCGAGCGCCCGGGCGCGAAAAAGCGAGACAAGATGCAGGATCTCCTGCGCATGGGCAGTAAATTCGACAATTTTACAGTAAAATAAAAGGAGACAACAACGATGGCAAAGGGTTACAGCGCACGCCGCGGCTTTTCCAACGGCAGCGGCCAGATGCTCAAGCAGCAGCAGATGCAGCAGCAGATCATGAAGATGCAGGAGGACATGCAGAAGGCGCAGCAGGAGGTCGAGGAGAAGACCTTCTCGGCGAGCGTTGGCGGCGGCGTCGTCAGCGCCGAGGTCAACGGCAAGAAGGAAGTCACGAACATCACCATCAAGCCCGAGGCAGTCGACCCCGAGGACGTGGAAATGCTCCAAGACCTCATCATCTCCGCCGTGAACGAAGCGCTCCGCCAGGCCGAAGAGGCGATGGACGGGAAGATGAACGCGCTGACGAGCGGACTCGGCCTCAGCGGGTTTGGGTTCTGATTTTTCCTTTTCAAGCAAAAACAAAGCCCGCGTCGCGGACGGGAGGTTTCCGCACTGTGCGGAAACGGACAATAAAGGGGGTATTCTCTTTCCGAAGAGAATACCCCCTTTAAATCCCCCAGAGAAAGGCGAGGGGAGTTCCCCTCGACCCCCGACATTGGCAGTTTGTAGCTTGAAGAGCTGCACGCGCTGCGCAATCAGGTGCGGTGTACATGGCTTCGCCATGAATCACTGCGATTCGAAACATTCAGCAACCGCGCCTTACTATCGTGAGGCGCGAGTGACGATTGCTTGGCGGCAGACTGCTTGCCGAATGCGGCATTGCTGTGCTCGCCGCATTGATGAGTGCTCCGGTAGGCGGAAATTAGTTTGCACTCCTACAAGATGAGCAGAGCGGCACCCGCAAGGGGTGTGCCGCATCCGTAAGGCAGCAAAGCCGCCAACGGCTGCGCAACAGCGGATAGTAGAAGCAGAGGCAAATCGTATAGCAGCTCTAAACGCGGCAGCGCCGCGCGCAGGCAGTCACCTTCCGGAGGCACAAAGGCCATCCGAGCCTGAGACGGCCAATCAAAGTCTTTCTCTTGGGGTTCCAAAGGGCCATTCTCTTTTGCGAAAGAGAATGGCCCCTTTGACTCGCTCCCCTGCACGGTGCAGGGGAAACTTCTCCCGCATTGGTGCGGGAATCGCTGCAAATTATTCTGCGAAAAATGCTTCGATCGCCCCGCGTGCAGCGGCCACGCTGCCTTGCACAAAATTCGGCTTGCCGCCGCCGCGGCCGTTCAGCTCGGCATTCATCTTTTTCGTGAGCTCACGAAGGTCTCCGCCGATGTGCCCGATGGCGTACTTGTACGCGCTGTCCGCGCCGGCAAAGACCGCGCAGCGGCCGCCGCAGCGGTTCGTGACCGCGTCGCAGAGCTTGCGCAGGCTGTCGCCGGACATTTCGTCCTCGAAGAGCAGCACGTCGCCCTTGCCTTCGTACTGCGCGGCGGTCTGGGCGAAGACGGACTCTTCGAGCTTTGCGCAGCGCTGCTTGAGCGCGGAAAGCTCAGCGAGCACGCGCTCGACGCCCGCAAAGCTCGCGTTCGGCTTGACGGAGAGGGCCTGTGCGATGCGCACGTCCTGCGCCCAGCACTCCGAAAGGTAGCGGTGCGCGCGCTTGCCGGAAAGAAGCTCAATGCGAACGCCGTCGCGGAACTTCTGCACGGAGAGGAACTTGACGAGTCCCACCTGACCGGAACGCACGACGTGCGTGCCGCAGCAGGCGCAGCAGTCCGCGCCGGGGAAGGAGACGATGCGCACGTCGCCCTCGAGCGGCTTTTTGCTGCGGTACTCGACCTTGTCGAGCTCCGCGCCGCGATAGAACTGGATGTCGATGGGGTGATCCTCATAGATGTACAGGTTGGCGAGCTGTTCAATCTCCATAAGTTCATCCCACGAAATGTCGGCGTTGAAGTCGATCGTGACGATGTCCGCGCCCATGTGGAAGCCGACGTTGTCGCAGTGGAAGCGCTCGCAGATGAGGCCCGAGCAGATGTGCTCGCCCGAATGCTGCTGCATGTGGTCAAAGCGGCGCGCCCAGTCGATTTTGCCGGAGACGCTCTTTCCCACCTCGAAGGGCTTGTCACAAAGGTGCGTGATGACGCCGTTTTTCTCGTGGACCTCGAGCACGTTCGCCTCGCCCAAAACGCCGGTGTCATACGGCTGGCCGCCGCCCTCGGGGTAGAAGGCCGTCTCCGCGAGGACAACGGCGTAGCCGCCCTTCACCTCGTCGCAGGAGACGACGGTGGTGGCAAAGCCCTTCTGAAAGGGATCTTCATAGTAGAGTTTTCTTGTTTCCATGGGGTTCTCCTTTAGTCGATCAGGCCGAGCGCCTGTTTTTCGTGCAGCACGCGGAAAACGTGCGTGTCAATATCGCTTTCGGCGATCTCGCCGGACTGGACGGCGGCGATCACCTGCGGGATCTGCGTCTGATAGTCGGTGGTCACGATCATGTCGTTGCCCGCCTGAATGGCCAGCACGGCGGCGCTGCCGTCCTGCGCGTAGGCTTTGACGGCATCCATCGCGAGATCGTCCGTCACGATGACGCCGGTGAAGCCGAGCGTGTCGCGCAGCAGCGTGTGGACCTTCGCCGAAAGGGACGCGGGATACGCGCCGTCCATGCACTCGACGATGTTGTGGCTCACGAGCACGAACGGCGCACCCGCGGCGATGGCGGATTCAAAGGGGACGAGGTCGGACTTTTCAAACGTGGTGTACGGGCGCGCGTCGAGCGCGATGCCCGTGTGCGTGTCGGCGTTGTTGCCGTAGCCGGGGAAGTGCTTTAAGACGCAGGCGACGCCGGACTGCGCATAGACGGGCACGACGCTTGAGATATAGTCCGCAGTCGTCTGCGCGTCCTGCCCGAACGAGCGCGCGTAGATGAAGTTGTCGGGATTCGTCGACACATCGCACACGGGGGCGAAGTTCACGTTGACGCCGAACGCTTTGAGCTTCTGGTTGTAGCTGAGCGTTCGTTCGAGCAGCCCGTCGAGGCCGCCCGCGGCATAGAGCTCCTGCGGGGAGGGGAGAGGTTCGGAGAAGAGATTCGGATTTTTGCTCGCGCGCGTGACCGTGCCGCCCTCTTCATCGCTGCCGATGAAAAGCGGGATGGCCGCCGCGTCCTGATAGGACGCGAGCGCCGCGGTGAAGTCGTCCTCGGTGAGCCAGTCACCGTTTGCGTCCTTATAGTCCCTGCCGAAGAGCAGCAGGCCGCCGAGGTGATAGGTTTCGACGTCTTCCGCCGCGCCCGTTTCGGGGCAGCGGACGAAGAAGAGCTGGCCGACTTTTTCCTCGATGCTCATATCTGCGATGATGTCGTTGATGCGCTCGTCGGGCGTTTTTTCCACCGGCTGCTCGATAGGAGGTTCCGGCGTCGGATCGACGGCGGGTTCATCGGGGGTGTCGTTTTTCGCGCCGCAGGCGGCGAGAAGCAGAACCAGGACGAGGGAAAGTGCGGTGATTTTGAAAGATTTCATGGCGATTCTCCTTTTTACGATTCGGAAACAAAGTGCTGCTCGCGGTAATACTGCGCGCAGAGGTACCTGCGGCAGATCTCGGCGACGTCTGGGGGCACGTCGAGCGTGATGGAACCGTCGACCATGCGGTAGCCGTCCTCGTGCATCAGCGGCGTGACGGCGCGCGTCTCGCGCTGGAGCTGCATGAAGCCGTCGCCCGTCCAGCCGCACTCAAAGAAGAGCTTGTCCATCAGGAAGCACGGGGAAATGTCGCCGCCGTCGCCGCGGAAGTCCTGACCGAGGGATTCCCTGGCGGCCTTGTTGGCATAGATGAGGTAGGGGGTGGAGAAGTAGTTGTAGAAGCCCTCCTGCGTGGACACGTCGAGGTCAACGCCCATTTCGGCGTAGACGCTGCTGCCGTTGCCCATCCACGGCTTGTGGTCGCCGAAGAGCACGAGCACGACGGGCTCATCGCGCGCTTCCAGCTCGCGCGTGAGGCGGCGCATCTGCTCGATCGTGCTGCGGATGCCGGCCAGGTAGTTGTTGATGACGCAGCAGCTTTCCATCGACCAGCCGGTCTTGGCGGGCGTGACGTACTCCTCCCAGTAGGTCTCGGAGCTGTACGGCCCGTGGTTCTGGTACGAGACGGAGAAGAGGAAGAGAGGGTCATCGTCCTCCGTGCGCGAGTCGATGTCGTTTAAGAGGTAGTCGACGAGCACGGTGTCGGACTTGAAGAGCGCGTCCTCGATGGAGATGAGGTCGCCGAAGCCCGATTCATTAAAGACGCACTCGTCAAAGCCAAGGTATTCGTTGACGTTGCTGCGGTTGTAGAACCACGAGTAGCCGGGATGGCGGTAGAGCGCGTCGTAGCCCTGATCCTTGAAGTAGCGGACGTAGGAATTGATCGGGCCGCGGAACTCCTCGTGCTGGCTGTACCCCGTGAGGAAGCCCCATTCGGTGTTTGTCGTGCCGCCGGCGAAGATATTCGTGAGGAGGTTGCCCGAGACGCTGCGGCTCTCGAGCTCGTGCAGCGGCTCGTAGAGATTCCGCACGGCGGAGATTTCATTTAACTGGGGGAAGTCGGACAGGTCGGAGAATGCCTCGAGCATGATGCCGACGACCGTGATCTTCTGATCGTCGGGAATGTCGGTGTCCGCATACTGCTCAAGGATCTGCTTGGCCTCGCTCTCGTGGTAGCCCTCCGGCGGCTCGGGGAACATGTCCTGCACGCTGTGTAGGAACGGATACGTCGTGCCGCGAGAGATGTAGACCTCGACCGCCGACCACGGGGAAATGAGGTCGTTGTTGGCGGTCTCTTTGTAGATAGATGAACTGGTATAGAACTCAAAATAGCACGCGAGCGTGACAGAGAGCATGAGCATGATGCCCGCAAGGCGGGAGCGCGGGCTCATGCGCTCTGTTCGGAGCATCAGGCACGAGAGCGCGAGCATCAGCACAAAGCCCTCAAGAACGACGATCACGGGCGCGGAAATTTCGAACGTGTAGTTGCCCATGATGCCGCCCGCCGTGCGGATGAGCCGCAGGTCGGTGGCGAGCACGGGGTCGCCGCGCAGCTGCACCTTGTAGTAGCTCGCGAGCGCGAGCGTGAAAAACGGCAGCGCCGAGAGCAGGTACGCCGCCCACGGACGAGCAAAGAGGAAAAAGCCGAGGTAGACGAGTAAGATCGGCACAAGCAGGTTCATCGCTACGAGCAGCGGAATTTTGAAATACGACTGCAAGAGTGCCGTCGCGTCGATGCTTGCGTAGGAATGTGCCGTGAGGTAGAGCGAGAGAAGGCCAATGCCAGCGCCCAGCACCGTGAGCCAGAAGAAGACCCAGATGCGGTGCACCCAGCGCATCACCGCGCCCGTCGACTCGTCAGGCCGCACCAGGGAAGAGAAAAAACGCATGTTGGGGACGTCCCCTTTCTGAAAGCATAATAACAAAGTATATCATTTCGACAGGAAAAACGCAACCGGACAAGTTTCCCGCTTTGTGGGGTTCTTGCCGGCAGGCAGGGGTGTGGTAGAATAGTCCCGTTGAATGAAATAGATCGGGCAGGAGGAAAATTGATGGCGGAGCACATGCAGTTACGCGATATGCCAAAATTTTGCGCGGAGATAGAAGCGTGGCTGAACGCGCGATACGGAGAAGCGGAGGGGAAAAAGCGCTGGGAGGCGACCGGCCGCCAGTATGGCGAATATCTCAAAGAGCTCCCTGACTACGGTGGAAAAAAGACCGGCCATGCCTTCGCAATCTACGGCAGCATTGTGATCTTCTCCCTGTACCCTCTGCTGCCGGACCATCCGCCGGCAGAGGAATTGCAGGAGCTTGTCACGAGCCTTTTTATGTCGGGATTTGTAAAGCTGGGAAAGATTTTTGACTTGAACCGCAGCTTTGACATGTGGCTGATCGACAAGGTCTTCCAAGGAGTGGGGAAAAGGGACCGCAAGCTGTACGCGCAGCATCCGGTGTGCTTCTGCAATGTATCCGAGCCGTACGACAAGAAAAAACGTGCCGCGCGATACCATTTTACGCAGTGCCCAAATGCGGAATTTGCGAAAAAGCACGATCTGATGCAGGTGCTGCCGCTTTTCTGCAATTCCGACTACTGGGGAATGAGCCAACTTCACGGCGCCTTGATCCGCCGCGGCACCTGCGGGAACGCCGACAGATGCGACTACTGCGTGGTCGGGTCTGAACATTCGATGGCTAAGGAATATGAGATCATAAAGGATGAAGCTGGATTTTTGGCGAGCCGGAAGATCAAAAAATAAAGAACAAAGGACAGCTCTCGAAAGAGAGCTGTCCTTCTTGCTATTCGGTGGAAAACTTTTCTCAGAACGCGCACTTTTCGCGCAGGAAGTCCTTGACCTGATCGATGGGGATACGGACCTGCTCCATGCTGTCGCGCTCGCGGATGGTGACGCAGTGGTCGGCCGCGATGCCGTTGGCCTCGTCGCCGACGGTGTCGAAGTCGAACGTGATGCAGTACGGCGTGCCGATCTCGTCCTCGCGGCGGTAGCGCTTGCCGATCGAGCCGGTCTCGTCGTAGTCGACCATGAATTCCTTGGAAAGCTCGTTGTAGAGCTCCATCGCGGGACCGGCGAGCACGTCCTTCTTGGAAAGCGGCAGGATCGCGGCCTTGAAGGGGGCGAGTGCGGGGTGGAAGTGCAGCACGACGCGCACGTCGTCGTTGCCCTTCTTGTCCTGGCCGACGACCTCTTCATCGTAGGCGTCGCACAGGACCGCGAGCACGCTGCGCTCCACGCCGAGCGACGGCTCGATGACGTAGGGGACGTATTCGACCATGTCCTTGCCCTCGCCCTCGCGATAGACCATCTTCACGCCGCTGGTGTTCTGATGCTGCGTGAGGTCGTAGTCCGTGCGGTCGGCAACGCCCCAGAGCTCGCCCCAGCCGAACGGGAAGAGGAACTCGAAGTCCGTCGTTGCCTTGGAGTAGAAGCACAGCTCCTCGGGATCGTGGTCGCGCAGGCGGAGGTTCTCGTCCTTCAGGCCGATGGAGAGCAGCCAGTTGTGGCAGAACGTGCGCCAGTAGTTGAACCACTCAAGGTCGGTGCCCGGCTTGCAGAAGAACTCGAGCTCCATCTGCTCGAACTCGCGCACGCGGAAGATGAAGTTGCCCGGCGTGATCTCGTTGCGGAAGGACTTGCCGATCTGGCCGATGCCGAACGGGAGCTTTTTGCGCGTGGTGCGCTGGACGTTATTGAAGTTGACGAAGATGCCCTGCGCGGTCTCGGGGCGGAGGTAGACGGTGTTCTTTGCGTCCTCGGTCACGCCCTGGAACGTCTTGAACATGAGGTTAAACTGACGGATATCGGTGAAGTTGTGCTTGCCGCAGGTGGGGCAGGGAATGTTGTGCTCCTCGACAAAGTCCTTCATCTCCTGCTGGGAGAAGGCGTCGATGGGCTTGGGAAGCTCGAAGCCGGTCTCGGTGCACCAGTCCTCGATGACCTTGTCGGCGCGGAAGCGCTCGTGGCACTCGCGGCAGTCCATCAGAGGATCGGAGAAGCCGCCGAGGTGGCCGCTCGCCACCCAGGTCTGCGGGTTCATCAGGATCGCGGCGTCAAGGCCGACGTTGTAGGGATTCTCCTGCACGAACTTCTTCCACCAGGCGTTCTTGATGTTCTTCTTGAGCTCGGCGCCGAGGGGGCCGTAGTCCCAGGTGTTGGCAAGGCCGCCGTAGATCTCGCTGCCGGGGAAGACAAAGCCGCGGTTTTTGCACAGCGCGACGATCTTGTCCATCGTCTTTTCGGTGTTTTTCATGGTGAATTTCTCCTTTCGGTACTTGGCTCAGGAGATAAAAAACGCCCTGAGCCTATTAAAGTAGGCTCAGGGCGAACAAATCATTGTCCGTGGTTCCACCTGAATTCCCCGCTGGATGCGGGGCACTTCGTTCCCTTGTAACGGAGGGACCGGCGCGGCATTTCCGCCGCGCGGCTCAAAAGCGCCGCCTTTTCCGTTCCGCAGGGACTTGCACCGGCCGTCCCCTCTCTTGAGCGGGTGAAAAGAAAAGGCTTCTTTCTCGCTGCCTTTTGTTGTGGTCAGCATACCATGACTGAAATTGTTTGTCAAGACAAACCGAGAATCCCTGCGTACCCGCAGGGGAGCGGGCAAAGGGGGATATTCTCTTTCACAAAAGAGAATATCCCCCTTTAAATCCCCCAAGAGAAAGGTTTAGATTGGCAGTCTCGGGGTTGAATAACCTTTATGCCTTCGGAATGCAACTGCCTGCGCGCGGCAAAGCCGCGTTAGCATTGCGATACGATTTGCCTCTACTCCTATTATCCGCTGCCGCTCTGCCCATCTTGTAGAAGTGCGCAGTAATTTCCGTCTACCGAGGCACCCATCAATGCGGCGAGCGAAGCAATGCCGCATTCCGCAGGCAGTCTGCCGCCGGGCTACCGTCACTCGCGCCTCACGATAGTAAGGCGCGGTTGCGACCGGTGACGACTCGCAGGGATTCATGGCGAAGCCATGTACACCGCACCTGATTGCGCAGCGCGTGCAGCTCTTCGAGC
>OODA01000696.1_pt1 | contig 16468 bp, 10 predicted proteins | sample 1671341 | NCBI WGS metagenome assembly OODA01 (sample SAMN06348147, study PRJEB24527) | human gut metagenome | biome: human gut; feature: ankylosing spondylitis patient; material: feces | host: Homo sapiens | place: China | collected 2015-10 | reverse complement strand
CTACACAGGTGATGTTCGCTGACCATCAATATACTCATGATGCCTCTTGGTTCCGTCCTTCTACCAGCACCATTGCCATCGAAAGTGGTCGCGAAGGTGAGGCTAGTCGTTCTTCCAGCAAGGAGAGCCAGTATGTAGTAGAGTGGCTCAACAACTATAGCGGTAGTTTCGGCAAACACAATGTGAAGGCTATGGCAGGTTACTCTTACCAGTATTCTCAGTATTCTGGTTTGAACGCATCCAACAAGGATTTCCCTAATGATGCTCTGGGTCCAGACAACTTGGGTGCTGGTGAGTTTAATAAGGAAGAAGGTGAGGTAAACATGGGCAGTTACAAGAACGATGCCAAGCTCATCGCTTTCTTCGGTCGTGTAAGCTACGACTTCGCTGGCAAGTATATGTTCACCGCTTCTCTTCGCCACGAGGGCTCCTCTAAGTTTGGTGCTAACCACAAGTGGGGTAACTTCCCAGCTGTATCAGCTGGTTGGCGTATCTCTGAAGAGAAGTTTATGAAGGGCGTCCAGTGGATCAGCGACTTGAAACTTCGTGCCGACTATGGTGTGACGGGTAACCAAAACTTCGATAGCTACAAGTCATTGAATACCATGAATGGATTTGGCTACTATATATATAATGGTAAGTTCTTCCAGGTTTGGGGTCCAGCCAAGAATGTGAACCCTGACTTGATGTGGGAGAAGGGTAAGAACTGGAACGTAGGTATCGACTTCTCTTTGCTCAACAATCGCATCTATGGTTCTTTGAACTACTTCAACCGCAAACAGCAAGACTTGTTGGGTGACTACAAGGTATCTGTTCCTCCATACCTCTTCGACAATACATTCGTCAATGTAGGTACGATGAAGAACTACGGTTTTGAGTTTGACCTCAATTTCCGTCCAGTTACTACCAAGGATTTCTCTTACGACTTCAACCTCATCGGTTCTACCATGCAGAATAAGTTCGTAAGCTTCAGCAACTCCCAGTTTGTAGGTCAGGACTATTATGATGAGGTAGGTACTTCTGATCCATATCCTTACTACAACTTGCAGCGCATTGAGAAAGGCGAGTCTATCGGTAACTTTTATATGTGGAGATATGCTGGTCATACAGAGGATGGCGAGTGGTTGGTCTATGACAAGAGCGGTGACATCATCCGTGCTTCCCAAGCAACGGCAGACGACCGTGTGAAGGTGGGCAATGGTTTGCCTAAGTTTACCTTGTCTTCCAGCCAGAACTTCCGCTACCGCAACTTCGACTTGTCGTTGTTCTTCCGTGGTGCGTTTGGATATGACATCTTCAACATCCACGATTTCTATTATGCCAACCGCAACTTCACTGGCAATCGCTTGCAGAAGGCATACGGCAAGAACTTCAAGATTTCAGGCAATGCCAACCCTGTGGTTTGTGATTACTTCTTGGAGAGAGGTGACTACTTGAAGCTCGACATGATTACATTGGGCTATACGCTCAATTTGCAGAAGTGTCGTTTCATCGACCGCATTAGAGTATATGGTACTGTAAAGAACGTGTTCACCCTTACCAAGTTTAGCGGTGTAGATCCTTCTACCTATCAGGTGAACGGACTCACCCCAAGTGGACAAGGTTCTCGTGACTACTATCCATCTACCCGCCAGTTTATCATTGGCTTGAACGTAGATTTCTGATAATCATCTAAAAATATAGAAACAATGAAAATATTCAATTATATTGTATCTGCTGCTTTTGGTACACTTGCCATGACAAGTTGTACTGATTTGAGCGAGAAGCTCTACGATCAGGTGGCATCAGAGAACTATTATAATACCAAGAACGATGTGGTCAGAGCCACATTCCGTCCTTTTGAGCATGCTTACTGGAGCATAGAGAGTCGTCATGTGCTCAACGAGCTTACTGCCGACCAACTGATTACTCCTACCCGTGATGGTTGGTGGGATGATGGTGGAAAATGGCGTAGATACCACTATCATGAGTATAATGTAGAGGACGGAGGTGATTGCCAGACCGAATGGAATGGCTGCTTCCAGGGTATCATGCAGAGTTGTAAGGTCATAGAGGACTTAGGTACGCTTTCTTTTGAAAAGTTCGGTTTCTCACAGTCTGAGTTCAACAACCTTACAGCCCAGTGCCGCGTGTTGCGAGCATGGTTCTACCTTCGTTTGCTCGATGGTTTCCGCAATGTGCCATTGGTGACCACAACCACTGGCGCTTCCATGAAGCAAGTGGAGCCTAAGGTAATCTACGATTTCATAGAGAGCGAGTTGAAGGAGTGCTTGCCACTTCTTGTTGAGAAGACAGAGCTTGGAACAAACTCTACCCTTCAAGGTCAGTGGACCAAGGCAGGTGCAGCCGCCTTGTTGGTTCGTCTTTATCTTAATGCCCAAGTATATATCGGCGAGGATCATTATACAGAGTGTGCCCAAGTGGCTCAAGACATCTTGGATGGCAAGTATGGCAAGTATCAAGTAGCAGACCGTTGGGATGCCGCCTTTGACTGGGACAATGATGCTTGTGATGAGGTAATCTTCGGCTTCCCAGGTGCCCCAGGCTATAGCCATTGGCAGTATGATGGCGATACCTATATGTGGACAGTACCTGCACGTGCCAACTATTATCTCAATGATACCAAGAACAAGGCAGGTGGTCATAACACGAAGTATGCAGCTTCTCCAAGCTATGCGCCTAACGGTACGATGTATAAGTACGACTTGGGTATGCCTATCCAGAAATTCAAGAAATATCCAGACGATGAGCGTCTGAAGCTCTATCGCAACTTGGGTAACAGCAAGCGTGAGGGTATGTTCTTGTATGGCTACTTGGAGTATAAGGATGAGAATGGAGCTACCAAGCGTGTAAAGGCACCAGAGGTAGATTATGAGTTGTATATCCGTGATGCTGTGGGCAAGTTCCAGAGCACTCCTCCTACCAAGTGGCTATCTGCAACCTCTTCTACCTTGCGTGATGGTGACCATAACTCAGGTTGGCATTTCGTAAAATATCCTCTTTATAGCGATGATGATGAGCATCAGTTGGAGAGCGATTATACAGAGATTCGTTTGCCAGAGATTATCTACTCGCTCGCAGAGTGCAAACTTCGTCAAGGCAAGCCAGAGGAGGCAGGTAAGTTGCTCAACAGCGTGCGCAAGCGTAATTATCCTGCTGCTGATTATGAGGAGTATCTCTATGCGCCTGAGGGTAATGCCAAGCTTGACCTGGACGAGATGCTCGATGAGTGGGGACGTGAGTTCTTCGCAGAGAGCCGTCGCCGTATCGACCTCATCCGCTATGGCAAGTTCTCTTCTGGTACCTGGTGGGACAAGACTCCAGATGCCGACAAACATACAGAGATTTGGCCTATCATGCGTGATGTCTTGAATGCAAACCATGAGTTGGTTCAGAATCCTGGTTATAATAAGTAAACCATTTTTAATAAGATACAATTATGAAACGAAATATTCAATTGAAGCAATTCAGCCTCAGCTTGTTTATATTCTCTCTCCTGATGACCTTGTTTACTGGTTGTGATGGCGAGAAAGACTTGAAGATCATTGATGGTAATCTGCCAATTAAGACTTCTACGTTGTTCATGGTGGGTGATGCAACCCCAAATGGATGGAGTATAGACGATCCAACTCCTTTTACCCAAAAGGCAGATGACCCTATGCTCTTTACTTGGGAGGGTACTCTCAATGCTGGAGAAATGAAACTTTGTCTTGTAGCTGGTAGTTATGACAATCCGTTTATCCGTCCAGTCAATGACCAAGAGATAATCTCTAAGTCAAATGTTAGTGGACAGACTTTTGCGATGTGGGCAGGCGACCCTGATAACAAGTGGAGAGTTACAGATGCTGGTAAATATCGTCTTACGTTTGATATGCGCAATTGGACCATGTCTACCGAATACCTCGGTGAGAAAGAAAAGCCAGCTGTTGAGCCTATATCTTTAGAGCACCTGTATATTATTGGAAGCGCTACTCCTGGTGGCTGGGAGTGGGAACAGGCAACTGAACTTACGAAGAGTTCTGACTACATCTTTGTATACGAAGGAGAATTAAAGACAGGTGAATTGAAATTTAGTGGCGAAAAAGATTGGGGTGCTTCCTTCATCCACTGCCCTTCAGATGGTGTCAAGATTAACAAGGATGGTGTAGAGGACGAGAAGTTCGAATATTACGCTGGTGGTAACGACAACAAGTGGAGAGTAGAGGTACAGGGCAAGTATCGCTTAACCTTGGATCTTGAGCACTGGACCATCAGGTCAGAGTTCTTGGGTGAGCTTCAGAAAGAAACACATATCTATATGATAGGTGATGCTACCGCAGGTGGTTGGCCTTGGGACAAGGCGCAAGAGTTTACCCAGGATGCATCTAACAAGGATGTATTTACATGGGAAGGTCAACTCACGGAGGGTACATTTAAGATGAGTGAGGAGAAAGATTACAACGCTCCTTTCTATCGTCCTTCTTCTGCCAATGTCACAGTAGATGCTAGTGGAGTTTCGGCTTCAGATATGGTCTTCAAGGCAAGTCCTGACGACCAGTGGAAAGTAACAGAGGCAGGTACTTATCAAATCACCATTGACATCAACAACAAAACGATAAAGGTGGTAAAGAAATAATCAATTAAAGCGATTAGAACAATGAAAAAATCAATATTATTTTCCTTGGCGATAGCTGCCGTTTCTCTGTTTGGCTCTTGTGCCAATGATGTGGAAATGAACTATCCGTCTACTCACAAGCTATCCAACCTTCCTGTAGTGGAAGGTGTCCACGATGGTGTGAAGGCTCCTCTCTATTGGAGTGTATATGAGTATTGCATGTTGCAAAACGCTAAAGGTGTAAGCAACAACGATATGGATCTTACCTCCGACCAATGGGATGAACTTATCGACTATGTGGCCACCCAACTCAAGCCATCAGGCTATGACATGATTTGTACGGATGGTTTTATCCCTATGCTTGCCAAAGATGAGAGTGGCTATATGACCCATTACGGCTCTCAGGCTCTCAGGGATATTGCTGCCAAGTGTAAGGCGAAGGGCTTGAAATTAGGTGTTTACGACAATCCTCTCTGGATTCATGGTCCAAGAGAAACCAAGATAGAAGGCACGGAATATACCTTCAACGACCTCTTCTATAATGGCGAGAATAAGGACAAGTTGTCTCATCCTACAGCCAAGGATATGGATTTCTCTTGGGCTGTAGCCGAGAATCCCGGTTGCAAGGAGTATATCGATGGCTTCTTCAAGCATTACAAGGAGATGGGTGTAGAGTTCATCCGAATGGACTTCCTCTCTTGGTATGAGGATGGACAGGATCGCAACGTCGGTGTCACTGGTCGTGGATATGGTCGTGAGAGCTATGCGCTCGCCATGCGATACATTGCTGAGTCTGCCAAGAAATATGGTATCTTCACCTCACTTGTGATGCCTCACTTGTATGCCGACGCACAGGTAGAGAGCCTTTATGGTAACATGATTCGTATCGTGGCAGATACAGGTACTGGTGGCTGGTGGCACTGCTCTGCCCAGGACAAGGGTAAGTCTTATCGCACATGGCCTAACTGCATGAATATGTTTGATGGATTTACCTATTGGTCGCATATCAGCGGTCGCAACAAGGTGATTCTCGATGGTGACTTCATTCGCCTCAATACATTCGATACGGATGCAGAGAAGCAGACGGTAGTTTCCTTGCAGTTGATGGCTGGTGGCCCAGTCGCAGCCTCCGACCTGCCATCTACGATTGGCAATGACATGAAGTATTATACCAACGATGAGTTGCTCGCCCTCAACAAGGATGGTTTCGTGGGCAAGCCTCTCAGCGACAAGCTCAACGACAAGAACAATGAGATATGGTATGGACAGATGACCAATGGCGACTATGTGCTTGGTATCTTCAATCGCAATGACAACTCCGACCAAGTGACAGTTGATTTCAGTACGCTTGGCATACAAGGCACCAAACAAATCCGTGACCTTTGGGAGCATGAGGACGAAGGCAGTGGCTCTTCTATCACAGCTACTATTCCTGCTCATGGTTGTAAGATCGTAAGACTCAAGTAAAGTATATAATTTACCTAATTTTGTATCACAATAAATGAAAAGTAAACTGAATAAACTATGTGTAACGTCCCTCTCTCGTCTAGAGGGGCTGTTACCTCACCTTTTGTTAGGTTGCATGATGCTCCTTACTGCAAGTGCATCTGCCCAGAAGGTATCGTCTCCAGATGGTAACCTGAGTGTGGAGTTCTCGCTTACAGGCGATGGCGTTCCAACTTATCAAGTGTCATTCAAGGGAAAACAAGTCATCAAACCCAGTACATTGGGCATTGAGTTGGCTGAGGAGAACTCCTTGATGGATAAATTCCGCATCAACAAGACTTCTACATCTACCTTCGATGAGACATGGCAACCAGTATGGGGTGAGGAGAAAGAGATACGTAATCATTACAACGAACTTTTCGTTGAGATGGAGAAGCCTTCCAATGGTAGGTTTATGAATCTTCGTTTCCGTGTCTATAACGATGGTGTAGGTTTCCGCTATGAGTTTCCTCAGCAGCAGTTCCTTCCTTATTTCGTGGTCAAGGCAGAGCATACGCAGTTTGCGATGACTGGTGACCATAAGGCATGGTGGATTCCTGGTGATTATGATACTCAGGAATATGACTATACAGAATCAAAGCTTTCTGAAATCAGAGGTTTGTTGCAAGGAGCAGTGAGCAGCAATGCTTCGCAGACCATCTTCTCACCTACAGGTGTGCAGACCTCATTGCAGATGAAGACAGCTGATGGCATTTATCTCAATATCCATGAGGCTGCTTTGGTGGATTACTCTTGCATGCATTTGAATCTCGATGACAAGAACCTCGTGTTCACCTCTCAGCTTACCCCTGATGCACAAGGCAACATGGCTCACATGCAGACCCCATGCCATACTCCATGGCGTACCATCATGGTAGTGGATGATGCACGCAAGGTGCTTGCCTCTCGCCTTATTCTCAATCTGAATGAGCCTTGCAAATATTCAGATACTTCATGGATCAAGCCTGTTAAGTACATTGGTGTTTGGTGGGAGATGATTGGTGGTGGCAAACAGTGGTCTTATACTAACGACCTACCATCTGTCAAATTGGGAGAAACCGACTATACCAAGGTAAAACCTCATGGTCAGCATCCTGCCAATACAGAGAATGTGAAGAAGTATATCGACTTTGCAGCCAAGAACGGATTCTCGCAGGTGCTTGTAGAGGGCTGGAACATTGGTTGGGAAGACTGGTTTGGCCACAGCAAGGACTATGTCTTCGATTTCCAGACTCCTTATCCTGATTTCGACATTAAGTATCTCAATGACTATGCTCACTCCAAGGGTGTGCGCTTGATGATGCACCATGAGACGTCAGCTTCTGTGCGTAATTATGAGCGTCATTTGGAGGCTGCCTATAACTTGATGAATAAGTATGGTTACAATTCGGTGAAGAGCGGATATGTAGGTAACATCATTCCTCGTGGCGAGCATCACTATGGTCAGTGGCTCAACAATCACTATCTTTATTGCGTAACCGAGGCTGCCAAGCACCATATCATGGTCAATGCTCATGAGGCTACTCGCCCAACAGGTCTTTGTCGTACCTATCCTAACTTGATAGGCAATGAATCGGCTCGTGGTACAGAGTATGAGTCTTTCGCAGGCAACAAGGCTTTCCATACCACTGTATTGCCTTTCACTCGTTTGCAAGGTGGTCCTATGGATTATACCCCTGGTATCTTGGAGGGCGATATGAACAGGATTGATCCAAGTAAGCATCATCATATCAACTCTACCTTGGCTCGTCAGTTGGCATTGTATGTTACGATGTACAGTCCATTGCAGATGGCAGCTGATATCCCAGAGAACTATGAGAAGTATGCAGATGCCTTCCAGTTTATCAAGGATGTAGCTATCGACTGGGATGAGAGTCGTTATCTTGAGGCTGAGCCTGGTCAGTATATTACCATTGCCCGCAAGGCTAAGGGCGAAGACAAGTGGTTTGTTGGTTGTACAGTGGGTGAGACTCCTCATCAGTCTACCCTGAAACTTGATTTCCTTACACCGGGCAAGAAGTATGTTGCTACAATCTATGCCGATGGCAAGAATGCAAGCTACAAAGCCAATCAGCAGTCATACGTCATCACTAAGCGTGTGGTAACCAATAAATCTACCCTTAAACTGAATGCTGGTGCAGGTGGTGGTTATGCCATCAGTCTCATGCAAAAGTAAAAAGATAGATATATTTTTCTCCCCATACCTATACCTTATTATATATAGGGGTATGGGGAGTTTATGTTCATCATCCTTATAAAATCGTTTTTATGAGAAAACCTTTACTCCTCTTCTTGCCTAAACGTATGATGGTGTTGGCATTGCCCCTCATGCTTTCCCTTTGTAGTTATGCTGCCACAGTTACTTCGCAGTTGTCTGTCAATATGAAAACCGACAAGGCTTGCTATGTACCAGGACAAACTGTTACGTTTGTGGCAGAAGGGAATATTCCTTCTTCGGCCAAGGTGCGTTATCGTTATGGTTCCCATGTGCTTCTTGTCCAAGACTTCTCAGAGGTGGCTAAGAGTAAGCAGTGGACTTGGTTGCCACCATCTGCCGATTATCAAGGTTATTTGGTGGAATTGTATACAGAGGGCAGTGGTGTGGAAAATATTCTTGGTACGATAGCCGTAGATGTTTCCAGCAATTGGAAACGTTTTCCACGTTACGGCTTTGTCGCTGACTTTGATAATTACAGCAGTACAGTCGATAAGAACGCCAACATCAAGAGCGAGATGGCATATCTCAATCGATTGCATATCAATGGTGTGCAATTCCAAGACTGGCAGTGGATGCACCATCGACCTGTAAAATTGAATGGTGATGGTTCGCTCACCCAATGGTATACCGATATTAGCAATCGATGGGTAGGCGTGGAATATGTCAAGAACTATATTGCCACACAACATGCTTACGGCATGAAATCCATCTTCTATAACCTTTGCTTTGGCGCATGGAAGGATGCTGCAAACGATGGCGTGAAGTCTCAGTGGGCTTTGATGAAGAAGGATGGTAATGGCAATTATTATCAAGACTATCATGGACTCCCTTCTTCTTGGGCAAGCAATATCTATCTGCAAGTACCGGGCAATGGCGATTGGCAGCAATATATGGTGGAACGAAACAAGGAAGTGTATGGTAATTTTGATTTCGATGGTTTTCAGATAGACCAGTTGGGGTATCGTGGTACTGTGTATGACGCCAATCATCAAAAGGTAGATTTGCCTTCGGGTTATGGCTCATTCATTGATGCCATGAAGCAGGCTCATCCCGAGAAGTCCTTGATTATGAATGCTGTGTCGGGATATGGAACCGAGCAAATCGTCAATAAGAATGTGGATTTCTGCTATAATGAGGTATGGGGAAATGGCAATGGATATGGTGGTGCGCCAGAAGACCAGTTTGCCAATCTCTATGACATCATCGCCACTAACGATCGCTTGAGCGACCATCTGCATCCCACGGTCTTTGCAGCCTATATCAATTACGACAAGGCTGACAATGGCGGCTCGGGCGACCACATGCTCACTCGTGAGTATTTCCCAGCGGCTCCTTTGGCGATGAGCGACGAACTGAAGACTGCGCTCGTAAGGTATTACGATTTCCTGACAGCTTATCAGAATTGGTTGCGTGGCGTGTCTTCCAAGGCTGCTTATTCGGCTCATGTGAGTGTGAATGGCAATACGGTGAAGGCATGGCCTCCACAAGCAAACTCCATCGTGACGTTCGCCAAGACCGTGGGCAACAGTGATGTCGTTCATTTCCTCAACTTCTCCAACACCTCCGACCTTTCTTGGCGAGACCTCAATGGTACTCGCCAGAAACCAACCCGGAAGGACAACTTGGCTGTAACCATCCAAACCAATCGTAAGGTGTCTAAGCTATGGGTAGCCAGTCCTGACACTCATGCAGGTGCGGTGCAAGAACTTTCGTTCGAGCAGATGGGCAATCAACTTACCTTTACACTTCCTTCCCTGGAATATTGGACGATGGTGGTCATGGAAGGCGAGAGCCAGGTTTATCTGACGGGTGAGGCTGTGAAGAAAGATGGGTATGGAGCCTACGACCTATCGCAAGCCATACCTTTGAATAAGGCGAGTGGGGGCAACGTCTATAAAACCACGGTATATCTGAAAGGAAACGAGTTGTTCAAGTTTACTGATGGTCGTGATTGGGGATATTGCAAGAGCTATTGCTCGGAGTATGAGAATTATCAATTCAACTCCCATATTCAGTTGGCTCACCTCTCCACTTTTGGCAACGATTACAAGTTTTGTGTGCCAGAGTCGGGCTATTACGACATTACCATCAATCTGGATAGCATGCGAATTGTGGTAAAAAAAGCCGATCCCATGGCGATAGAAGGCGTAACGGCGGATGTCGCTGCCAACAAAGACCATGCTCCTTGGTATTCTTTGGCAGGTGATCGCGCTCCCAATCCTCATAAGGGTATTTATGTGAAAAAAGGCAGGAAGGTTGTTTTCAAGTAACAGGATCCGATCAGAACGGAAATAGAATATTAATTAATAATTAACAATTAACAACTTAGATTATGAAGATAACTATTACTAGATTTTTGATGTGCTGCATTTTGTTTGCAGTTAGTTTTGTGACCTCTTTCGCAGCAGATAAGCTGATTCTCATAGGAGATGCGGCACCTGATGGTTGGGCATTGAACAATAGTGTGGCGATGCTGAATCAAGGCAATGATGTATGGAAAGTTACCGTACAGTTGAAAGCCGATGAAGGCTTCAAGTTTTTGACAGATACAGACTTTGGTTCATTCCAGTATCGTGCTGGTGACAGCGATGTAATGCTTTCAGATGGTGTGGCAGCCACGCTTTATGATTCAGGCGAGAATGCCAATGACAACAAGTTCAAGGTATCAGAGGCAGCCAACTATGACGTAGTTTGTGACCTTACCAACAAGACAGTGACTGTAACTAAGTCTGCTTATCAGAAGCACGCATTGCGCTATGCTGCCTTATGGATGGTAGGTGGTGCTACTCCTGGGGGCTGGTCTATCGGTGATGGTGTGCAGTTGAACCAGCATGAAGATAATCCTTTGGTATATTCTGCTACCACATGGTTGACAACAGGTGAGTTTAAGTTGGCTACTAATAAATATGCTGATTTCGGACAGTCTATGTTCCAAAGAGATGCTGCTGATGCTACCAAGATGGTATTGGGTGGCGATGACAACAAGTGGAACATCACCGAGCCAGCCACCTATGATGTAGAGGTGAATGTCGCAGACATGACAATCTCTCTCAAGAAACACTATGCCAACTTTAAGGCAGATTGCATGTTGATACTGGGTGATGCTGTGAAGAGCGGCTGGGATATGAGCAACAGTGTGGCAATGTTGGAAGGTGAACCAGGCGTATGGACTGCTACCGTTTACTTGGCTGCCGACCAAGGCTTCAAGTTCTATGCCGAGAACGACATCTTCAATGGCTTCCAGTATCGTGCCGCAGGTGAAGAGAATGTAACATTGGCAGAAGGTGCGGCTACATCTTTGGTTTCTTCAGAGGTGAATCGCAATGACAGCAAGTTCCAGGTGGCTGAGGCTGGCAACTATATCATCACTTGCGACCTCAATGCAGGAACAATCACAGTGAAGAAGGCTGACTATCAGGACAACGAAATCGTATATGCAGCTTTGTGGTTGGTTGGTGATGCTACAGAGAATGGCTGGGATTTAGGACAGCCTGTCGTATTGGCTCAGGATGCTTCCAACCCAATGGTTTATACTGCCACTGCTGACTTGAAGGAAGGTGAGTTGCAGGTAGTAGTCAACAAGTTTACTAGCTATAATTCTGATGTCTATGTAAGCGATGCAACAGATGCCACCAAGGCTGTTCGCGTAAATAAAGATAGTGAGAAGAATAACTGGAAGATTACCGAGGCTGGCAAGTATGATGTGAAGTTGAATGTGCTTGACAACACCATGTCGATTATCAAGAATGTTCCTTCTGCTATCTCTTCTGTCAACGCCAATGGGGAGCAAGCTCCTGTAGAATATTACACATTGGAAGGTATGCGTGTGAACCAACAAGTAAAGGGTATCTACATCATGCGCCAAGGTAATAAGGTCGTAAAAGTAAGTAATAAGTAGTTAGCATAATTTACTTGGTTTTAGGTTAAGGTATGCCATGTCGGATGGCATACCTTTTCCGTATCTATAACTCATACTTGGGGGCAAATATTCTTATGTATGATAAGATGGATGAGTCTGAATATCCTTATTTCTTCGTTACAACTGTTTTCTATAATGGTATGATGACGAATAAGGGTATCTATCAAATGCCGATCATGAATGGTGAGACGACGGGATAATATGGATTGCCAGTGGCAACTTGTGGCGCAAGCCGATATGCCTTGTCTGATAAAAGTTCGTTTGGTGGCTCTTTTGGGATAGTACAAATCACAATCTGACAACATACGATTGGAATTTTACAACGGCTCCATTATTGAAGGATGATTTTTCGGGTGAGGACTTGACTCAAAACTTGACTGATTATGATTGCTTGAGCTGTGGATACAACAAGTTGCCTAGTGGAGCTATTAATGCCAATGACTAATCATATTCTCGGTCAGTGGAACGTGATCAAATAAAATCTCTCTTCACGGACGTGCGCTCCATCCCTATGGCGTACGTCCGTTTTTATTCTCTGCGATGCTCCGAGAAATCGCAATATGTCTTCTTCTCTTGTCCTACATGTTACAATACTGTTACAACTTGAAATATCGGTAACAAATATTTCGTAATAACGGAATTTCTTATTATATTTGCAACCGAAACGTAACAAACATTTCCACAAATACAAATGAATATGGATACAAGTCAATATCTTGTGATTTTTTTTCAGATTCTCGGTTCTTTAGCTTTGCTCATTTATGGTATGAAGGTGATGAGTGAGGCCTTGCAGAAGATGGCAGGATCTCAGTTGCGCCACATTTTGGGCGCTATGACAACCAACCGATTTACGGGAATGCTTACAGGTACCTTTATTACCTGTGCCGTTCAGAGTTCCTCTGCAACCACCGTTATGACGGTTTCTTTTGTAAATGCAGGTTTGCTGACCTTAGCCCAAGCTATTTCCGTTATTATGGGTGCCAACATTGGTACTACGTTTACGGCATGGATTATGTCGCTGGGTTATAATGTAGATTTAACGATTGTCGTATTCCCTGCCTTCTTCCTCGGCATTATGCTGATTTATAGTAAGAAGCGCCGTTATTTCGGAGATTTCCTTTTTGGTATCGCCTTCCTCTTCTTCTCGCTCGTTCTGTTGAGTAGTGCGGGTAAGGCTCTTGATCTGGAACATAATCCGGCGGTTATCGATTTCTTTGGTTCTTTTGATACAAAGAGTCATTTCACGATTGTAGTCTTCCTCCTGATCGGTACACTTATAACCTGTATCGTACAGAGTTCGGCAGCTGTGATGGCCATCACCATCTTACTCTGTTCTACAGGCGTACTCCCTATCTATCTGGGTATTGCCTTGGTGATGGGTGAGAATATCGGAACTACCGCTACAGCCAATCTTGCCGCTTTGGGTGCCAATGCCCAGGCTCGTCGTGCAGCCTTGGCCCATCTGGTATTCAATGTCTTTGGTGTAATCTGGGTTCTCTGCCTGTTCTATCCATTTGTAGATTTCGTTTGCTCTATCGTGGGGTATGATCCTAATGGTGGTATGTCTGCGGCACAGAAGGCAAAGTTGTTGCCAATTGTCCTGGCGATGTTCCATACCTGTTTCAATGTTTGTAACACAGGCATTCTGATTTGGTTTATCCCACAGTTGGAAAAAGTTGTCTGCAAACTTATCAAGCCTAAGGCAGATAAGGAGGATGAAGATTTCCGTTTGCGCTTTATCCAGGCTGGCATCATGAAGACCCCAGAACTTTCTGTCTTCGAGGCACAGCAGGAAATCGGCAGTTTCGGCGAGCGCATCCATCGTATGTTTGGTATGGTGAGAGAGTTGCTGGAAACTCAGGATTCCAAGACTTTCGACAAGCTCTATGAGCGTATCGAGAAGTATGAAGGTATTTCTGATAATATGGAGATAGAGATTGCCAAGTATCTTGATCAGGTGAGCGATGCTCATCTGAGTGATGATACCAAGGCGAAGATCCGTGCGATGTTGCGTGAGATTTCTGAAATCGAGAGTATTGGTGACAGTTGCTTTAATCTTGCCCGCACCATTAAGCGCAAGGGTGAAAACAAGGAGGAGTTTACTGCCAAACAGAGTGAAAACATTCATCAGATGTTTAAGTTGGTAGATGAGGCGCTGTCTCAGATGAACTATATGTTTGCTCATGAACGCCATTCTATCAATCTCAACCATACGTACAATATCGAGACTGAGATTAATAATTATCGTACTCAGTTGAGAAACCAGAACCTGGATGATGTGGATAACCATCTTTATACCTATGGTGTAGGTACATTGTATATGGATATCATTCAGGAATGCGAAAAACTGGGTGATTATGTGGTTAATGTCGCCGAGGCCCGTATGGGAGTCAGAACATCTGAGGCTGTGTAATGCAGAATGTTATTGATTGAAAGAAATTAAAGTAATAAAAGCAAACGGGGAAGTATCAATGGATGCTTCCCCATTTGCTTTTGTTGTTTATATATTCTGAATGTTTTTATTTTTCCAATATTTCCTTCAGTTCCTTCATACCATCTGAAGCCCCTTTCATGATGTGCTCTATCTTGTAATATCCATTGGTGTTTACGGCACCCGGGTCTATCAGATAGATAGGAATGTGAGGCTTGGTATATGAAATCAGACCTGCAGCAGGATAAACGTTGAGTGAGGTTCCGATAATGACGAAGATATCGGCTTGCTGTACAGCTTCGGCTGCCGGCTCAATCATAGGAACGCTTTCGCCGAAGAAAACGATAAATGGGCGCAACAGGCTTCCGTCTCCAGCTTCGGTTCCTGGCTTTACCTCGCAGTCATCCTCGGGTAATTCCTTGATGTAGCGATAGTCGTAAGGGTCGCGTGATGAGCAAACCTTTGATAGTTCGCCATGCAGATGGATTACATTCTTGGAACCTGCCTTTTCATGCAGATTATCTACATTCTGGGTGATTACCGTCACATCGAAGTCTTTTTCCAGCTCCTTGATAAGTTTATGTCCCTCGTTAGGTTGCGCAGCATAGAGTTTATGGCGCAACATATTATAGAAGTTTGTTACTAGGGTAGGGTCAGCTTCCCATCCCTCATGGGTAGCTATCTGTTCTACAGGATAGTTTTCCCATAATCCATCATTGCCACGAAAAGTTTTGAAACCACTCTCCACAGACATGCCTGCACCGGTTAAAAATACGAGTTTCTTCATCTTATCACGTTTTAATTATTCATATTTTCTTAATCTTTTTATTAAGAATGCACAAATTTAGCAATTTTTCTGCAAATAACATCGTTTTAAGCGAGAAAAATGTTATCTTTGCACTCGTTTTAAGGACAAAAAGTACATTTTAAGATTATTAATACATTTTTATAAATAAATTTTATGGATAAAGTAAGTTATGCTTTGGGCATCGGCATCGGTCGCCAGTTGGCTTCTATGGGTGCAGAGAGTTTGAATATTGATGATTTTGCACAGGCTGTAAAGGATGCCATCGCCGGTAAACTTCAGCTCGGCGAGCAGGAAGCTCAGGAGTTGGTACAGAACTTCTTTGCAGAGCAGGAGGCTAAGGCTCAGGCTGCTGCTGCCGAGAAGGGCAAGGTTGCTAAGGAAGCTGGTGAGAAGTTCCTCGCCGAGAACGGCAAGAAGGATGGTATCATCACTACTAAGAGCGGTTTGCAGTATCAGGTTTTGCGTGAAGGTAATGGCAAGGCTCCTAAGGCTACCGATCAGGTTGAGTGCCACTATGAGGGAACGCTTATCGACGGTACTAAGTTTGACAGTTCTTACGACCGTGGTCAGACTGCTACCTTCCCATTGAACCAGGTTATCGCTGGTTGGACAGAGGGTCTTCAGCTCATGACCGAGGGTGCCAAGTTCCGTTTCTTCATCCCTTATCAGTTGGGTTATGGCGAGCGTGGTGCTGGTGCATCTATTCCTCCATTCTCAGCCTTGATTTTCGATGTAGAGCTCGTTGCCGTTAAGTAATCTGTTAGTAGATATATTTAAACGAAGTAAAGGCAATCCTGGAATATAATAGATAAAAATAAAGATTTAAAATATAAATAAAGAAATGAAAAAGTTATTTTTCGGAGCCCTCGTGGCTTGTGCTGCTGCTACATTCGTAGGTTGTGGCAATTCTACTCCTAAGGCAGATCTCAAGACTGATGTAGATACAATGAGCTATGCTATGGGTATGTCTCAGACTCAGGGTCTGAAGGAGTTTATGGTAGAGCGCATGGGCG
>OODA01000694.1_pt1 | contig 16548 bp, 7 predicted proteins | sample 1671341 | NCBI WGS metagenome assembly OODA01 (sample SAMN06348147, study PRJEB24527) | human gut metagenome | biome: human gut; feature: ankylosing spondylitis patient; material: feces | host: Homo sapiens | place: China | collected 2015-10 | reverse complement strand
CCGTGGCCGTCAGCCGCGCAGCGGCCTTATGTGTTTCTTATGTAAACCTATGTTCCTTATGTTTTCCGCGCTAAGCGGCTAACACGAACGTTATCTTCTGTTCTTATGTCCTTATGTCCTTATGTTTTCCGCGTTAGCGGTTAGCGCTTGAGTTGCACCGACGCGGAACGCGTCGCCCCCATTAGAGCTTGCGTTTCTTCAAGCGCAAAAGCTTGCGTCTCTTCAAGCACAAAACACCACCAACAAACGCTACCTCTAATGGGGGCGACGCGTCCCGCGTCGGAAAAATAAAAAGAAAATGCTCACCACCGGACACAGCTCGCTACGCTATCTGCCCGTCACGCCACTCGCGGGGCGTCATGCCCGTGCGGTCGCTGAATATCTTGTACAACTGGCTGCGCGATGTAAAGCCACAGGCCGACGACACACTCTCGATGGTGTACTCGGGGTGGGCCTTGATGTAGTCCTGCGCCTCCTTAAAACGTATGTCGCTCAGCCAAATGCGGAAGGTGGTGTGCAAATGCTGGTCGAAATAGATGCTGAGGACGCGGCGCACCACACCTATGCTCTGTGAGAGCTTGACCATGTTGACGGTGGTGTCGCGAAAGTTCTTTTCGGCACACCATGCAGCAAGGGCAGCCTCAACAATACGCACCATTTCGGGCGACAACTGCTCGGGGGCGGCATTGTCTGATGCTGACTCATCGGCGTCACCATCGTCCATTGACTGTGAGGCGTCGGCCACATCGGTCAGCACCTCGTCGATGGGGGCAAGGTTGTAGCCCATGGCCACGAAACTCAGGTTGAAGATGACAGCAGAGAGCAGCACGGCCGGCCCTATAACAAAGAGCAGCGGACGCCACATGATGGCCCCCACGAGCGCAAGCGAGGTGCAGCAAAACAGCAGGTAGCCCGCCCACGTGTAGCGCACATAGGGCATGATGTCGCCACCCGTTTCGGCCTCTACCCTGCTCCTGTTGCGGTGTATCTCGCTGAGCGGTATGACGATGCTCGTGAGCATGGACACCAAATAGAGGGTGTGCAACACCATTTGCTCATAGGGCATGTACAGACTGTTGCGCCTCAGCCACCCGCTGCCAAATGCAACGAATGTGGCCACAAGCAATATGCCAAACAACAGGTTGTAGCGACGGCGCCGACGCTTTTCGCACTCGAGGTTGAGTATGGAATGGGCCACCAGGAAGGTGGCGGGGGTGTAGAACAGTATGTTTACTATCGTGCCGGCATCGTCGCTGTGGGCTCTGAAGCCGCAGGCCATTTGCAGGCCGTAGTGTATCACCAGCAGCACGGCGGCGGCCACGAGCGACCAGCGCGATTTTTCGTACTGGCGGTTGACTACGGACACCTGAAAGCGTGACACGACAAGCACGAGTGTTTGCATGGCAAACACTAACAGGCAGGTGTATTGTAATAGAAATAATGATGACATTTATTGATTGTTAAGTAGTGCCCGACAAAAGGAGGCACTATCCTTTCGGACTCTGCAAAGTTAAACACATTTTTGCCGCTATTCCAAAAATATTTAGATATTTGCGGAATTGGGGCTTGTGAGCGGACCCATCAGAATGGGGAGATTTGAGCCGGTTATTGGCGTTCGGTGAGACTCTAAAACGCACGTTTAATGCTTTGGACTTTTACCAGAGCAATAAACACAAAGCGCAAGCAACAAACGCTACCTCTAATGGGGGCGACGCGTCTCGCGTCGGGAAAATTAAAGCAAAAGCTCACAGATAGAAGCCTAATTAGTGCTCATTTTTCCCGACGCGAGACGCGTCGCCCCCATTAGAGTTTGAGTTACTTACGGCACTAAAAATGGGGTTGGCTAACCTCACGGTCTGCCAACCCCCCATGTATAATAAATCTAACCTAATATTTTCAAGTTGTAGCTTAGTCCTCGTCAGACCAAGACTCGCTGCTCCAACCCTTCTCACCAGAGAAAGAGGTGCCTGCGTCAACTTCCTTGTCGCTCACCTTCAGTTCGTTTGAGGCGGCGAGCATGGTCATGGCGTCGAATGTGATAGCCTGGGCTGTGGGAGCCATATATGTCTTTTTCATTGTCATTATCTGTTTTGATGGTTTAATACTACTGTCAATTTAATTAGCGTGCAATGAACTTGTTGCCACCCTTGATGTAGAGGCCACCCTTAACGGTGCGCACTACGCGACGGCCGGTGAGGTCGTAAACGGGGGCGTTGTTCTGCTCGGCATTAACGATCTGGTTGATGCCAGTTACATTGCCACCAAAGTTCATTGAGATGGCTTCGGGAGCGCCAGCTTCATTGAGAGTCAAGTATGCCTTGTTCATACCAAGGGTAGTGCCTACCTTACCCTTATAGAATGCTGTTTGACCATCTACGGCTGAAAGGATATAAGCATGGTCATCAGCTGCGATTGTCTTGGCAGCGCCAGCAGAGTTGCCGAGCTTGTTGCCAGTGAGATCTGCAGCAGTTTCAGTAGTAGCAGGTATCATGGTAGCCTCAGTACCCGTAGTTGAAGTAAGGATAACGCCAGCGTTTGCGGGGATAGCCTTGCCTGCCTCGATGGCCTTCATTGTGGCCTTGGTATTGTCGGCAGTGCTTACATAGTAGGCTGTAACACCTTCGAGTACAACAGTAGCAAATGGTGCGCTGAATGTGGCGAGGTGGCTCACGCCCTCAACGTCGTTCACAGTGTTGAAAGTGACGGTGTTGGGGTAAGTTACTTCTTCGAGTCTGAAAGCTGTGGTGTGATCGGTTTTATTGTAGTTATCCTTGTCTATGCCATTGAACGTACCATCTTTTTTATTAATAATGAAATTCCCAAATTGCTGGTTCGGATCCTTCTTTTCAGCATCTGTAAAACGTCTGCCACCTATATTGAAGCAAGAGTATAAGCTGTTTTTTGACACTGTCAAGTCAGCCCATGAAGCATTATATTCTGAAATGAACCCCTTACCGCTATTGGTACCAGAGCCATTCATAGCAGCAACCACCAAGTATTTGCCGTCCTCTACATTAACAAATACATACTTGCCATTTACTACACGGCACACGAACTTAGCAGCCTTAGCCTTATCCTTTACGGCAGCGAGTCTGCCTGTACTATATGAAAAATGATAGCAAGTACCATCTAGTTGCACATTGGTGAGAACATAAACCTTGCCATTTTCGGGCATCTTCACGACCTGATCTTTCTTGTACGCCGTTAAAGCATCGTTCAATTTAGTGAACTTCATTTGATCATCACCTGTGCCGTTTGCAGCATCGATAGCATTTTGAAGATTTGTGCGAGACTCGCTGCTTTCTAACGGATAACCAGCACTTGTGTGAGAGATGGCTTCCTTGGCTTGTTCAACTAAAGCCGCTAATTGATATGTGTAAGTTACACTTACTTTTTTATTATCAGTATCAATGCTGATAACCTTATTGCAGTTTGCAACATCTGGTGCTGTAAAGTTACTAACTTCCAGCTTTGTGCCTGTTGTAAAGAAGAAACTACCGCCAGGATATACAGTCTTTGTACCCTTGTTGGCATCTATATTACTTGTCACACTTCCTGTAGTTATGTCACCATTAATTTCGACAGTGTAAACATCATATTTAGAGAGAGTCTCTTCGCTTACCTTTGAAAATTGGAAGCGGGCAGTATTACTGCTGCCAAAACCGCCCATTATGCCTGTTTTATAATCGTCCCAATAATTACCTACAGTAAATGTCTTGTCTTCGGCACTCGCTACATTAATACTCATACCAGAACGAGTATCTGTTGCTTCTGCTTTACTTTTGCCCCACTTGCCATTGATATTCTGAATACCATAATCGACTGCACCTTTGTCTATATAAATAAAGGCAGTAGCATCTTGCTTCTGAGTATCTGACGTGCCGAACCATGAATAGCCCTTAGTTTCGTTTGAAAAAACATACTTAGGTGACTCTGAAGTGACTGCACTGTTTTGAACACTTTTTACCTGGCGCATCTGATACCAGCCCGAAGCATCAATACTTGATACCGGTTCAAAATTTACCTGTGCCGAAGCAGGCATAGACAGGCTGCCCATGGCAATGAGTGCCAAGGCAAGAGTAGAAATTTTCTTCATAGGTTGTGATATTTGTTGATATTTAGTTATAAATGCAGCGTCGGACACGTACACACAACTATCGCCGCGCCATGGTCTGGCAATGCAGGCCATGGCGCGGCGATGACACTACGGCACAAAGGGGGCTTGCACCATAGCGTGTGTACGTTGCTGATGTTAAATGTCTATAACAAATGGGGGGGGTAAATAGCAGCATATTGCTGGCATACAATGCCACGTGCTTTACCTTACGACCAAACTCGGAGGAAAGTACATAATACGCGTTGCGTGTCATAATTTGTTGCTAAATAATTTTGTGTAAAATTACGCTGCCGCATTTGTAAACGCACAACTGCAGCGTGACAGCCTCATCGCTCTGCTCTGCTTTTATCAACAACACTTAATGCGATGGCTGCATATTGCGTTTTCATTATCAATTCGGCGCAAAATTAAAACCTTTTTATACATTGCGCAACACTTCTGTCGCATTTTGTGCCGCTTTTATGCTTAAAAACATATTCTGAAAGCCATACACGCGAATGGGCTGACAGGAAGATGTGCTGATGATGCGCACGCGCACAAAAAAAGGGCTGACACCGTAGCGTTACTATTTGCAACGCTGCGGCGTCAGCCCATTATTATATTAGCATATTGCGCATCTGCTCACATTTGTACATTTGCACATCTGCGAGCGAGGCGCCCTGCGTGTTCGTTATTCTGCAATCAGCGAGAACTCGGCGCCTGAGGCGAAGTCCTGACCATTCTGCTCGTTGAGCGCACGGAAACGAATGTAACGTGCCTTGACGGGCTTGCTGAACATGACGCGCTTGAGCTCGGCATTGGCAGCGAAAGTGCCTTTGCACACAGGCTCACCCCACGACTTGCCGTCCTGGCTCACATACACCTCGTAGTCCTTTACCCAACCATTCTGGCCGCTCTGACGGGGCAGGAAGGTGAAGCCCTTCATGAGCTTGGGCTCGGCGGCATCGAAGTCTACCCAGTGGGGGTACTTGGCCAGGGTGATAGAGTACATGGTGTGCCATATAGTGGCGGGGTCGCCATCGACAAGGTATGAGGCATCGCCACTGCCAGGCTCCTGCGACGAGGCAAAGACTACCTGCAGGGGCACGCTCTCAACCTTGGCATAGGTCATGGAGGTCTTCATAGCGGGATTGTCCTTGTACCACGTGGTGATGGTGCCACCGGCACGCAGATTGACGGGCGCGGTGTAGGCTGTGGCCTTTTTGCTGCCACCCAGGGCATACATGATGGTGCGGCCCTTGGCGGGACTGCTCAGTGTGACCATGCCCGTGCGGCTGTGTTCGATGCTGATGGGCTGCTCACCCGAGGGGCTTACCTTGGCCACCTCGGCAAGCTGCTGCTGGGCTGCGAGCGGACGAATGATGAAGCCGAAGTTGTAGTTGTGGCTGAGGGCCTGATCCTCAACAAACGGGCCGCCCTGGCCGCAGCTGGCTCCGCCAAGACCGGTTACCTTGGCGTCGAGATGCAGGTAGGTGCCATCGCTCTCGGGCAGCTGGTAGATGTGGGCTGCCTGGGTGAGCTGCTGCTGGCTCCACGGCAGAGCCGATACCGACATGACGCTGTCGGCCACAAAGGCTACACCCTCGCCACCCTGGGCGGGACGCAGGGCGCAATAGCGCACCTCCTCGCGGTTGCCCATAGACTGGGGCTTGGGCAGTATGATGTCTTGCTTGCCCACCTCGCCCTGGTGCAGCTCGATGAACTGGCCGGTTTTGCGGTCGGCATAGTTGTTGACAGGGCCGCGGCCGTAGTAGCTGAACTGGTTGTACTGCTTGGGCAACTTCATAGAGTAGCCTATGCGGGGCAGTACCACATTGGTGCGGTTGGCCGAGATGGCGCTCTGCAACTCTACCGAGCCATCAGGATAGATGGTGTACACCTGGTTGGTGGTGAACTTGAAGTCGTCGGCACCAAGGGCGTGCTTGCCCTGGCTGAAGGTGTAGACGGTCTGCGGGTTGCGGTCGCGGTCGGAGTATACCTGCTGGCTGCCCTCGCGGCCCTGGCTCTCGATGGTGAGGCTTATTTGTGTAACACCGTTCTTGCCCTTGACAATGGTGGGCTTGCCCACTACCTTGTGCTGCAGGTCGTAAAGGCCGTTTTTGAACCACGCGTTGTGATAGCCAATACCGGCATCGTTGTCGGTGGGGGCACGGAAGGCGTCGAGCTTGGGACCGTTGCCGTTGGCAATAATCTCCTGTCCGTTGTAGGCAAGGTGGCTGATGGCGCCTGTGCTGAGGTCGATGTCGATGTCGTAGTTGTGGCCCTTGACGCTGACTTGCTTGCTGCCTACTGTGACATTGGCAGTGCCCTTGGCGGCCACGCTCTTAATGGCGGGTGCCTTAACGTCGGCACCTTTCACGCGGAGTTGCTCCTCCATCTGCACATAGCCCTTCTTGGCCCACGGCATGTCCTTGCCCTGCAGGAACTGCACCTTGACAAAGTACTCGCTGTTGGGATCGAGCTGCGCGTAGTTGTAGGGCAGCACATACTCCTGGCGCTCACGCGGGCCGAGTATGTTCTTGGCACCCATCAGGGGTTTGTCCTTCTCCACACACACGCCGTCTTTGTAGAGCGACCATACTACTTGATAGCCCTTGAGCGGCTCGAAGTAGTTTTTGTTGAATATCTCGATGCGTCCCTGTTTGAGGTCGACAGCCTTGACGCCCACATTCTGATACACCTTTTTCACCTCGAAGTACTGTGCCTTGGGTGAGAGGTCGGGGCGCATCACGCCGTTCATGCAGAACATGCCGTCGTTGGGCTTGTTGTCGGGTCCGAAGTCGCCGCCGTAGCCCCAGTAGGTTTTGCCGGTTACGGAGTCGGTGCCCTCCATGGCCTGGTCTACCCAGTCCCAGATGGCGCCGCCCATAAAGAAGTTGGTGCTCTCGATGGCGTTCCAATAGTCTACCAGGTTGCCCACGGCATTACCCATAGAGTGTGCGTACTCTGATATGTGGTAAGGGTACTTCATGTTGTAGTTGCCCTTGACAGCGCCCTGCACCCAAGCTATTGAGGGGTACTGGTTAGAGCCTATGTCGACAATGTCGTTGTTGCGCTCATACTGCACGGGGCGGCTTTGGTCGTACTGCTTGATGGCGGCATAGCAATCCTTGAAGTTGTCGCCGGGTCCGGCTTCGTTGCCAAGGCTCCATATCACCACCGAGGGGTGGTTGACAGTGCTGTGCACCATCTCCATGTTGCGTGCCAAGTGGGCGTTGCGGAACTCGGGCACATGTGAGAGGCTTTCCTTGCCATAGTAGTACTCGTGGCTTTCGATGTTGGCCTCGTCCTCAAGGTAGATGCCGTACTTGTCGCAGAGGTAGTACCAGTAGGGTGCGTCGGGATAGTGTGAGTTGCGCACGTGGTTGATGTTGCCACGCTTCATCAGGAACACTTCCTTCTGCATTTGCTCGCGGGTGACGTAGTGTCCCGTCTGCGGATTGTTTTCGTGACGGTTGACGCCCTTCATCTTGATGGGCTTGCCGTTGAGGTAGTAGTAGCGTCCGGCCAGTCCGAACTCGTCCTGGCTGGCGGGTGTGTCCTTAATTTCGATTTTGCGGAAACCTACGTTGGTTGAGAAGGTCTCTACCACATGTCCCTTTTTGTCCTTGAGCTGTCCGACGAGGGTGTAGCGGTGTGGTGCCTCGGCGCTCCAGGGCTTTACCACATTGCCGGCATTGAGGGTGACGCTGGCGGTAAGTTCGCCATTTTTGGCCACATCGCCCACCTTGGCCACAGCTGACACGCCTGGCACAAGGGTGTTGTTGTCGGAGTAGAGTTCGTTCTCGTAGAGGCTGTACTCAATGGTGTAGCACTTGGCGGCCTTGGTGGTGAGGTTGCTCACCTCGGCACTGATGTGGAGGCTGCCATTGGTGTAGGTGGCATCAAAGTCGGGAATGGCCTTGATGTCGCGCACCTGCACCTTGGGTTTGGCGGTGAGTGCCACGGTGCGGAAGATGCCCGGCAGGCGGAACATGTCCTGGCTCTCGAGGAATGAGCCGTCGCTGTGGCGGTATACCTCGACGGCTATCACGTTTTCGCCCTTCTTGTTGAGATAGGGTGTGATGTCGAACTGTGCGAGGTTGCGTGAGTTCTTTGAGAAACCTACGTAATGGCCGTTGATGTAGAGGTAGAAGAATGAGTCTACGCCATCGAAGTTGATGTAGACTTCCTTGCCGTCCCACGCTGCGGGGAGGGTGAAAGTGCGGCGGTAGGAACCTACCTCGTTGCGGTTTTTATACGTCATCCAGTCCTTTGACGGGGTGCGCATCACCCCACCCTTCCAGTCGCCCTGTCGCACTTGGTGCTGGAATATGACGCGCTGGTTTGAGTAAAGGGGTTCACCATACTTAAAGGTGCCGTTGGCTTGTTTGCCGGCCATGTTCCACGACATGGGCACTTGTATTTTGTCCCACGCCGAGGCGTCGAAGTCTGTCTTGTAAAAGTTCTTTGGGCGTTCGTCGGGATTTTTGGCCCAATGGAACTGCCACTGGCCGTCGAGGCTCTGCCAGAGGGCGCTGTTTTCGGGCAGCACCTTGCGCGCCTGCTCTACATTCTCAAACGAGAAGAACCAGGCGTGTGGCTGCTGCTTGTTATAGGCTACCGAGTCGGGGCTTTGCCACTCCCAGCCTGTGGGTGCGGGCATTTGTCCGTAGTAGAAGCCTCCGAGGGGCGTTACTTGTGCCCACATCGGGGCAGCCAGCAGGGCTGCCATGAGGGTCATTGTTGTCTTACGCATATTTATAATATAGGTGTATGTAACTGTTCAACACTGCGGGCAGACCGTATGTGGTCTGCCTCAACGCGTTACAAAGGTAAGTATTTGTTTTAATAAACTGACGCCCGTACACCACATTGTAGGGCGCAACAAACAAAAAAAAGGATAATTCATTGAGCCTCGCGCTCAAATCATTATCCTTTAAGAATAGCGTACCCAGAGCCGGGGTCGAACCGGCACGGGTTGCCCCACTGGTGTTTGAGACCAGCGCGTCTACCGATTCCGCCATCTGGGCTGCTTGCCATACCCCTTTGGGGCTTTAAGCGGTGCAAAGATAGGCACTTATTTGTAAACTGCCAAATTTTTTGGAGAAAAACTGATATAGTGATGCTTGGCAGCCGCTAACGCGGGAGACAGAAGGACAGAAGAACATAAGGACATAAAGCCGCGCAGCGGCCTTATGTCCTTTTGTCCTTATGTTCTTATGCCTCCCGCGTTAGCGGCTACCAAGCCACGCAGCGGCGTCAGCACAAACGCAGCCCGCTAAGCATCTACATTAGCATAAATAGCGTTCTTCTCAATAAACTCGCGGCGCGGACCTACATCGTCGCCCATAAGCATGGAGAACACATAATCGGCATCAGCGGCATTCTCGAGCGACACCTGCTTGAGCAGACGCGACTCAGGACACATGGTAGTGCTCCACAACTCCTCGGGGTTCATCTCACCAAGACCTTTGTAACGCTGCGTCTTGATGCTGCCCTCGGTGCCGTCGCCATATTTGTCCATAAACACCTGACGGTCGCGGTCGTTGTAGCAATACTCCGACACCTTGCCCTTGGTGCACTTGTAGAGGGGCGGCATGGCAATGTAGAGGTAGCCGTCTTGAATAATCTGCGGCATGTAGCGGTAGAAGAGTGTCATGATGAGGGTGGCAATGTGCTGGCCATCGACATCGGCATCGGCCATGATGATAACCTTGTGGTAGCGCAACTTGTCGAGGTTGGCCTCCTTTGAGTCCTCGCCCATGCCAAAGCGTATGCCCAGGGCCTGAATGATATTGTTCACCTCGTCGCTCTCAAACGCCTTGTGCCACATGGCCTTCTCCACATTAAGTATCTTACCACGCAGAGGCAGAATGGCTTGTGTGGCACGGCTGCGGCCCTGCTTGGCAGAACCACCGGCCGAGTCACCCTCGACAAGGAACAACTCGCAGATGGCAGGGTCCTTCGATGAGCAGTCAGCCAGTTTGCCGGGCAGTCCGCCACCCGACAGCGGACTCTTGCGCTGCACGCTCTCACGCGCCTTGCGGGCGGCAATGCGGGCGGTGGCGGCAAGTATCACTTTGTCTACTACGAGTTTGGCCTCCTTGGGGTGCTCCTCGAGGTAGTTTGTCAGCGCCTCGCCCACGGCCTGGTTTACAGCACCGGTCACCTCGCTGTTGCCAAGTTTTGTCTTGGTCTGGCCCTCAAACTGCGGTTCGGCCACCTTGACGGAGATGACGGCAGTAAGGCCCTCGCGGAAGTCCTCGCCCGATATTTCCACCTTGGCCTTCTCTATCTGTTTGGCGGCAGTTTCCTCGGCATACTTTTTGAGCACACGGGTAACAGCCTGACGGAAGCCCACAAGGTGTGTACCGCCCTCAATGGTGTTGATGTTGTTGACGTAGGAGTGTATGTTCTCGCTGTACGAGGTGTTGTACATGATGGCCACCTCGATGGGTATGTTGTTCTTCTCGGTGTTGAGATAGATCACATCGTCGAAAAGGTGCTGGCGCGAAGAGTCGATGTAGCGCACAAACTCGCGCAGACCGAGGTCTGAATGGAACACGTCCTTGCGCTGGTTGCCCTCCTCGTCGGGACGTTGGTCGGTAAGGGTGATGGTGATGCCGGCGTTGAGGTAAGCCAGCTCGCGCATGCGGTTGGCCAGTATCTCGTACTTGTAGGTGGTGGTGGTAAAGATGGTGGGATCGGGCCAGAAGTGCTGGCGTGTACCCCGAATGTCGGTGTCGCCCACCACGGCCACAGGTGCCTGCGGGTGGCCCTTGGCATACTCCTGACGGTAGATTTTGCCATCGCGGAACACCTCGCTCACCATTTTGGTGGAAAGGGCGTTCACACAACTCACACCCACGCCGTGCAAACCGCCTGACACCTTGTAGGAGCCCTTGTCAAACTTGCCGCCGGCATGGAGCACAGTCATTACCACCTCGAGTGCCGAACGGTGCTCTTTGGGGTGCATGTCGACGGGGATACCGCGTCCGTTATCCTGTACGATGATGGAGTTGTCGGTACAGATAGTCACCTCGATGTGGGTGCAATAGCCTGCAAGTGCCTCGTCGATGGAGTTGTCCACGGTTTCGTAAACCAGGTGGTGCAAGCCCTTTTCACTGATGTCGCCAATATACATGGCGGGGCGCTTGCGCACGGCCTCCAGGCCTTCGAGCACCTGAATGTTACTGGCGCTGTATGCCGAAGCGCCTTTCTTTTCAAGATCTTCCATTATAGGGATTATGAGTAGTTAGCATGTTGGAGTGCGCAGCGTGTGTACACCTGCACATATTAGCGTACAAATATACTCATTTATTTTGAGTTACAGGGCATAGATGCGGCTGATAAACACATTGATTGCTACCACCAAACGCTAGCTCTAATGGGGGCGACGCGTCTCGCGTCGGAAAAAGAGGCAGCTACTTATTTCGCAGAGCTTGTTTTCACCTTTCTCTGTTCCCGACGCGAGACGCGTCGCCCCCATTAGTGTTAGCGTTTGATGTTAGCGTTTAGTGCTTGCGTTTGGTGATTGCGTTTTATGGTAGCGTTTGGTGATTGCGTTTATCGCAGAGTGGCATCATTAGGAAGCACAAAACGCAAGCTCTAATAGCACAAAACGCTACCTCTAATGGGGGCGACGCGTCTCGCGTCGGAAAATTTTTGTTACGCTGAAAGCGACAGGGCATGAAAAAAGGTGCGCCCCACGTTGAGGGGACGCACCTTATTCAATTATTGCATGTCAGCTGAACGGGTCAGCTGTGATGCAGGCTTTGTTACTTAACAAGCACCTTCTGACCACCGATTACGTAAACACCAGCGGGGAGGTTCTTGGCAGCGTTGCTGCTCTTAACACCCTGACGGAGGAGCTTGCCATCGATGCTGTAAACGTCAACCTTGGCAGGAAGTACGATTACCTTAGTAGCGTCGATGCCAGTGAGGGCATTGCCAACCTGCTTGCCGAGTTCGAGTGTTGCGTCACCCTCATCAGCAGTAGTTGAAGCGTCACCGTTGAAGTAAGCGCCGTTGGCAGCGATGTCAGCACCAGCTTCAGGAGCTACAGCTACAGCACCACTGTTGTTGATGTAAGCCTTGCCTGCGGGGATCTTGACAGCTTCGGTCAATACACCCTGGAGGCCGTTTACGTTCTTAGTTTCGTAAGTGTAGTTACCTTCAGTCAAGTCGTTGGCAGCTACTACCTGAGTAAAGCCAATTGAACTTGGAGCGGCCTTAGTAGCGATGATCATTTCTACATTGTAGATGAACGGCGTACCGGCTTCAACTACATCTTCGTATGCGCCAAGCACAAGCTTGTCACCGTTTACACCAATTACCTTGTACGGTGTGATGAAACCGTCGGTCGGGTCGATGTCTACTGCGAATGTACCAGCATAGAACCGGCCTTCCTTCACGTTAGCAAGATAGAATGATTGAGTGGCGATCTTATCCTTTGCCACCTCTTCGATGAAGAAGTTAGAGTTAACGTCGGCAGTATCATTCCATGTTACAATAGTATTGCTTACAGCACGTGTGTTCATGTACATGGTTACACCGTTTTCATTCTTGCCTGCGTTGAAGCGGAATGTTTCAGGTGCGATACCCTCTACATTGATAGGAGTAGCCTCGATGCTCTGGTAGATCTTACCGTTAGCACCAGTGAGGTACATACCTGTAGCGAGGTTGCGGAAAGTAATCTGACCATTGGCAGAAGCCTCAGCCTTCCAAACGAGGCGTGCATCATCTGCGATGTTGATAGTATCCTGCAACTTGGTGAAGTCAGCATCAGCAAATGAAGCGCTATCCTTAATGGTTGAAGCGTTGTCCATGCGGTAGTAACGAACGGGAGTAACATCGTTAGTTACTTCAGTTGTAGCATCGTTGCTTGCAGAGTAGATGATACCACGGTAAGAAACACCGTTTGAACCCTTCTCATACTTCTTAGAAGCGCTACGGAGTGTGTAGAACTTACCAGCTTCGGGCAACTTGATAGAAGCCTTGAACTCGGCTACCACAGCATTGATTTCGTTAACAGCAGCATTGATGTCAGCGAGCTTAACGCTGTTGAAACCCTGATACTTGGCTATAACATTAGCGAGTTTTTCAGCAACAGCAGTAGGATACTGAGCGAGTTTGTCACCAATCAAGTTCTTAGAGCTTGCAGCGTTGTAAACGCTTGAGGCTTCAGCCAAAGCAGTTGTTACGCGGCTGGGGTCGGGGTAGTTGTTGTTGAAAGCATCGAGTGCAGCCTGCAATGAAGCAATCTGAGCGTCGGTAGCTGAGCTGTCAGCCACCTGCTTGCCAGCAGCTTCAATCTGGGTCTGGAGTTCTATAATTACAGCCTCATTGGTGTTCTGCACGTCCTGAAGCTCGGGAGTGTAGCTCTTCACTACGGGTTCGGCAGCCTCCCAAATGTTGAGCTTGGCTATAGCAAAGTAACCACGGTTAGTCTGGGGATTAGATGCATTGAAGAGCGTCTTAGTGGCAGCGAGCTTGATGTAAGCGTATGAACCATCGAGGTGCATAGCAGCAACACCTACTGCATCGGGAATGGTTTTGGTTTGGCCTTCAGCCTTGTGACCCTTTTCATCTACATCAGTGTAAGTTACAGCAACAGAGTCAGTGTAGTTGATGTCGGCCAATCCCTGGAACTTCCATTCGGTAGCATTGGGATTTTCCTTGTTAAACTTGTTAGCGCCATAAACGGCGAACTGAGTGGGGAAGTCGTTGCCAGTAGCACGCTTAGCCACCTTAACGAGGATGTCGCCAGTAGCGTCATGTTCGAGCTCAGCTACGAGGTAGTGGTTCTTGCTGATGCTGGGCTCGAAAGCGCCACCTGACCATGAAGAGTGGAAGTAAGTAGTGCCATCCCAGCCTTCGCCTGTAAGGGCTTCGTAAGTATTAACTTCGTTAGTTTCCTTTTTATTGCAGTACCAAGGAGTGTTATCCTCTTCGCCAGTGTGACGCACGAGGGCACCTTCGGCAGAGAAGTCGTTGTCGAGCACATAGCCGGCAGCGGGAGCATAAGAGATGCCCTTGTTAAGAGCAAATACAGCATCACCATAAAGGGTTGCAAGCTTTTCGTTGCGCACCTGCTGCTTGGCTTCTTCCAACACAGCGTTAAGTTCGTCTTCGGTAACTGACTCGAATACAAACTGGTTGCCCGGATCGTTGTCGTAGTTCCAATTAATCAACCAACCTGCGGGGTTGGTGCAAGCACGCTCGGTGTTCTTGGTATTCTTGATGTAGAATGATGAGAGGTTGAACTTGTCGCCAGTCTCAGAACCCTTGCGCAACATTACGATGTTTTCGCTCTGGCTCAAACCATAGTGGTTGGCTACAGCAATCTTGTGAGTGAAGTAGAGGCCAGTCAGCACATTCTGAACAGTGGCTGAGTCGCCATTTACCAACTTCACACGCCACAAGTACTTCACAGCATCGGCGTCGAGCTTGGCAGGCTTGGTGTAGTTGCCATTGGCGCTGATGTAGTCCTGACCATTGCCCTTGTCGCCATAAAGGAACATGGTGTTGCCCGCATTGAACATACCACGGCTATCGTGAATGAAGTAAACGCCATCGACCATGGGGTTGGTAGAAGTCTTCAACTTTTCGATAGAAGATTCGATACGGTTGCAGAGGTCGTTAACCTGCTCGTCAGTGAGTGTGAATTCGTCGGCATTGAGTGCGGCGTTAGCCTCAGTGTAAGCTGCGTGGGCAGCTTCTACGAGTTCGGCAGGACAAGCACCAGGATAGGTACCTGCAAGATAAGTTACTGCAGGATCGGTGTTGTTGGCAAAGTATGCGTCCATGTACGCCTGGAGCTTCTCCTTACCCTGGGGCTCGTCTACAGCATGAATCTGCCAAGCATTGGTATCTTCATAAACTGCGTAGAAGGGCTTGTAGTAGTGACCAAGGAACTGGATAGCACCATTAGCCGAGGGCTGCTTTGTAGCGAGCACAAAGCTGGGCTGGCTCAAGTCCTGAGCTTGACCCTGAGTGGTCTTAGAACGGGGATCTGTGCCATTCTCAACAGCCAAAGACACAGTGAACTGCATGGCCTCAGCCTTGTCTGCAGTCACAGCGATACCGTAACCACCGAAAGGATAGTCAGAAGTATCATATTGAGAGGTTTGTTCGTCATCGGTCGTCTGCAAGGTGTAATCCTTAACATAAAGACCGGTTGATACTTGTTTCAGGACGTAGAGGTTGAGTCCGTCAACTTGACCCGACACTTGTTCGAGGCGGTAACGGCAGTCCTTGGTTACAGTGCTCGAATAGCCCTGTCCGCAAAGGTACTGACCACCACCCATGTTACCCGTACCGTTGAGGAGGATATCCTGGCTTGTCACAGCTTCCACTGTTTCAAGGAGGTTACCCTCTCTGTACGCCTGGGCCATAGCGCCGGAGATTCCTACTGCCATGAGCAGGAACAATGAAAGGAAATAGTTGTAAAACCTTTTCATTTGCGTAAGTGATTTATAAAGTTAAACATAGAATTGAGTTTCAACAGATTTAAGGAGCGTTTTTGCACCCCCGATGTGGTGCAATGCGCGCACCATACCATATTACGTGGCAAAGATAGTGAAATGTTTTTCAATGTAACAAAGTTTTCACGCATCTTTTTTCAGATTTAATAGAACTTAGTGTTTGATGTTGCTAAGAGCGGTGTGCAATTTGGGATGTTTGTACAGGCTGCGAAATGGTGTAATTTCCCTCACAGCACTTTTCGGTTGTTTTGCTTGCATCTTGCACTTTTTGCCTGCACTGAGCTGATAATCAGCACTTTGCGTAGTGTAGGTACACCTGCACTCTGCCTGCACTGTCACTTGCACTTGCCTGCACTGGGGGTTACACGTGCGTGCAATGGGTGTTACACTTGTCGGCACTGGCAACGGGTGTTGTGTGTCATGGCAGGGACGTGTGCCGGCATAGGGGGACAGGCGCGGCGGTTGCTCCTATCGGTTTTTCGCGCTCCCTATACTGACATGAGCGGGTGGCGTGATTGTGGCGCTGTGTGCATGGCACAGTTTTTTTGTAGTGCAGGTGGTGTGTAGTTTAGTGTAGGTAGTGTGTAGGTATACCTACACTGCGCAAAGTGCTGATTATCAGCTTAGTGCAGGTAAAAAGTGCAAGATGTAGGTAGAATGGTTATTTCCTATTTTTAGGGGTATATGGTGGCATGTTGGCTTGCTGCAATAGTTTGAGAATATGGTTGTATGGTAAAACGTAAACATACATGCGGCTCGAGCACGAAACGCGACCTCTAAACGCAAGCACTATACGCAAGCACCAAACGCTACCACTAATGGGGGCGACGCGTCTCGCGTCGGGCATTAAGACAAAGGCTCACAGATAGTAGTGTAATTAGTATTCAAGTATCGGATTTAGCAAGGGCGGGCTGAAAGCCCAATGGAGCACATAGCCCAGGGCAAGCGAAGCGACACCCTGGG